>Ga0335085_10017060_pt1 | contig 10472 bp, 8 predicted proteins | sample Lox_Sample_45_FD_206712 | JGI IMG/M metagenome (GOLD analysis project Ga0335085, IMG submission 206712) | Soil microbial communities from Loxahatchee National Wildlife Refuge, Florida, United States - Lox_Sample_4.5 | ecosystem: Environmental > Terrestrial > Soil > Wetlands | place: USA: Florida...
AGCACGGCGGATGCGAAGATACTGCAACTCGCTCCTCTGGTCAACGATTCTGCTCGTCGAGAACCGCGAAGGCACCTGCAACAACCCGGTTCCGGCCACCTTCTTTTGCCTGGAACATGCGGTCGTCGGCCCGCGCGAACAACTCCGCAGCATTATCTCCGTCCAGGGGAAAACTGGCCAAACCGGCGCTGATCGTGACATGTACTTCCTCTCCGCGAGGAGCCAAGGGAACGGATGTGCGCGCGATCAACTCTCGTACCGACTCCAGCTTTTTTGCGGCCACATCCACATCAGTCTCCGGCAGGATGACGACGAATTCTTCTCCCCCGTAGCGGCCCACCGTGTCGCTTTGCCGGAAGGATTCATGGAGAATCGCTCCAATCTTGCGCAGCACCAGATCGCCGGCGGGATGTCCGTGGGTATCGTTCAGGGCCTTGAAGTGATCGGCGTCCATCACCGCCAGGGTCAAATGCTTGCCATAGCGCCGCGCTCGGCTCAGTTCCAGGCCAAAGCGCTCATCCACGTAGCCGCGGTTGAAAAGACCGGTCAGAGCGTCGCCGGTGGCCAGCGCCAGCAGCCTTTGGCTTCTCATCACCAGTGCAACACTCAAAGCGGCCGCCGTCAGCATCAAAACGATGCGCGCCATCTGGGCCGACCAGTCGAACATTCCGTAGAGGTAAGGGGCGTACACCGAACTATTCAGGTCCCATCGCGAGGCGGTGAAGGTCACGATGGCCAGATATTCGAAAACCGCGAGCAGGCCCGCTGTGATGCACACCCGCTTGTCGTAACGAAGGCTGGTTCCCCCGATGGCCAGGAAATACCCCTCGAAGACCACTTTGCTGTTTACCGCGGTGTGGGGCCGGCCCATGGCCAGGAAGAGCACGAGAGCAAAGCTGACCAGGCTGACGTCAAACGCGCTGCTGACAAAACTCAGCCAACTCGGGTTATATTCCCGGGAAATCATGAAGTATACGGCGGCTGAGAGCAGCAGGGTTCCCACCGTCAGACTGAGCCCGACAATGCCCTCCTTGCGTTCCATGGAAAAGAACAACCAATCGATCAAAGGAATCAGCATGATGATCGATGCCAGGTACAAGCGGATTTTCGCCACCAACAGCTCGCCCGCCACTCCGGCTTCGGCCAAGACCGGATCCGGACGCGACCACAAGGAATGCAGCCAAGATAAACGTCCCATGCAGAATCAATCCATCGAACCGTGTTGCATCATTTGTTAAAGCTTTCAGGAAAGCGCGGAACGCCGGACGGGAAACGACGAACAAGGATAAAGGCACATCCCTGGCGTGGCAACCGCAATTCCTCCGGGACGATCCCTGACCCGCAACTCTCCCAGCGAGCCGGTACGCTCCCGTGCTTCCGCCCTTGTTCAGATTTTGGGCAACCATTTTCGCGACCCAGGTCTCTTAGCAAAGTGGGGATAAACCTCGGCGACTCTCGTCGAGCGTGCAAATCGAAATTCTCCTGTGCACTGAAGCTGTCATGTGTTTGCCTGCACAGCTTTTATCGTGAGCGGTAGCGGGCGAGCTGCCTTGAGCACAATTGACATGCCCTGAACTGAATTTTTAAAATTACGTTTGCCCTGCACGTTCAAGTGCGGTCGGCCAACGGTTGACTGTCATCACTGTTGACAACAACTACTTATGATCTCGGTCAAAGAGCTTACCAAGCGGTATGCACACACTACCGCCGTCGATCACATTTCGTTTGAAGTGGCCAAAGGCCAGATTGTCGGGTTTCTCGGCCCCAACGGAGCGGGAAAAACCACGACCATGCGCATCCTTACCTGCTTCCTGCCTCCTTCGGCAGGAACCGCGAAAGTGGCGGGATTCGATGTGCTCGAACAGCCACTTGAGGTCAAGAAACGCATTGGTTATCTGCCGGAAACGCCGCCCATCTATCCCGAGATGGAAACCGCGGATTATTTGAAGTTCGTCGGCAAACTCAAGGGCCTTAAGGGCGCAGATTTGCAGAAGCGTGTCGATTACGTGTGCGATCGCTGCGCGGTGGCCGACGTCAGAAAGAAGCTGCTGGGGAAATTATCGAAAGGCTACCGCCAACGCGTAGGCTTGGCGCAAGCTATCATTCACAATCCCGACGTCCTGATTCTCGACGAACCCACCGCCGGCCTGGATCCCAAACAGATCAACGATACCCGCGACCTGATCAAAGATCTCGCCGGCGATCACACCATCATTCTCAGCACGCACATTCTTCCGGAAGTCGAGCAGACCTGCGAACAAGTCATCATCATCAACAGAGGCAAGCTGGTGGCGACCGATTCCGTGAGCAATCTGCAGGCGCGGGCGCGCGGGGCAGAGTCGGTGGTGATCGAAGTCGCGGGACGCAACGGCAGCCTGGAAGTCCCGATGGTCGAACACAAACTTCAGCAGGTCGTGGGAGTGAGCCGCGTGCTCCTCAAGCAACACGTCGACAGCCGCGCGCTCTTCGAGGTCGAGAGTCAGAAAGGACGGCTGGTGCGGGGAGATCTGGCGCGCGCCGTGGTCGCATCGGGATGGGACCTGAACGAGCTTCGCCCCGCGGCCATGAGCCTGGAAGAAATCTTTCTTCAGCTCACGGGGAACGAATCCCCCGCGTCCACTCCCGCTAAGGAGTTGCCGCAATGAGAAATGTTTGGACGATCTGCCGCAAAGAACTGGGCAGCTACTTCGTCTCGCCGGTCGCCTATCTGCTGCTCACCATGTTCGGCCTGATCTTCGGCTTTTTCTTCTGGAATGCGCTCGCGGTGTTCGTCATCGAAGGTATGGAGATGCAGATGCGTGGGCAGACGTTTCCCATGAACATCAACGAGCAGATCATCCGGCCTTTGCTGCAGAACGTCAGCGTGATCGGGCTGTTCTTCATCCCCATGATCACCATGCGCCTGTTCGCGGAAGAAAAGCGCACGGGTACGATCGAACTGTTGGCCACTTCCCCGGTCCGCGATCTCGAAATCATCGTCGGCAAGTGGCTGGCGGCCGTAGTGCTCTACTCTTGCCTGCTGCTTTTCACCGCTCTGAACTTCGCGTTTCTATTCAAGTATGGCAATCCTGACTGGAAGCCGCTAGTCGTCGGGTACCTGGGCCTGCTGCTGCAGGCGGGAGCGTTGCTGGCGATCGGCACATTTATTTCTACCCTTACTAAAAACCAGATTATCGCCGGTGCCGCCACCTTCGGGGTCTGCCTTTTGCTGTGGGTGCTCGGCTGGGTCGGCGGATACGAGTCCGCCACCTGGGCGCAGGTGTTGTCTTACATGTCAGTGGTCACCCATTACGAATCGTTTGGCAGAGGGGTGCTTGACTCCAAAGATGCCGTTTACTATCTCACGGTGATTCTCCTGGGACTCTTCTTCACGGCACGTTCCATGGAATCCCTGCGGTGGAGGTCCTAGATGGCAAGCCAGTGGCTTAAGGCAAGGCAGACCCGCTACGTGGCATACGCGACCACCTACATTCTGATCGTGCTGGCCGCGATCACTGTGGCTAACGTGCTCGCCAACCGTTTTAACAAGTCCTACGACGCAACCTCTAACAAGCGTTACAGCCTTTCGGAACAGACGACCAAGGTTGTGAAAGGCCTGAAGCAAGACGCCACCATCACCTACTTCAACCAGAGCACTCGCTTCGGTGAAGGCAAGGACTTGCTCGATGAATATGCGAACTTGTCGCCCAAGGTCAAAGTAGAGTACGTCGATCCCGACAAGAATCCGCAAGCTGCACGCGAAGCCGGGATCCGAAATTTTGGTACGGCGGTCGTCCAAATCGGCGCCAAGAAAGAAGAAGCAAAGAGCATGACCGAGGAGGGCATCACCGGGGCCTTCATCCGCGACCTCAAGAGCGGAACCCGAACGGTATGCTTCGTCGCCGGCAGCGGCGAACATCAGCTCGATGCAAGCGATCGCGCCGGACTCTCTCAGTTCAAGGATCTTCTTTCGAAAGACGATTACGACAGTAAGAGCATCAGTCTTCTGCAAACCGCTTCGGTGCCGGAGGATTGCACCGCTCTCGTGGTCGCAGGCCCCACCCGTAACTACGAACAGCCCGAAGTTGACGCCATTAAAAAATACGTGGAAGCCGGGGGCCGGGCCCTGCTTATGCTCGACGCTCCTCTCAAACTGGGACATGACGAGGTGGCCGACAACGACGCCCTCGCCAACCTGCTTACCAGCTGGGGCGTCACTCCAAATAAGGATCTGATACTGGACCTGAATCCAATCGGCCAACTTGTTGGACTCGGACCCCAAGTCGCGCTGGTCACGAACTATGATCAACAGCCCATCGTCAGCGACATGCGTGGGACCGCCACAGGGTTCCCTCTCGCCCGCTCGCTCGAGATCAAAGATACGGATAAGACCACCGTGCAGAAGATGTTTGATTCTTCCAGCGGCAGCCTCGCCACCGTCAATCTGAATTCGGCGGCGGTAAACGTTAACGATCCGAACAACAAGAAAGGTCCCCAGACCCTGGCGGCGGCCGGCACCTACAACACGGGCAAGACAAATTCCCAGGGAAGATTCGTGGTCGTTGGCAGCTCTTCTTGGCTGAGTAACGGATTCATCAACTTTAACGGCAACAATGATCTTGCTCTGAATACCATTAACTGGCTCGCTTCGGACGAAGACTTGATTTCGATTCGCCCCAAGCAGCAAGAAGACCGCCGCATCACTATGACCCGCGCCCAGCTGGCCTGGGTGCGCGCCACCAGCCAATTCCTCTTACCAGGATTGATCGTTCTCGTTGGCATCGGCGTCTGGTGGAAGAGGAGGTAGGACGACCCACGGGTCTGCTCTGAAGAAGCGCTATGAAGATTCGCAGCCTGATTCTCGCAGCCTGCGTGCTGCTTGTGCTTACCGGCACTCTCTACTGGTCTGAACACCGCAAGCCGGCCCCCGATACCAAGGCGTTGGCCGACACGCCGCCTGCCATACTCAAGTTGGATCGAGCCGCTATCACCAAACTCGCGATCAAGAAGAAGGATGCCGAGCCCATCCTGCTCGCCAAAAATGACGCGGGAGCATGGCAGATCACGCAACCCGAGCCGCTCCGAGCCGACCAAGATACCGTTTCCGGCGTACTTTCCACGCTGTCGAGCTTGAATTCCGAGCGCCTGATCGACGACAAGGCTACTGACCTCAAGCAATACGGTCTCGATCAGCCTGCACTGGAAGTCGATCTCAGCGAGAAAGACAACCAGGCGCAAAAACTGCTGATCGGCGATCAAAGCCCTGCCGGCGCGGCCGTCTATGCCATGGTGGCCGGCGATCCCCGGGTTTTCACTTTGGCCACCTACAACAAGATGAGCTTCGATAAAAGCCTGAATGACCTGCGCGATAAGCGGCTGCTGACGGTAGCCGCCGACAAGGTCAGCCGGCTCGACTTGGTCAGAAAAAGCCAGGACATTGAATTCGGACGCAACAAAGATGAATGGCAGATTCTGAAGCCGAAACCCTTGCGCGCGGATAGCGTCGCGGTCGGAGACTTAGTGAACCAGCTGGCAAACGCCCGGATGGATCTTGGTGGTGCTGATGGCAGCGGGAAAGGCGCAGACTCAGCCTTTGCCCACGGCTCCCCGGTCGCCATCGCCAAAGTAACTGACGAATCGGGAAGCCAGCAGCTACAGATTCGTAAAGATAAAGATACGTACTACGCGAAGTCCAGCATCGCAAACGGAGCTTTTAAGATCGACTCCAGCCTCGGTCAGGCAGTCGACAAAAGTCTCGACGACTTTCGCAACAAGAAGATCTTCGACTTTGGCTTCAGCGAACCGAGCAAAATCGAGTTCCACGATGGTTCCCAAGCTTACTTCCTCAGCAAGGGCGGACAGGATTGGTGGAATAACGGGAAGAAGATGGACTCAGGCACGGTCGAGGCTCTCATCGGCGACCTGGGCAGCCTGACCGCCAGCAAGTTCGTTGACTCCGGATTTGCCAATCCAACGATTGAGGCGATTGTCACATCCAGCGACGGAAAGCGCGTAGAGAAGGTCTCAATCGCAAAATCCGGAAACAACTACATCGCTAAGCGAGAGAACGATCCAACCCTCTACCAACTCGATTCCAGTGCAGTTGTGGATCTCCAGAGGGCGGCCGATGCCATCAAACCGGCCGTCGCACCCGGCAAATAGATCCGGGGAACCATCCCCCATGCAGTGTGACTAACCTTCGGCGTGCCCGGCGACGGGCCTTTGCCAGTCTCAAGAGAGTATGACTACGCCATTTGAAATAAGCGTCCGGCTGAAGGAAGGATTCGTCCGTCTCCTAATGTCCGCAGCATCTTCCAAAGCGAGCACATGTTGCTGGTCAAAACGGGCTTGTTCAAACCCTGCTCTAGAAGAGGTATGACCGCCAGCGTGCGGAAATTCGAACAGGAAATAAAGATGGCCTGCGACTCTGGCCGGTCCACCTCCGCGGCCAATCGTGCATTCTGTTCGGGGGTGAATTTCGCATGTTCCTGCGTACCCAGACCCTTGAGTGCCACTACCTCGATCCCGAATGTTTCAAGATAGTCCTGGAGTCTTTGATTGAGCCAAGGTTCGTAGGGAGACGCCACACTGACGCGCTTCACCTGCAAAGCGCGGAGAGCATCAATCACAGCCGTGGCGGCTGCCACTCCGGGAATGCCGGTCACAGAGGTAATTCCGCGCGCGATCTCCTGGTCATGTCCGGGGCCCTTCACAAATCCACCCGCCAGGCAGCCATAGCAGATCACCTCCACCTTCGCCTGAGCCAGCAGCCGCGAAGCTTCGGGTACCTGGGTTGCCATCCAGCTGTAATTCTCTTCGTTGTCAGCAGTGATCTTGATTCGGGCGGAGTGTACGGAGATCGCTGGTGCAAGCACGCATTGAAATTCGTACTCGTTCACGGTATTCCAGGAGGGAACAATCAGGCCGAGTTTTCGCTCCCAGCACGTCATCTCATCCTCCTGTGCAACTTCTAAAATCCGAACAGTTCTTGCGGATTGTCCACTAAGACCTGCTTGCGGACGTTTTCATCGGGCAGCCACTCGTGCAGCAGATCCAAAAGCTCCGTGGTGTTGGGCATGGTTCCCTTCATCATCACGTGTGGCCAGTCGCTTCCCCAAATCAGCCGATCGGTTCTCACCTGCAGAAGCTCTTCCACCAGGGGAATCACATCGTAATAAGGAGGTGCTTCGGAGGAAATGCGATATCCGCCGGTGAGCTTGATCCAGCAGCGTCCGGTGCGAAACAGCCGTAGCAACGCTTGAAACGCCGGCTGAGCAACTCCCCCTTCTGACGCCCGAATCAGGCCAATGTGGTCGACCACAAACGGGATATCTAACTTTGCCAGGGTTGATTCCAACTCGAGCAGGTTCGCAGGGCGCAGCAAGAACTGGATATGCCATCCCATCGGCTTAATGCGAATCGCGAACTCCCGCAGGTCAGAAATTGGAAGTCCGCCGATGTGAGCCAGAATGAAACGCACGGCTCGGGCGCCTGCTTCATGCAACCTCTCCAGTTCTTCCTGCGAGGTACGGAGCGGCACCACCACCACCATGCGTGTCGGGATGCCCAGCTGGCTTGCCGAATCTCGCATGCAGCGGTTGTCATCGCCGTAGACGCTGGGTTGCACCAGTACGGCGCGCTCAATTCCAAGAGTCTTCCGTAAGCGGGTGTAGGCCGCGGTCGTCGCGTCGGGCGGCGTGTATTCCCGCTTTGCCACGTAGGGATAAATCCCTGCCGGTCCGAGAGTGTGAAAGTGTGTATCAGTCGCACCTGCCGGCACATTCCATCGCGGCGGGTGCGGATTGGGATCCGGACCCTGACAATAAGGAGCGTGTGAGTTCTCACGAGTCATGGTTCATGCACCGTTTAGGACGCGCCAACGTCCTGCAAAACCTTCCCTGCGACTTCCACGCCGGAGGTGAAAATAATGCCGCATGCGATGACGAAAAACGCCGCCATCGTCGCGAAAATGCTGTAGTAGCGCTGGTGTGACAGGAAGTATCCGAAGACCAGCGGACTTAATGCCGCAGCCAGTTTTCCTGCTGCGCTTGACCAGGAGTTCGCGCTGCCGCGTACTTGCGACGGAAACAGTTCCGTCGGTAACACTACGCAGCCAGCCGCCGCCTCTTCCAGGAAGAACGACAACGCGCAAGCCCCCACCAGCAAATGCCATGGTTTGTGCAAGAGACCGAACAGCAGCGAAACCACCGCCGCCATGCCAAAGCCGACATAGAACAATTGCTTCCTTCCATAGCGATCGACGGTCAGAAAGGCGGTAATCTTGCCTAGAACGGCGAAGGTTCCCACGAGCGCCGTATAACTGAAGGCTTGCGCCAGGCTCATCCGGAAGTGCAGGGCCAGGATCGACGGCAACCACAACACGAAGCCGTAATACCCAAAGAAGCCGAAGAACAGGACGCTCGTGGTCATGGCCAGCCGCTTTCCATAGGGCGGGCGCAGCAAGACACGAAGAGAAACTTTCTTGGTTTCGATTCGCCCGCTGGCAAGAACATCAAGCTGGCCGGGGCTAGCTCCCAGACGCGCCAGTACCTTGGCGGCGTCCTCACGCCGTCCGCGCATGGCAAACCACCGTGGAGATTCCGGCAGCCAAAGAATCACCGCCAGCCCCAGAATCGCGGGCAACGAGCCCACCAGGAACAACGACTGCCATCCAAAGCGCGGCATCAGCAGGAACGAAGCCGCGGCCGCCAGGAACAGTCCACCAGGCCAAAATACCGGAGGCAGCGCCACCAACCGCCCGCGATACGCCGCCGCCACAGCTTCCGCTACCATGACCGACACGACCGGGAGCATTCCGCCCAGAAACAACCCCGAGAGGAATCGGAAAAACAGAAACTGGGTGGAATTAGCAGCCAGGGCCGTCGCGCCGCTCAGCACGCTGAAGCCAAGGACGGTTCCTGCAAATCCAAGCTTGCGACCAAAGCGGTCCGCAATCGGGCCCCACATCAGGGCGCCAAAGAACATTCCCCACATGCCCGCCGACGCAAGCGCCCCATTAAAGACAGGCGTGAGTTTCCATGCCGACGCGATCGCCGGCATGGCGAAGCTCACCACGTAGGTATCGAACGCGTCGAACATGTAGCCCAAGGCAGCGGCGCCCACCAACATGAGTTGCGCTCGCGTCAGGGGCAGGGTTTCAACGATTCCGTCGACAGGATTAGGACCCGTCGTATTGGCAACGACCACATCAGCGACGTGCCTGTCTTCCGAGGAGGGATCCGGCATCGTCGCTATTTCGCCATGCTGAAGCCACCATCGAAGGTATCCGCCATGCTCCAGAACAAGGCTTTCGGCTGCTGGTAGGTCCTGATCCCCGGCAGTCCCTTCTCCCGGCCCAAGCCACTATTTTTGAAGCCGCCGAACGGAGCCGCCGTCGAGAACTGCTTATAGGTATTGATCCACACGATGCCCGCATCCAGCGCACGCGCCACCCGCCAGGCCCGTTTGTAGTCGGCCGTCCAGATTCCCGAAGCCAGTCCGTAATCGGTTTCGTTTGCCTGAGCGAGCAGGTCCCCTTCATCTTCAAAGGGCAAAGCGCACAGCACGGGTCCAAAGAGCTCTTGCTGTGCAATCGCGGACTTATTGGTGATTCCTGTAACGATGGTCGGAAGGTAGAAGGCACCCTTCGCCAGACGCTCCTCCGCGGGACGCACACCGCCAATCAGCACCTCTGCGCCCTGCTTACGCGCCTCTGCGACCATCCCATCCACAAACTCGCGCTGCGGGAAGGTTCCCATCGGACCTAACTGCGCACTCGGGACGTCGGGCATGTCCACACGCAGAGCTCTTGTTTTCTCCAGGATCAGGCCCACCACTTCATCAAACACTTTCCGTTCGACGAACAGGCGGGAGCCCGCAGTACAAGATTGTCCCGTGCCTTCGAAGATTGCCACCGTGACCGCTTCCGCCGCCGCTTTCAGGTTGGCATCGGAGAAGACAATATGCGGAGACTTGCCTCCAAGTTCCAGCACGGCGGGAATGAGTTTCCTGCCTGCGCGCTCCGAGATCTGTCGTCCCACTTTCGTTCCCCCAGTGAACGAGACCATCCGCACCAGAGGATGGTCGATGAGCTCTTCGGCGATTTCGCTTCCGCCTCCCGTTATGACATTGAGAATGCCCGGCGGAATTCCGGCATCCAGTGCAATTCGTCCCAACTCAATGCCGCAGGTGGGAGTGTAGGGGGAGGGCTTCAGCACCACGGCGTTTCCCGCGGCCAGTGCCGCAGCGATCTTGTTGGACGATAGAGTGATCGGGGAGTTCCAGGGAGTGATCGCCGCCACCACGCCCCACGGCTCGTAGACCGTCATGCTGAGATAATTCCCGCGCGGCGGGGTGATCTCAGAGCTCAGCGTCTCAATTGCAGACGCGCAGTAATAAAATGTCGCAGCTCCATTCGCGACCTGGTTCCGGCATTCTTTCCAGACCTTGCCATTTTCGACCATCTGGCACCGCGCCAGATGATCGGTCCGCTC
>Ga0335085_10017061_pt1 | contig 10472 bp, 8 predicted proteins | sample Lox_Sample_45_FD_206712 | JGI IMG/M metagenome (GOLD analysis project Ga0335085, IMG submission 206712) | Soil microbial communities from Loxahatchee National Wildlife Refuge, Florida, United States - Lox_Sample_4.5 | ecosystem: Environmental > Terrestrial > Soil > Wetlands | place: USA: Florida...
GCTCATTCTTCAAAAATTGGATTATATGCATCGCAACCCGGTTACCGGTAAATGGCATTTAGCAGAAGACTTCGCGGATTACCATCACTCAAGCGCGAAGTACTATGAAACAGGAGTGCAGGGAATTTATCATGTCACTGATTACCGCAAATTGATGTATTAAAATTCTGAATGCCTCCGTGTCCTGCGCTCACGCTCTTGGCTCACGTGCAGAGACACGGAGGGGAAGGAATGTCTAATCTTGCACCGGGAGTGGTGAAGTTTTGACCAATACCTACAGCACCATTGCTTTTTATAATCATTCTCTGATTGTTGAATGTGCCTGCACCGGCATTGGTGTAGAAGTTAATATTCTTTGACTGCTCTGTTTTTATTTCGAGGTCAATAGCACCACTGCCGCCACCTGATTGCCAGCCAATATATGGACCTTGTGTGTTTGGAGCTATGTTATTTGCCTGGGAAGCTTGCCCATTGACAATTTTGACAAGTCCAAAAAAGATGAGTATTAAGAGAAATTTTTTCATTTTGTTAAGTTTTTTAGATTGAACTATTCAATGAATGATTTGAATTTTGCGCAGACTTGAAGAGTTGATTTCAAGTAAATAAATACCGTCCATCCATGTCGAGCAATCAATTTTTAGCTCTGTCGCTATTGAATGATTACTTCTAAAAACCAAATTTCCGAAGAGATCATAAATTAGTACCGCACCCTTCGCGGGTTGTTCCACCACATAAAAGTATTGTGAAGCTGGATTGGGAAAGACATCTGTTTTGAAATCAACAATTGATTCAAATGTGGATGTAGGTCGATAGCATAGCGACGAATCCATGCTTACACATACATCGTCAATAAAGTAACCACTTCCAATTCTAAAGCCTCCCGGAAGGGTCAGAGTATCAGTGTGAGCATCATCAAAAAAATTTCCTATTGTGATAAACTGATAAGCTGAATCTGCAATAAAAGAACCCCTTATATGGAACCAATTGATTGTATCAAGAATGATAGAATCGGTATAAACCTGAGAAAAATTATGAGGCGTGACAAAGTTCACAGGTGTAAAGGAATATGTTGTAAATAATGCTCCCAGTTTATTTGTAGCTATTTGATCTGCTCCTAAGCCCGGAAAACTCGCATAAAAAGAAACGAAATATCTCTGCCCAATGATTAGACCTTGAGTCAATTCTGCCTGAATAGTTTCTCTTACATTAGCAGAATACGTTGCGTAAGTTGCAACAAAACAATAAGCATTTCCGGAATGAGGGGTTTGATATCCCCAAATTACGTTAGGAGGGGATACATCCGGATTTGATGAACAGGAGTTGAAATAATTGGGTGTACTTAACGGTTGCCATCCTGAGTGCCAATCTGCACAAGCATCAATGCTATCTATTTCAATGGGGCAATAAACAGTGTCTTCAAAACTCGGGTTAGGCACTAGGTTTTGCGCACCTGTAGAAAGCGCAAAATAAATTAACAAAAGAAAAAAAAAGTATTTCATCAGGATGGAGATTTGAAAAGAGAAATGATTGTTAGTTTCCTTCGGCTTGCTGTAATCAGCAGTTTCGAAGGTAGCGCTCATACCAACTCTTGCAAAGCACTTGGTGTTTATGCAAGATGCTGTGCTTGCTAAGAGCCGAGTTATTTTGTAAGAGTGGAGTACCCAGGATTGTAGAAACTATTGCGATATACTTCACCCATAGAGGAAGAGCGATGCGTAGTAATAATAACTGAAGAATAAGGAATTTGATAAGCATCAAGCAAAAGTTTTAATGCGGTGTTTTAAAACTTTGCCCATATCGAAAATAAATCGACTTATGTAGATGGCCAAAATAATTTTGTGTTAAGTGTTATTGTATCGCTGCCTGAAAAACAAGAAAGCCGGAGCAAATACGCTGCTCCGGCTTCTTCGAAAAGAAACACACCTGTTCTTATTTCACATAGTTCACTTTCATAACCTGGTAGGTAATTCCATTCGTTGCCAGTGTGGCCACATAAATTCCCGCAGCGACTGAGGCATCGGGCTGCCATGTAGTTTCATAAGTGCCTGCAGCTTTATCCTGATCTTCGACCACAGAAATCAAATTGCCTGACAGATCGAAGATGCGCAGTGTGACGTGCGTGTTGTCAGCAATATGGTACTTGAAGTTCGTGGTGTTTGAAAATGGATTCGGATAATTCTGCATTGCCACAGATTCCGGTTCTCCAATCTGCAAACCTCCGGCCTTCATTCCACCTGCCATGTAAATCGGTCCGCTGCATTTACCGTATCCTTCCCATGGAACCTGCACATAGGGGAATGAACTGCGGAAGGTCGTGTCATTGTGTTCAACGCCTGTTGTGTATCCAAGCACATTCAGCAAATCAGTTGTTACAGGATTTCCGCCAATTGTATAATCATCATACCACAATCCTACGGCAGCGAGTACCACACCTGACACAGCCTGCAATTCAATTCTCGTCACGTCATCTTCGAGACGGCGGCCATTCGGGAATCCATCCATGTTCGGAATCCATTGCAATGCTGCCGTTGTGTTGTAGGCAGGATCAGTCAGACCAAGCACGCACGCCTGAATAAGTCCTTCAGAGCTAAAATTCGGATCATCGCGCTTCGTCACGGGCACAGCCATGTTGAGGCGAAGCATGTCACCAAATGTGGGAAGGAAATTATTGATGAATGGTTTTCCTGCCACGAGCGGATCGCCTGCAGTTTTTCCTGTTGCAAGTTGATACGGTGGAAGATTCGGAACACCCGTCATGAAGATTGGAAGAAGATCTGCCGAGCGCGGCTGACCCTGTCGCAATAAATAATTTCCATAGAGCGCGGGATCGAGTGCCGTGCCAAGCGTTGCTGCATTTCCATAGAGGACATAAAGTCCGTCGTGCGTATTTCTGAAATCAACATTGCCAAGAACGGTTGGTGATGCAGACTGAATTCGCAATGCGGAAAGTGCAGGCACTGCGCCGCCGAACTGCGAGTCATCCATGTACAATCCTAATTCAGGATTGCAGAAGTATTGATCGAACACGCCGTTTTCAACATAAGGATTGAGCGAGTTCCAGTAATCTTTTTCTCCTATGGGAATCACTGCTTCATTTGTGAGCGGCATACCGAGGCGCGACACCTGAACGTAATCGCCTTTGGTTTGAATGGCGACGTGATCACCACCGTACTTCAGCGTTTGCATTTTTGGGCGGCTTGCAGAAGCCCAGACACCAATCACAAAATCGGGATCGAGGATGTTCACCGCTTTCCTCACTCCTTTGCCATCTTTCTGTAAACTCTTGATCGGAATTTTCAGAGCGATCACATGCACGTTGCGGCAAGCAAGCGCATCCTGCGGTGCATTCACGCCGGTTCCGCCTGCGCGAGTTTGTCCGATATCGAAAATTCCTCCGAGATCAACGAAGAAGGGATCATCGGCAGGTCCGCAGTAAACTCTTTCACCACCGCCACCAACTGCATTTGCGATGTCATCCTCGAAAATCTGCTCATAAGTTTCACCGAGTCCCAGCACAGGGTCTTCTATTGATCGCGGGCCGATATTAGGCGGCGGAACTTTTCCATTGTTGATGATAGTTTGCCAGGGGCCGTTTCCGATTTTCTTCATGCATACATAAGACGTTTTCAAATTCTGCTGACCTAATCGAATATTGAAGAACGTGGTCGGATCCTGATTGACTTTCTTGAAAATAAAACGATACGTGATATCGTCGCCGGTGGTAGCTGCATTGTTCTTGATGTGAACATCGTAAGCAATGTTTTCACCGAAGGAATAATAATTCGGACCACCGTGCGGCAACTCGGCCGGAACATAATTCGCAATGATGCAAACGTAGTTCGTGTCGTTAGGATCACGGAAAGCATACACATCCGTGTTGTCTGCTTCCGGATCGTTGGCAATGAGCGGCGCTTCGCGGTGACTCGATGCCTGAACCGTACTGTGTTGCATGCTCAGGAACATCAACCCTCCAACAACTGCCAGCACTGCCACTGTTTTGAGTGAGAATGTTATTATGGATTTCATGTCTTTAGTTTTTTAGGATTTCGAAAATGAATTAGTTCTGGAAGTTGTAGTGATAACTGTATCCTTCCCACGGCGTGGCCACAAACGGGAACCCTGTTTTGAATGGAGCGTCATTGGATTCAACACCTGTTGTGTATCCAAGCACATTCAACAAGTCCGGTGTTACAGGATTTCCACCAATGGTGTAGTCATCGTAAAAACATCCGATCGCCGCGAGAGCAACGCCACCTACTGCCTGCAATTCTATTCTGGTCACATCATCTTCGAGGCGGCGACCATTCGGAAATCCATCCATGTTCGGAATCCACTGCATGGCTGTTGTTGTGTTGTAAGTCGGATCAGTTAATCCGAGAACAGCAGCGTCAATAATTCCTTCTGAACTGAAATTCGGATCGTCGCGCTTCGTAATGGGCACTGCCATATTCAATCGGAGCATATCACCGAATGTGGGAAGGAAATTATTGATGAATGGTTTTCCCGCAGAGAGCGGATTGCCTGCAGTTTTTCCCGTTGCCAATTGATATGGCGCAAGATTCGGAACGCCCGTGTAAAAAATCGGGAGGATATCTACTGAGCGAGGCTGACCCTGGCGCAATAAATAATTTCCGAATATGGCCGGATCGAGTGCTGTTCCAATTGTTGCAGCATTTCCATAAATAACATAGAGACCATCGTGCGTATTTCTGAAATCTACATTTCCGAGAATTGTGGGCGATGCAGATTGAATTCTTAGAGCGGAAAGAGCAGGGATCGCAGCTCCATACTGCGAGTCATCCATATAAAGCGCCAACTCCGGATTGCAGTAGTAGCTTTCAAACTGCGCATCGTTGTACGGCGTTGTCCAGTTCCACAAATCTTTTTGTCCGATTGGAATGATGGCTTCATTCGCCAATGGCATTCCCAGTCGAGACACCTGAACATACTGACCCGATTCCATGGAAGTGCCATCGCTGTTCAGCGTTTTCATTTTTGGTCTGCTTGCTGAAGCCCAAACACCAATCACGTAATCCGGATCGAGAATGTTCGCAGCTTGCTGAACTTGCTTGTGATCTTTTTGGAGAGTAGAAATAGGAATACTCATCGCAATCACGTGCACATTGTATCCTGCAAGACCATCGCGTGGCGCGTTGAGTCCTGTTCCGCCAGCGCGCGTCATTCCCAAATCGAAAATGCCGCCGAGGTCAACGAAGAAAGGATCATCTGCGGGGCCACAGTAAATCTGCTCACCCGTTACAGCATTCACAATGGATTGACTAATGAGATCGTCGTATGAACTTGCTCCAAGGCCAAGTGTGGGATCGCTGATTGATCGCGGGCCGATATTATTTGCGGGAACATTTCCTTTTGCAATCGGTCCCCACGGCCCGTTACCGACTTTCTTTTTGCAGGTGAAACTTGTTTTGAGATTCTGTTGTCCGAGGCGAATATTGAAGAACGTTGTCGGATCCTGGTTGACAGAAGAAAATGTGAAACGATAGGTGATGTCATCACCATACGTTGTCGCATTGTTCTTAATGTGGATCTCATAGTTGATGTCATCACCGAAGGTGTAATAATTCGGTCCGCCCATCGGGAGCTCACCTGGAATGTAGTCGGCAATTATGATGATGCGGTTCGTGTCCTGCGGTGAGCGGAAACAATAAAGATCCGTGTTGTCTGCCTGCGGATCGTTTGCAATCAGCGGCGCCTCGCGGTGGCTGGATGCAGTTAGTGTATCGTGAGTGCTGCTGGCATAAATGATTCCGCCGACAACAGCAATCACAACCATCACTTTCGCAATTGTGTGAAGGGTTCGTTTCATAATGATGAGAATTGTTAGGTGAAAAAATGAATCCGGTCAATTACGAAACAGAAAGCGCTGTCGGATTTAGTTAAGGAAAAAATAATTGAACGAGAATGAAGGAATCAGGAAATCCGGCGCAAATAATTACTCGTAGTTAATACGGCTGAGAGATATTCATAAAATAAAACGCCGCAGTGATTAACTGCGGCATTAGAATTTTCAACGTTTCCTGAAATCGGCAGAGTATTAATTCGCAAGTTCTGCTTTCAGAAAATCAATTACATTCACTTCCACAGGATCCACCTTGCGGAGTTCAGCAAGATAATACGAAACCCAATCGCCGAGGTGAATGAGGTAAAGAGCTTTCTCAATATAGCTGTCGCCTTTAGACCATACTTCATAAATGTGCTTGGTGTATTGTGTGATGATGTTCTTGGCAATGTTCATTCGCTGCTGGGTGCGGGAATAGTCAGTGTCATTCCGTAAAAAGATCACAGCATATTTTCCCGGATTGCGCCAGCCTACAAGTTCATTGTGATTCATTTCCGGAATCGGTTGCACCCATCCCAGCACTTTTGAATTCTCGTTGAGCTGCTGTCGCCAGCGGATTGCCATGGCTTCATAATTCGCCGCACTATAGATCACCGGAATTTTTTTATTCAGTTTTTTAGCCAAGGATTTGGCCAACTTTATGGTGCGTTTCTCTTCTTTATCAAGAAGGCTGATTGCCTGTTCGATTCCGACCACAAATCCTTCATCGATCAGATTGAAAAATGCAAGGATGAAAAGTTGCTGAATAAATGAATAAGCAAGACAAGCACGCGGTGGTTTTGCTCCGGGAATAATAATGTAATCGAGCCCTGCTTTCTTGGCCAAACTAATCATTGAACCGCCCGACGATACACAAACGATCTTGCAATTGCGACGAATTCCTTCTTCGAGCGCGTGTAATGTTTCTTCTGTGTTTCCGGAATATGAGGAAGCAATCAACAATGAATGCTCATCCACCCAGGCCGGAAGGAAATAATCTTTGCATACTTCAAACGGCAGTCTCATTTTTTCAGCCACCAATTCCGCTACCAGATTTCCTCCGATGCCTGATCCACCCATGCCTGCGACAACTACGTTTCGAATATCCTTATGTCGCGGAGTGAGTTTGATGTTGCGGCCGATTTCAATCGCTTCCGCCATTTGTTTCGTAAAACCTGCGATCAATTGATCCATCATCTTTATTAATTTTAGGTCAATAAACGTAGAAGAATTTTTGCTTTCTTCCAATAATTATGGAAAGAAAAGATTTTTCACAGTGAAAATCAGCTATGAGCCGCCATAATGAATTAGGGGCCAAAGGTGAACTTCTGGCCCTGGAATATCTGGAGAAAAAAGGATATTCGATTCTTGAAATCAACTGGCACTTTGAAAAATCAGAAGTGGACATCATTGCCAAGGACAAAAATACATTAGTGATTGCAGAGGTGAAAACGCGCTCTACCAGTGTATTCGGCCAGCCGGAAGATTCTGTTGGTAAAACGAAACAGGAACTGCTTGCCATGGCAGCCGAAGAATACCTCGAGCAAAATAATCTTGATCTCGATGTTCGATTTGACATCATCTCTGTGCTGTTTAAGAATAATGAAGTGAAAGTTTATCACATTGAAGATGCGTTCTTCCCTTTTGAATAGCTGAAACCTGGCTGATGGAAAATTAATTTCTCTTTTGTCATATCTCGCACCGAATATATCTTTGCGCCCTCCCAACAATTCCGTGATAGAGATTTCCGGAAATTAGTAATGATCTCGTAGCTCAGCTGGTAGAGCATAACACTTTTAATGTTGGGGTCCTGGGTTCGAGTCCCAGCGGGATCACTTTTAAATAAGTTAAATCCCTGTAAATGAAAATTTTACGGGGATTTTTTATTGCCAGGGTAAACATGGGGTAAACATTTTGCACTATGGTACTTTGAAAGCAGGTTTATGCTTTCTCATGCTCATCTGTACCCGGAGTTGCAATATGTATGGGACGCAACTCATCCTTTATTGCGGCCATAAGACGAGTTGCAATGCTGCAACTCAGTCTGCATTTCATCCATAAGACGAGTTGCAATGCTGCAACTCAGCCTGCATTTCATCCATAAGGCGAGTTGCAATGCTGCAACTCAGCCTGCATTTCATCCACGAGACGAATTGCAATGCTGCAACTCAGCCTGCATTTCATCCACGAGACGAGTTGGGATGCTGCAACTCAGCCTGCATCTCATCCATGAGACGAGTTGCAATGCTGCAACTCAGCCTGCATCTCATCCACGAGACGAGTTTCAATGCTGCAACTCAGCCTGCATCTCATCCATAAGCTGAGTTGCAATGCTGCAACTCAGCCTGCATTTCATCCACGAGACGAGTTTCAATGCTGCAACTCAGCCTGCATCTCATCCATAAGCTGAGTTGCAATGCTGCAACTCAGCCTGCATTTCATCCATGAGACGAGTTGCGATGCTGCAACTCAGCCTGCATTTCATCCATAAGACGAGTTGCGATGCTGAAATTCATCCTTCAGTGTAGCTATAAGCTGAGTCGCAATCCTGAGATTCATAGGCCACTCAGCTAAAAGATGAGTCGCAATCCTGAAATTCATCCTTCAGTGTAGCTATAAGCTGAGTCGCAATCCTGAGATTCATAGGCCACTCAGCTAAAAGATGAGTCGCAATCCTGAAATTCATCCTGCAGTGTAGCTATAAGCTGAGTTGCAATGCTGAGATTCATAGGCTACTCAGCTAAAAGATGAGTCGCAATCCTGAAATTCATCCTGCAGTGTAGCTATAAGCTGAGTTGCAATCCTGCGACTCATACTTCATTGCAGCCCTAAGCTGAGATACAATTCTGTTATGCCATACTGCATTTCATCCATAAAGATGAATTGCATTCCTGCATCACGGCCATCCGGAAAAATTAAGATTCAATTTTCATCTTGTTCTCCCATTTCTTCCTAAACAGCCATGTTTAATGTACAGTCAACCGTACCCGATTTTTCGGGGTCGGTTGAACTGTAAAAAAAGAAATCCACTTTATTTTCTCTGCCTGTGGCAGGCATGTCCGATGAAATCGGCGTCAAATGATTTGATCACTCATTCACCTCAACGAAGATGCGCTGTCGCGAAGCGTATCGGCGCAGCGAAGTGGTGAATGTGTGATCACCGATTTGTTTCTGATGTACTCTTCAAAGCAAAGCAGCGAGGAGTTCATCAGACAAACAGAAATCCACTGTTGATTTCTCTGCCCGCGGCAGACAAGTCCGATGAAATCGGAGAGACATGAAAACGTGAAGTCTTTCATTTATGAAATTGTCATTAGAAAATTTGTGAGGGCAATGGCATAAATGAAAGTCTTCACTCCTATCCCCGGGTTAGGGAGCGAAGTGGTTATGCTTCGATTCCAAGAAAATAAATTACTGATCGAAGCATTTGAACGAAGAGCCCGGTTTCTGTTCCCGACTATAACTTCATCCACTCCGAATAAACCGGAGTACCTTCTCCTTGGAAGAAGGCAAATGGAATTGAAATGCTAGTCGGGATCAGAAAAACCCCAAAAAAAATTCATTTACTGAGTGAGGCTGTTGAACATTCATAGATGTTTCATAGGAGAAATCTCCTGAAACCTTTGTACAGATACTTTTTCAGAGGGATGACTCTATGAACATACAGTGTGGTAAATCAAAAAATCTTCTTGAAGAAATGTGAAGGTCCGTCTGCTACACAAAGACAAACAACTTCACGATATCATTCTTAGATTTTTCAAGCTTGTTCACTCTTTCAGTAAGGACGCGAGAATGTTCCTGCGCTTCGTATAGCATGCCGATTGATTCCATGAAAAGATCTTTACGGTCATGCATGGCGCAATCGGCAAGTCCAATCGTCCTCAGCAAATCGTCTTTGCGAATGAACGGAACTGAAGTACCAATTATGTATTGACGGAACTTGCCGATGATCCGGAGTCCGTAACAAATCCAGAAGTAGTAATCACGTTCTTCGAGCGTGTCAAATTCGGCGATGAAGCAATTTGCCCAAGGCGTGTCTGCCGGCTTTCCTGCATTCATTCCTTTGTTGAGGATAAAGAAGCAATGTGCCGGAAGCTGCTGTCCTGTGCTGTAGGTGCTGAGTTTGATTTTCATAAAATTTTTTCCGGCTCTTCAGCAGCGAACAGCGGTGGCTGTCAAGATTCCGACGAAGGAGGACTTGTCTTGATCTTGACGGACACCTTTGCGGGGGGGCTATCTTTGCCGGATAAAATTTTTGAAAATTGGAAGGAGGCAAAATCGGATTGGCGCAACCGCGTTAAAGATTGAACAAGACTGAAAATTGCTGAACGCATTTTTACTTCAGCAAGTAGTCATGAACATTCTCCCTGTTATCTCAATGAGTTCATTGAAGACAATTCTTATCGCTTCAGTTGCGCATCATCGCTGGATGATCTACAATCAGTTTTTTTGATTGTAAGTGGTATGCAGCAATTAATTGTGATTTCAAATTCATCGACGATGTAGTAGTCTCGAGTGGAATCAATCACAGTGAAAGTGACTCCGATTAATTCTGCATACCAGCAATTCAACGAGGATTCAGTGCATTGAATGACTTCAATTCTTCTTGGAAGGCTCATAGCAACGAAGTTTG
>Ga0335085_10017062_pt1 | contig 10472 bp, 8 predicted proteins | sample Lox_Sample_45_FD_206712 | JGI IMG/M metagenome (GOLD analysis project Ga0335085, IMG submission 206712) | Soil microbial communities from Loxahatchee National Wildlife Refuge, Florida, United States - Lox_Sample_4.5 | ecosystem: Environmental > Terrestrial > Soil > Wetlands | place: USA: Florida...
CCTCCAGACGCGGTATCGCGACCTCCCCGCCGAGGAGATCGCCAGGGATCCCGGCGCCTGGACCGTGGCCGGCCGCGTGCTCGCCATCCGGGCCTTCGGGAAGGCCGCGTTCCTCAAGGTGCGCGACCGCTCCGGCGACCTCCAGGTCTGGGTGAAGAAGGACCGGCTTTCGGAGAAGGAGTTCGAGGTCTACCGGCTGCTCGACGTGGGCGACCTGGTGCTCGCGTCCGGCCCGGCGACACGAACCAAGACCGGCGAGCTGACGCTCGAGGCGACCGCCTTCACGATCCTCACGAAGGCGCTGCGGCCCCTCCCGGAGAAGTGGCACGGGCTCACCGACGTGGAGCAGCGCTACCGGCAGCGCTACGTGGACCTCGTCGTGACGCCGGGGGTGCGCGACGTGTTCGCGAAGCGCTCGCGCATCGTCTCCACCATCCGGCGCTTCCTCGACGCTCGCGGCTACCTCGAGGTGGAGACGCCCACCCTGCACAAGCCGGAGGAGGCGGGCGGCGCCGCGGCCCGGCCCTTCGAGACCCACCACAACGCGCTCGACATCGACCTCAAGCTCCGCATCGCCACCGAGCTGCACCTGAAGCGGCTCGTGGTGGGCGGCCTCGAGCGCGTCTACGAGATCGGGCGCATCTTCCGGAACGAGGGGATCGACCGGCGCCACAACCCCGAGTTCACCACCATCGAGTTCTACGAGGCCTACGCCACCCACGAGGACCTCGTCCGCCTCACCGAGGCGCTCTTCCACGAGCTCGCGCTCGCCGTGAACGGCTCGCCGGTGGTGACCTTCCAGGGCCAGGCCATCGACCTCACCCCGCCGTACCCGCGCGTCTCGCTCGTCGAGTCCGCCGCGCGCGCGCTCGGGCTCGCGCCCGAGGACGCGCTGGCCGGACGTGGGCTCGCCGAGGCGCTCGGCCGCGCCGCCGCGCGGGAGAACGACTCCGACCAGGCCTGGAAGCTGGAGCAGGCGGCCAGGAAGGGGCCCGGCGAGGCGCTGGCCCTCGCGTTCGAGATCTTCGGCGAGCCCGCGCTGCCCGCCGATCGCCCGGCGTTCGTGGTCGACTTCCCCATCGAGACGAGCCCGCTCTCGCGCCGGCGCGACTCCGACCCTCGCCTGGTCGATCGCTTCGAGCTCTTCGTGGCCGGCATGGAGCTCGCGAACGCGTTCTCCGAGCTCAACGACCCCGGCGACCAGCGTGCCCGCTTCGAGGCGCAGGTGAAGGCCAGGGCGGCCGGCGACGAGGAGGCGATGCCCTACGACGAGGACTTCGTTCGCGCCCTCGAGCACGGCATGCCCCCCACAGCCGGCGAGGGCGTCGGCATCGACCGCCTCACCATGTTGCTCACCGACTCGCCCTCCATCCGCGACGTGATCCTCTTTCCGCTCCTCAAGACGCGCGAGTGAACGCCGAGATCCACGGCGCGGCCCAGGCGCCCGCCACCGCCCCCCCGCCCCCCGCCGGGCCCGCGGCCGTCCCCGCCTCCGACGGCGCCGGCCACCCGGCCGCGCCGGTGTTCTCGAAGGGCTCGTTCGTGCTCGTCGCGCTCGGGCTCTTCGGCGGCGCCGCGCTCGGGCCGCTCTTCGCCACCCTGTTCGCCGACCGGCTCGCCCTGCCGGCCGGGGCGGCCACCGGCCTCGGCGTGCTCGCGGCCGGGGTCCTCGCCGGGTCGCTCGGCGCGGCAGCGGCGCTCACCGGGAGACGGCTGGCGTTCTACGAGCTCGCGGCGGCCGGCCTGCTCTGGTCGGCGCTCGTGGTGCTGGCGGCCGCCTTCGCGCCCGGGCTCCGCGCGGGGGGAGGGCCGATCGCCGCGCTCGAGGCGCAGGGGACGATGGTGCTCGTGCTGGGCCTCCTCGGCGCGGGCTTCCTCTCCGGCATCGCGGTGTTCGCGGGCGCCTCGGCGGCCTACCTCCTCGCCGGCGCGGGCCATCTCGACGCCTCCATGTCGTACGAGCTCTTCGTCGCGCGCAGCCACCTCCGGCTCGACCCGCGGGTGCTCGCGGCGCTCTTCGCCCTCGTGGTGACCGGGCTCGTGCCCGGGCTGCTCGTGCTCCTCGTGGTCTCGCTCGTGCGGGACGCCCGGGAGCGGCGCGCCTGGCGGCGCGGCGAGCTCACCGACCCGGCTCGCATGCCGGCGACGCTCCTCATGACGCTCATCTCGATCGGCGGCGTGGCGATCGGGGTGTGGGCGCTCACCGTGGTGTTGTCGGTGATGAGCGGCTTCGAGGCGGACCTGAAGCGGAAGATCCTCGGCCACCGGGCCCACGGGATGCTGCTCACCTACGGCCAGGACGAGCTGTCCGACTGGCAGGCCGTGCGGGAGAAGGTGCTGGCCGTACCCGGCGTCCGGGGTGCGACGCCCTTCCTCTACAACGAGATCATGCTGTCGGCCGGCCAGAACCTGACCGGCGCCGTGCTCGAGTCGATCGACCCGGAGACCGTGGGCACGGTGACCGAGCTGCCCCGCAACGTGGAGGAGGGCTCGCTCGACTGGCTCTCCCACCCCGACCGGATCCCGCCGGTCCCGCGCCCGGGGATCGAGGGCCAGCCGATTCCCGCCGAGGCGCCGCGCCGGGCGCTGCCCGGCATCGCGGTGGGCCGCGAGCTCGCGCGCTCGCTGCGGGTCTTCGTGGGCGACGAGGTGAACGTGGTCTCGCCGCTCGGCGACCTCGGGCCGGCCGGGCCCCAGCCCAGGAGCCGCGCCTTCCGGGTGGCGGCCATCTTCTACACGGGGATGTTCGAGTACGACTCGAAGTGGGCCTACATCGACCTCGCCGAGGGCCAGCGCTTCTTCGCGGTCGGAGCCGGACGGGCCGTTCCCGGGAAGGAGGGCGCGCGCCCCGAGCGCGCCGTCACCGGCCTGCAGATCAAGGTGGACGACGTGGACCGGGCGCGGGCGGTGATGGGCCGCATCGTGTTCGAGCTGGGCGGCTGGCCGTTCCGCGCCAAGGACTGGGGCGAGCTCAACCGCAGCCTCTTCTCGGCGCTCCAGATGGAAAAGCTGGTGATGGCGGTGATCCTCGGCTTCATCGTGCTGGTGGCGAGCTTCATCATCGTGGCCACGCTCATCATGCTCGTGCTGGAGAAGCGCCGGGAGATCGCCATCCTCGAGGCGATGGGAGCGGGCGTGCCCAGCATCATGAAGGTGTTCGTGGCCGAGGGCGTGATCATCGGGGCCATCGGCACGGCGTTCGGCCTCATCCTCGGGCTCGGCACGTGCCTCCTCATCGACAAGGTCGGCATCCCGCTCGACCCGGAGGTCTACTACATCGCGAACCTGCCGGTGCTGGTGGAGCCGTCCCAGTTCATGCTGGTGGCGCTCGCGGCCCTGGCCATCTCGTACCTCGCCACGCTCTACCCGGCCACCAAGGCCGCCCGGCTGCGGCCGGTGGACGGCCTGAGGGACGAGTGATGCCCGCCCCGTTCATCCGCATCACCGGGCTGGAGAAGGCGTACCGGATGGCGGACCGGCGCCTGGAGGTGCTGCGCGGCATCGACCTCGACATCGAGGCCGGGGAGCTCGTGGCGCTCACCGGGCCCTCCGGCGCAGGCAAGACCACCTTCCTCCACCTCCTCGGCACGCTCGACGTGCCCACCCGCGGGCGCGTCCTGTTCGACGGCGCCGATCCCTTCGAGCTCGGCGAGGAGGGCCTGGCCCGCTTCAGGAACGCGTCCGTCGGCTTCGTGTTCCAGAGCCACCACCTCCTGCCCGAGTTCACCGCCCTCGAGAACACCATGATGCCCGCCCTCATCCGGCGGATGCCGCGTGCCGAGGCCCGGCGGCTGGCCGTCGAGAGGCTCGAGGTGGTGGGCCTCGCCGACCGGATGGAGCACCGGCCGGGCGAGCTGTCGGGCGGGGAGGGGCAGCGCGTTGCGCTGGCCCGGGCGCTCTGCCTGGAGCCCCGGCTCCTGCTCGCCGACGAGCCCACCGGCAACCTCGACCCCGGCACGGCCGAGGGGATCCATCGCCTGCTCGCCGATCTCAACGCGCGCCTGGGCATCACCGCGGTCGTCGTCACCCACAACGAGAAGCTGGCCTCGGCCCTGCCCCGGCGGCTGCGGCTGGACCGGGGACGGCTCGCGTGATCGTGTGGGCAGGCCGCTCAACATCGGGTTTGAGGTTTTCCGGATCCCGGTCTAGATTCCCCCGCCCCGTGAAGCTCGTCCTCCCGATCACGGCCGCCCTCGCGGCGTCGATCCTCGCGCTCTTCGCCCCTCCCAGCTCCGCCCAGGAGGCCCCGGCCGCCGGGCCGGTGGTGAAGGACGTGCGCGTGGAGGGCAACCGCCGCGTCGAGGTCGACGTCGTCAAGGCGGCGGTCTCGCAGAAGAAGGGCGTGCCCTTCGACCCCAAGGCCGTGGCGAAGGACATCCGCACGCTCATGAAGCTGGGCTACTTCGCGGACGTGCAGATCTTCCGCGAGGGCGACCCCTCGGCGCCGGTGCTGGTCATCAAGGTGGTCGAGCGTCCCACCGTGGCCGAGGTGAAGCACGAGGGCAACGACGAGCTCTCCAACGACGACCTGAAGGACACCATCGAGCTCAAGCCCTTCGACCTGCTCGACCTCGCCAAGGTCCAGAAGGACGTGAAGAAGATCCAGGATAAGTACGTCGAGAAGGGGTACTACCTCGCGGAGGTCACGTACCGCCTGAACCCGAAGCCCGAGAACCAGGTCGACGTCGTCTACGTCATCAACGAGAAGGCGAAGGTCCTGGTGAAGGACATCCGGTTCGTCGGCAACGATCACGTGCCGGACGACGAGATCCTCCAGTACATGCAGACTCGGCCGGGCGGCTACCTCTCCGGCATGTCGCAGCTCGGGACGTTCAAGGAGGACGCGTTCGAGCACGACATCCAGGCGGTCAGCGCCGTGTACCTCGACCGCGGCTACGTGATGGTGAAGGTCGGCAAGCCCACCCTCTCGCTCTCCCCGGACCGCCGCTTCATCTACATCACCATCCCGGTGGAGGAGGGCGATCCGTACAGCATCGGGCAGATCAAGTTCTCGGGCCAGCTGCTCGGGCAGGAGGCGCGGTTGCGCTCGCTGGTGCGGTCGCGCCAGGGCATGACGTTCGTGCGCTCCACCGTGGGGCAGGACCTCTTCGCGGTGGGCGACGTCTACCGCGACCTCGGCCACGCGTACGCCAACGTCACGCCCCTCACCACCACCGACGCCGAGAAGCGGATCATCGACATCGACTTCTCGGTGCAGCCCGGCCCGGTGGTCCGCTTCGAGCGCATCGACGTGGTGGGCAACGAGCGGACCCGCGACAAGGTCATCCGCCGGGAGCTCAAGATCTACGAGGGCGAGCTCTACAGCGGCACCGGCATCAAGGCCTCCAAGGCCCGCGTGACCGCGCTCGGCTACTTCGAGACCGCCGAGATCACCACCAAGCCGGGCTCGGCCGACGACAAGATCGTCGCCGTGGTCGAGGTGAAGGAGCGCTCCACCGGCACCTTCCAGGTCGGCGCCGGGTTCAGCTCCTACGAGAACTTCGTCCTCACCGGCCAGATCTCGCAGCAGAACTTCTTCGGGTGGGGCCAGACGCTGTCCCTGCAGGTGCAGTGGTCCTCGATCCGTCAGCTGGGCCAGATCCAGTTCATCGAGCCGTACTTCCTCGACACGAAGTGGACCTTCGCCTTCGACCTCTACGCCACCGAGGGCCTCTACACGAGCTTCACCCGCCGTACCATTGGCGGCGCGCTGACCTGGGGCTACGAGCTCTCGGGCCTGGCGCCGTACTGGAAGTTCGCCGAGCGGCTGGACGACGTCCGCCTCATCGCCACCTACACCAACGAGCGCATCTCGGTGATCAACCCGGCGCCCGGGATCATCTCGAGGTCGCTCCAGTCCGGCTCGACGAGCTCGATCCGGCTCACGCTCCAGATCGACAAGCGCGACAACCGCATCTCGCCGACCAACGGCTACTACGCCTCCACCAGCTTCGAGGTGGCGCCGCCGTTCCTCGCGCCCGAGATCTTCGGCAAGGCCTACCTCTTCACCCGCTCGGCGGTGGACCTGCGCGGCTACCGGCCGCTGGGCTGGGGCTTCGTCGGCCGCCTGCGCCTGGCCTTCGGGACCATCCGGGCCTGGGATGCCGCGCACCCCATACCCGTCTCCGAGCTGTTCTACGTGGGCGGCATCAACTCGCTGCGCGGGTACCCGTACCTCTCCATCTCGCCCATCCGGCGCACCCTGGGCTCGGGCGACCCGAACTCGCCGACCTCCACGGTGGCGGCCGGCGGCGACTGGCAGGTCGTGCTCAACAGCGAGCTCGAGTTTCCGCTCATCCAGCAGGTGGGCGTGCGCGGGGTGGTGTTCTTCGACGCCGGCAATGCCTTCGCCTACAAGAGCAGCGAGTTCGAGAAGTCGGGCTACGACCGGCCGCTGTTCCGCTCCGCCGGCTTCGGGTTCCGCTGGCAGTCGCCCATCGGTCCCCTGCGGTTCGAGTGGGGCATTCCGCTCGACCGGCGCCGGAACCCCAGCACCGGCGAGTACATCGACAAGTCCCTGGACTTCCAGTTCACGATCGGCAACTTCTTCTGACGGGAGATCACGATGAAGCACCACATCACGCTCGCCACCGTCCTGGGGATCGCGCTCCTCGCGCGGCCCGTCGCGGCCGTCGACGTCAAGCTCGGCTACGTGGACCTGCAACGCGCCCTCAACGAGGTGGACGAGGGCAAGGCGGCGAAGGCGCTCCTCAAGAAGGACTTCGAGGAGAAGCAGAAGCAGCTCGACGCCGGCAAGACCGACTTCGAGAAGGCCCGCGCCGACTTCGACAAGCAGCAGGTGGTGATGTCCGACCAGGCCAAGCGCGACAAGGCCAGCGAGCTCGACCGGCGCGCCATGGAGCTGCAGGCGACCTACCAGAAGCTGCAGCAGGACCTCATGAAGCGCGAGCAGGAGATGACCGGCGGCATCTTCCAGAAGATGTCCGACATCGTCCGCGAGATGGCCGAGGCCGACGGGATCACCATGGTCCTGGAGCGCAACGCCGGCGTGGTGTACGCGCTGCCCGCCCTCGACCTCACGAACGAGCTCATCCGCAAGTACAACGCCCGCCACCCACCCACCTCCGCAGCCGCCCCCGCGGCGGCCGCGGCCGCGCCGAAGAAGGACGCGGCGAAGGCCCCGGCCGCGGCCAAGCCGGCGGGCGACAAGAAGTAGCGTGGCGTTCGCGCTCTCGGAGCTCGCCGCGCGCGTCGGCGGCGAGGTGAGCGGCGACGGGTCCCTGACCGTCGAGGGGGTGGCCTCGCTCGAGCGGGCCGGGCCCGCGCACCTCTCCTTCTTCGCCAACAGGAAGTACCGGAAGGCCTTCGAGGCGTCCCGCGCCGGCGCGGTGGTGGTCGAGCAGGCGGAGCGCGTGCCCGAGGGCCGCACGGTCCTCAGGGTGGCGAACGCCTACCTCGCCTTCGCGAAGATCTCCTCCCTGTTCCACCCGCCGCCGGCTGCGGTCCCGGGCATCGCGCCCGAGGCGGTGGTGCACCCGTCGGCCCAGGTCCACCCGAGCGCGCAGGTGATGCCGCTCGTCTCGGTGGGCGCGGGCGCCCGGGTGGGCGCGCGCACGATCCTCCACCCTGGCGTGCACCTCGGGGAGGGCGCGTCGGTCGGCGACGACTGCCTGCTCTACTCGGGCGTGATCGTGCGCGAGCATTGCACGATCGGCCACCGGGTGATCCTCCAGCCCGGCTGCGTCATCGGCTCGGACGGCTTCGGCTTCGCGTTCGACATGGCCGGCGAGGGCCAGGGCCCGCGTCACTACAAGGTCCCGCAGATAGGGATCGTCGTCGTGGAGGACGACGTGGAGATCGGTGCCAACACCGCCGTGGACCGCGCCGCGCTGGGAGTGACCCGCATCGGCCGGGGGGCGAAGCTCGACAACCTGGTGCAGATCGCGCACAACGTCGAGGTGGGGCCGCTCTCGCTGCTGGTGGCCCAGGTCGCCATCGCCGGCTCCACCAGGCTGGGCATGGGCGTGGTGGTCGGCGGGCAGACGGGAATCGTGGGCCATCTGCAGATCGGCGACGGCGTCAAGATGGGCGCCAAGACGGGCGTCATGGAGGATCTCGAGCCCGGCGCCGTGGTGTCGGGCTCGCCGTCGCAGCCCCACGCCGAGTGGTTGAAGAGCATGGCGCTCGTGGCCCAGCTGCCCGAGCTGCGCCGGGAGCTTCGCGAGCTCAGGAAGCGCCTGGCCGAGCTGGAGGCCGCGGCTGCCGCGGGGAGGAAGCCATGAGCGACGCCGCGCAGGCCGTCGTGCTGGACATCGAGGCCATCCAGAAGCTCCTGCCGCACCGGCCGCCCTTCCTGCTGGTGGACCGGGTGGTGGCGCTCGAGCCGGGGAAGCGCATCGTCGCCCTGAAATCCGTCACCATGAACGAGCCGTTCTTCCAGGGCCACTTCCCGGGCCACCCGGTGATGCCGGGCGTGCTCATCCTGGAGGCGATGGCGCAGGCCGCGGCGCTCCTCGCCATGAAGTCCCTGCCGCCCGCGGACGCGGATCACAAGCTCACCTACCTCATGGGCATCGACGGCGCCCGCTTCCGTCGCCCGGTGGTGCCGGGCGACCGGCTGGAGCTCGTGCTCGAGATCACGAAGGGCAAGGGCTCGGTCTGGAAGGAGCACGGCGAGGCCTTCGTCGAGGGCAAGCTGGTGGCCGAGGCGGACTTCATGGCCATGCTCACCGATCCGCCGGCCTAGCCGGGCGGATCGAAGCGGGAGGTCGCCATGCCCATCCACACCACCGCCGTCGTCGAGTCCGGGGCACAGGTGGACCCGAGCTGCGACGTCGGGCCGCTCGCCTACGTCGGCCCGCACGTGACCCTCGGCCCGCGGTGCGTGCTCGGGCCCCACGCCGTGGTCACCGGGCACACCACCCTGGGCGCCGACAACCGCGTCTTCTCACACGCCGTCATCGGCGAGGTGCCCCAGGACCTCAAGTACAGCGGCGAGCCCACCCGCGTCGAGATCGGGAACGGAAACACCTTCCGCGAGTTCGTCACGATCAACGCCGGAACCGTGCAGGACCGCTCGGTGACGAGCATCGCCGACGGCTGCCTGTTCATGGCCAGCAGCCACGTCGGCCACGACTGCGTCATCGGCAACCGGGCCATCATCGCCAACTCGGTCGGGATCTCGGGCCACGTCCTCGTCGAGGACGACGTCCACGTGGGCGGCATCTCCGGCGTGCACCAGTTCGTCCGGGTGGGGAAGCTGTCGTTCGTGGGCGGCCTCACCGGCGTCGTGATGGACGTCGCGCCGTATTGCACCGTGAACGGCCCGCGCGCCGAGCTGGCGGGCCTCAACGTGGTGGGCCTGCAGCGCTCCGGCATGGGCGAGGAAGCGATCGGGCGGGTGAAGCAGGCCTACAAGATCGTGTTCCGATCCGGGCTGGTGCTCGCAGAGGCCCTCGCCCAGCTCCGCTCGGAGATGGGCCAGCACCCCGAGATCGCTCACCTCATCGCCTTCCTCGAGAGCTCGAAGCGGGGCGTCACCCGGTAGATGTCCACGCTCGGCCTCATCGCCGGCGGAGGACGCTTCCCCATCCTGTTCGCCGAGAGCGCACGCCGGGCCGGTCACCGGGTGGTGGCGGTGGCGCACCGGAACGAGACCGATCCCGAGCTGGAGAAGGTGGTCGACGCGATCACCTGGGTGAAGCTGGGCCAGATCGGCCGCATGATCGGGGCACTCAAGGAGGGCGGCGCGCACGAGACGGTCATGCTCGGTGCCATCACCAAGAAGCGGTTCTTCGCCGACGCCATGCTCGACGCGACCGGGCTCAAGGTGGTGGCCCGCGTCGCCGTCCGCTCGGACGACAACCTGCTCTCCGGCTTCGCCCGGTTCCTCGCGGAGGAGGGGCTGCCGGTGACCGACCCGACGCCCTACCTCACGGACCGGCTGGCGCGCGAGGGCGTCATGGGGAAGCACGCGCCCACCGAGGACGAGTGGGCCGACGCGCGTTACGGGCTCGAGCTCGCGCGCGGGATCGGGCGGCTCGACCTCGGCCAGACGGTGGTGGTGAAGGACCGGGTGGCGCTGGCGGCGGAGGCCATCGAGGGCACCGACGCTTGCATCCGCCGCGGCGGCGAGCTCGCGAGGAGCGGAGGCTTCGTGGTGGCGAAGGCGGTGAAGCCGCACCAGGACCGCCGCTTCGACCTGCCGGCGGTGGGGCCGGAGACGGTGGACGCGATCCGCGAGGCGAACGGCCGCGTGCTCGCGGTGGAGGCGGGCGCCACGCTGGTGATGGACCTCGACCGGATGGTCGAGAAGGCCGACCGGGGGAAGATCGCGCTGGTCGGGCTGCCGCCCACCCCCGGGCAGAACGACGGGGCGGCGTGAGCTGGCTGCGCGACGAGTCGCGCGGGGCCGTGCTGGAGCTCCTGGTCGTCCCCCGCGCCTCGCGCACCCGCGCCGTCGGCGAGCACGACGGGCGGCTGAAGGTGCAGCTCGCGGCGCCTCCGGTGGA
>Ga0335085_10017065_pt1 | contig 10472 bp, 3 predicted proteins | sample Lox_Sample_45_FD_206712 | JGI IMG/M metagenome (GOLD analysis project Ga0335085, IMG submission 206712) | Soil microbial communities from Loxahatchee National Wildlife Refuge, Florida, United States - Lox_Sample_4.5 | ecosystem: Environmental > Terrestrial > Soil > Wetlands | place: USA: Florida...
TTTTCGCAGCAAGGATGGCGGCGCCACCTGGCAGAAGATCCTCTATCGCGACGACCACGCCGGCGCCGTGGACCTGTGCCTCGACCCCCACAACCCCGACGTGATGTTCGCGGCCATCTGGGACGTTTACCGAACGCCGTGGAGCCTGTCCAGCGGCGGATCGCGCACGGGACTTTTTAAGTCCACCGATGGCGGCGACCACTGGACCGAGATCACGCGCAACCCGGGACTGCCCGCCGGCATCGACGGCAAAATCGGCGTGTCCGTATCGGGCGCGGATTCCAGCCGCGTCTACGCCATCGTGGAAAACGAAAACGGCGGTGTGTTTGTCTCCGATGACGCCGGCGCCACCTGGAAGCTGGCCAGCGACAATCGCGAAGTGCGCCAGCGCGCGTTTTATTACACGCGCATTTATGCCGACCCCAAGGTGAAGGACACGGTCTATGTGCTCAACGTGGGCTTCCACAAGTCTACCGATGGCGGGAAGACTTATCGCCAGCTTCGCCCGCCGCATGGGGACAATCACGACCTGTGGATCGACCCCGCCAATCCGCTGCGCATGATCGAGAGCAACGATGGCGGCGGCACGGTATCGAACAACGGCGGCCAGACGTGGACCAACGAAGAGTACCCCACCGCGCAGATCTATCACGTGGCGGTGACCAAGGATATTCCGTATCACATTTGCGGCGCGCAGCAGGATAGCTCCACCATCTGCGTTTCGAGCGCGGGCGCGGGCGGGCGCGGCGGGCGCGGCGGCACGCCCACGTACGGCGCGGGCGGCGGAGAAAGCGGCTACATCGCTCCCGATCCCAAGAATCCCAATATCTTCTACGCCGGCAGCCAGGGCGCGCTGCTCACGCGCCTCGACCGGCGGACCAATTACTCCAAAGACGTGCAGGTCTACCCGCTGTTCTTCTCGGGCGAAAATGCCGGATCGCTTCCCGAGCGCTGGCAGTGGACCTACCCGATTGTTTTTTCGCCGGTGAATCCGGATATCCTGTACACCTCGTCGCAGCACCTGTGGAAGACCACCGATGAAGGCCACACCTGGGAGAAGATCAGTCCCGACCTGACGCGCGCGGATCCCAAGACGCTGGGCGATTCCGGCGGCCCGATCACGCACGATCAGAACGGCCCCGAAATCTACGCCACCATCTTCACCATCGCGCCTTCGCGCAAGGACGTGAACACCATCTGGACCGGGTCTGACGATGGCCTGGTGTATATCACGCGCGACGGCGGTAAGAACTGGGCGAAGATTACGCCGCCGGGCATGCCCGATTTCGGCCGTGTGAGCCTGATCGACGCCTCGCCGCACAATCCCGGCGGCGCGTATGTGGCGGGGAAGAATTATCAGAATGACGATCGCAAGCCCTATATTTTCAAGACCGCCGATTACGGGCGGACGTGGACAAAGATCGTGAGCGGCATCCCCGATAACGATTTCGTGCACGCCGTGCGCGAGGATCCGGTCAAGGCCGGCCTGCTGTTCGCCGGAACGGAGCACGGTATTTATGTTTCCTTCGACGATGGCGGCCAGTGGCAATCCATCCGGCAGAATCTGCCCGATACGCAGGTCAGCGATCTGCTGATCGAGGGCAACGACCTGGTGATTGCCACGCACGGCCGCTCGTTCTACGTGATGGACGATATCTCGCCGCTGCGCCAGTTGTCGCCGGCGATGTCGGCCGAGACCGCGCACCTGTTTGTGCCGCCCGCGGCGGAGCGCACGGTCAGCCCGGCGCGCATCGACTATTACCTGGCCAAGCCGTCGGACAAGATCCAGATCGATATTATGGACGCGAAGGGACAGGTGATCCGCACCTTCACCGGCACGCCCAACGACCAGCAGGGTGGTCGTGGCAGGGGCGGCCGCGGCGGGAATGCCGGCGACGCGGCATCCGCTGAAGGAGAGGCGGGCGGCGGATTTGGCGGCGGCGGAAGGGGCCGCGGCGCCAATCCCACGCCGCCCGATAAAGCCGGGTTGAACCGGTTCACGTGGGACATGCGCTATCCCGGCGCCAAGACGTTCGAAGGCATGGTGCTGTGGAGCGGCAACACGCAGGGCCCTGTGGCCGTGCCGGGGACTTACCAGGTGCGTCTGACAGCCAATGGCAAGACCATGACGCAGCAGTTCGAACTGGAGAAGGACCCGCGCCTCGACAACGTCACCATCGCCGATCTCAGCGAGCAGTTCACGCTGGCCATGAAGATCAATGACGATGTGACCGGGGCCAACGAGATCGTGATTATGGTGCGCGAACTCAAACGCCAGATGGATGCGGCCCTGAAAGCCAATCGGGATCAGGCGCTGAAGGCTTCGCTCGATGCGTTTCGGGACAGACTGAGCGCCATCGAAGAAGAGGTCTACCAGGTACGCAATCGCAGCGGGCAGGATCCTCTGAACTTTCCCATCAAGCTGAACAACAAGATTGCGGCGCTGGGTTCCACCGTGCAGCATGGAGACGGCAAGCCGACGGTCTCGTCGTACGAAGTCTATAAACTGCTCCACGCCCGGCTGGTCGAGGAGCAGGCCAAACTCGACCACCTGCTCAGCAGCGAACTCCCGGCGGTCAATAAGAGCCTGACTGATCGCAAACTGGCCGCCCTGGTGCCGACCAAGATCGAAACGCCGCAGGCGAAGGCGCAGGTGCAGTAAATCGCAATGTATTGCACCACGGAGCCACTGAGAACACGGAGAAAACACGGAGAGTTTTATGTGCTTTTCTCCGTGCTTCCTCCGCGTTCTCAGTGGCTCCGTGGTGAGGAGATCCCATGAACAGACGCAATTTCGTGCAGGCAACGGCGGCGGGCGCCTTTGCGGCAGCGGCGGCGCCGGCCGCCGGTTCGAAGATGATCGGTATTCAGGTGGGTGCGGTTTCCTTTGTGGATGAAGGCGTCGAGAAGGTGCTCGACGTTTTCCAGAAGGATGCCGCCGTGAATACGCTATTCATCGCCACCTTCACTTACGGCCGGGGCATCGCCGGCCGGCAGGTGCCGGGCCAACCATTGCCCGATCACGGCAAACAGCAGTATGACAACGGCAGCGGACCGGGTACCTTCCAGGGCGGCGCTTATACGAAGTATCAGCCCGAGTATTTCAAAGACACGGTGCTCCAGCAGTTCCGCGCGCCCGATTTCGGCGATTTCGATGTACTCGAGGCGGTGATCCCCTCCGCCCGCAAACGCGGGATGAAGACCATCTGCTGGTTCGAAGACGTTTGGGGCGGGCCCGAACGGGTGCCCAACGTGGCCCAGGCGCAGGAGAGGCGCTTCGACGGGCGGAATGCCGGCACGCTTTGCTTCAACAATCCCAACTACCGCAACTGGCTGCTGGGCATGGTGGAGAATTACGCGCGCTCCTACGAAATCGACGGCATCATGTGGGGATCGGAAAGACAGGGCGCGTTTGCCAATGCGCTCAGCGCGGCGCATGGCGGCACGCCGCAAAACCCCACCAACGTGACCTGCTTTTGCGACCATTGCGGGCGCAAAGCACGGGACCGCGGCATCAACGTGGAACGTGCCCGCGCCGGCTTTACCGCGCTGTGCGATTTCACCAACGCGGCCATTCGCGGGAAACGGCCGGTGGACGGATACTATGTCGAAGTCTGGCGCCTGATGCTGCGCTATCCGGAACTGCTGGCGTGGGAAATGCTATGGACCGACAGCCTGCGCGAAACCTACGCCGCCATGCACGAGAAGGTGAAAGCCGTCAAACCTTCGATCGGTATCGGATGGCACATCTGGCACAACAATTCCTTCAGTCCTATTTACCGGGCCGAGCAGGACCTCGGCGAAATCCACAAATACTCCGATTTTCTGAAGATGGTGATGTATCACAACTGCGGCGGGGAGCGCATGGCAGGCTACATCCGGCGCATGACCAGGACCATGTTCGGCGACGTGCCCGCACAGGAACTGCTGGATTTCCACTATCGCGTGCTGGACTACAAACAGGAAAAGCCGCTCGCGACTCTGGCGCAAAGCGGCTTCTCCAGCGATTATGTTTTCCGCGAGGCGAAACGGGCTCGCGAAGCACTCAACGGAACGAGCACGCAACTGTGGCCGGGTATCGATATCGATATACCGACGTCGGCGAGCTCGAGCAAGTCGACTCCGCAAGGAACGAAAGACGCCGTGCTGGCCGCTTTTCGCGCGGGCAGCGACGGCGTCCTTCTGTCGCGGAAATACTCCGAGATGCGGCTCCCGAATTTGCGCGGCGCCGGCGACGCCATTCGCGAACTCGGCTTCGCCTGATCACTTAGTGCCGGCCTCTGTGGCCGCCGCCTAAGTGTCCGCCGCGGCTACCGAAATGTCCGCCATCGTGTCCACCTTCAAAGTGGCCGCCATGTTCGTAGTGTTCGTGCCCCCAGCCATGTCCTCCGAAACCGAAGGACAATCCGCCGTAGTACGGCGCGTATCCATATGCGTACGGATCAACGTACGGATAGGAATACACCGGAGGGGCGTAATAGCTCCCATCGGCGCCGTAAGGGTACGAATAGTCATACGGGTATGCGGGTACCGGGGCGGTATAAACAGGGCCTCCAATCCCTATGCCAAAATGGATTCGCGCATCCGCCTTCTGAGGCACGGCGAAGGCCAGCATTCCGGCCAGCGCGATCATCGGTATTCCCAATTTTTTCAGCATCTTCCACCTCCAATTCATTAGACGGGAGGGCTCCGCCGGGGAATGAAAATCTTTGTAAGCACAGGGAATGTGGTTTTTTGAACAGTGTATCGAAAACCTACGTTTTTTCATTTATTTGCCGCATTGCAATAATTTGCTTGACTCCGTTCGCCAGCGGCATATAGAATCGGTCCCAATCTATCCATTTTTGTCAGGCCTCATAGCGGATAGCAGGGGTATATCTACGTTCAGCAGGGGAGGGGATATGAAGGGGAGCGTTCCCGTCGCTCGATCCAGGGCGAATCGAATTCTTGCCAGCTTGTCGGTGCCGGTGCTGTTTTTTGTGCTTGGCATGACATCGATTTGGGCACAAACGTCCACTGTAGGTACGATCGCAGGACAAGTTACCGACGAACAAAACGCGGCCGTTCCGGGCGCCGAGGTGAAGATTGTCGACACCGCCACCAACGCGGCGCAGACTACGGTCTCGAACGATGCGGGCCGGTACATTTTCAGCTCGGTGAACCCGGGCTTCTACAACGTGACGTTCAACAAACAGGGCTTTTCGCTCTACCAGGTGAACGCGCAAAAAGTGGACATCGGCATGGCGCTTACTTTGAACGCCAAGCTGAAGATCGGCGCGACCTCGACGACCGTGGAAGTCACGGCCTCCACCGGCGCGGAGTTGCAGACCATGAACGCGACGGTTGGCAACACGCTCAGCGGGCAATCGCTGCTGCTGCTGCCGAACCTGGGCCGCGACGTCACTTCGCTTTCCGTGTTGCAGCCGGCGATGACCACCGGCGGATTCACTGCCGGTTCGTACAATGATGCCAACACCTACACGCTGGACGGCGGCAACATTACCGACGATATGGCGGGCAACACCACCGGCTATCAGACCAACTACTCCGGCCTGGGTGGGACGCAGGGCGGCGGTATTCCTTCGGGCGTGATTCCCACGCCTATCGAGAGTATCGAAGAATTCAAGGTGTCGGTCAGCAACCAGACGTCCGACTTCAACAACTCCTCGGGCGCGCAGATTCAGCTTGCCACCAAGCGCGGGTCCAACCAATTCCATGGCGCGGCATACGAATACTATTTCGATACCGCTGTGGGTTCGGCAAATTCCTGGACCAACAATCACACCCCGTTCAGCTTCGGTTCGCAGCACCTGCCGTATACGCCCATCATTTCCAACCATCGCAATCGGTTCGGTGGCGCGCTGGGCGGCCAGCTATTCCCGAAGGATTTCCTCGGCAAGAAATGGTATTTCTTCGCCAATTACGAGGGCATGCGGTTCCCCAACGCCGGTTTGTATTCGAAGAACGTTCCTTCCGTGATGCTGCGCGCCGGCATCATTCAGGTACAGGACGCCAGCGGCAATTATGTTCCCTATAACCTGAACCCATCTCCGGTGACGGTCAACGGCGTGACGTATCCCACGGCCATCTGTCCGGCGGGGGCTTGCGACCCGCGCGGCATCGGACTCAATCCGATTGTGAACCAGATCTGGAGCAAGCAGATGCCACTGCCCAACAATCCGCTGGGCGGCGACACGTACAACACGCAGGGCTTCCTGGGCACCATCCGCACGCCGCAGACAGCCAACAACTACGTGATGCGCATCGATCACGATTTCAGCGACAAGTGGCACTGGTACGGGACGTATCGCGACTACAAGTTGATCAACCTGACCAGCAACCAGGTGGATATCGGCGGCGTTCTGCCGGGCGCCACGTTCGGCAATCCGACGCCCACCGCGCCGCGGCCGCAGCAGCCTTCCGCATGGACCACCGGCATGACCACCTCGATCACGCCGACCGTAACCAATAATTTCGTATTCAGCTACCTGCGGCAATTCTGGCAGTGGGGCAGCGACAACGGCCCGGCGCAGCTTCCTGGCTTGGGCGGGGCGCTGGAGATCGGCACCGCCGACAGTTCCTCGGCGCTGATTCCCTATAACGTAAACACGCAGAGCGTTCGCCAGCGCTTCTGGGACGGCCAGGACAAGATGCTGAAAGACGACCTGACCATGATCAAGGGCAACCACCTGTTCGGGTTCGGCGGCACCTATCAGCGCAATTTCGATTACCATTCCCGTACCGACAACGGCGCCGGCGTGAACAACCAGATCAGCTACCTGAACGCCAATTCGGGATTCGTTTGGGCGAACGGTGCGACCAACCCGTACATTCCGTCCACGGTACCGAGCTCCCAGGCTTCCAGCTACGAAGGTCTGTACTCCGAAGTGCTGGGGATGCTCAGTTCCACGCAGGTGATGTACACGCGGGCGGGTCCACAGCTTTCGTTGCAGGCCCTGGGCACCGCGGCCACGGACAAATCGGTCATTCCCACCTACGCCACGTATTTCTACGACACGTGGCACGCCAAGCCTTCTTTCACCGTGACCTATGGTCTTGGCTGGAATCTGGAGTTGCCGCCGTACGAAATCAACGGCAACCAGGTGGAGCTGGTGGACGCGAACAACATTCCGCTGGTCACCACGGACTTCATCGCGCAGCGCAAACTGGCCGCCCTGCAGGGGCAGTCTTACACTCCGCAGATCGGCTACACGCTGGTTCGCAACGTGGGTTCCGGGCTCAAGTACCCGTACAATCCCTTCTACGGCGAGTTCAGCCCGCGGGCATCGATGGCCTGGAATCCGCATTTCAGCGACGGAATTCTGGGTAAGGTGTTCGGCAACGGTAAGACCGTGGTCCGCGGTGGATGGGGCCGCATCTTCGGACGCCTGAACGGCGTGGACCTGGTGCTGGTACCGCTTCTTGGTCCCGGCCTGCTGCAGGGCGTTACGTGCCAGAACCCGCTCATGAACGGGAGCTGCGGCGGCAGCGGCGTGGCCACACCGAATACGGCTTTCCGAATCGGTACCGACGGACTCAAGGCCCCGCTGGGCAGCGGCAGCCCGACTCTTTCCCAGCCTTACTATCCTGGCCTAGGGTCGAACCCCGAAACCGTGGATCCGGACGCTCTGGACCCGCACTTCCGTCCCGACCGCACCGACAACTTCACCCTCACGGTGCAGCGCGAACTGAATCAGCACATGTCGCTCGAAGTGGGTTACATCGGCAAGATCCTGCGCAATGAGTACATGCTTGTGAACCTGGATTCAGTACCGTACATGACCACACTCGGCGGCCAATCTTTTGCGCAGGCCTTCGGCCAGCTCTACCAACAGTTAGTCTTTTCGGGCGTCAGCCCGGCGAACGTGACCGCGCAGCCGTTCATCGAGAATGCGCTGGGTGGAGCGGGTTCGGCTTATTGCAAAGGCTTCGCCAGTTGCACCGCCGCGGTGGCCACCAACTACGGCACCGGCAACGCTTCCCTGATCCGCGAGACCGCTGTCTCTGACCTGTGGGTCGGCATGAGCAAGCAGTCGAGCTGGACTCTGGGACGGACCATGTTCAGCCAGGCGCTCCCGGGCGGAACCGTGGGCCAGTCCACCTCGGTGGGCATGAACACCAGTATCGGATGGGGCAACTACAATGCCGTGTTCGTTTCGCTGCATACCACCGACTGGCACGGCCTGACGGCGCTCTCCAACTTCACGTATGGACGGTCGTTGGGTACGTCTCAGCTCGCCCAGTACAACAGTTCCAGCACGCCGCTGTCCATCTATGACCTCCAGGGCAGCTACGGTCCGCAGAACTTCGATTACAAGTTCCTGTACAACCTCTCGATGTACTACCAGCCCCCGGTTTTCCGCGGGCAGAAGGGCATCCTGGGGCACATTCTGGGCGGCTGGACCTTCTCGCCTCTGTTCACTGCGCAGAGCGGCGCGGGTACGGGAGTCGGGTACAGCCAGGGCAGCGGGAACGCCACCCAGGCATTCGGCGAAGTGGCTACGGGAAGTGCCGTCGGATCGACTTCCGAAGCCGCGGTCGGTTACAAGCCGTTTACCGGTGACACCTCGACGCACTATGGTGTGTACGGCGGCACCGGCACCAACATCTGGCAGGGCACCCAGAGCGTCGGCACCAAGACCTCGGGAACATACGGACTCAACATGTATTCCGATCCGGCAACCGTATACAGCGAGTTCCGGCCTTGCGTGCTGGGCTACGATACAAGCTGCGGAGGCTACTACAGCCTGCGCGGGTTGCCCACCTGGAATGTCGATATGAACATTATCAAGGACATCGGCATCTATAAGGAACGGATGGGAGCCCAGTTGTTCTTCCAGATCACCAACATCCTGAATCACTTCCAATCCAGCGGCGGGTCTCTCAGCCTGACCGGTCCGACCACCTTCGGCCAGATCACCAGCCAGGCGAACACGCCGCGGAATATGGAATTCGGGCTCAGACTCCACTTCTAGGTCCACTCTCTCCTAGTACCTCCAACTCATGACGGAGCCGGGAAGCCGGCTCCGTTTTTTTTGGTAAGCCGGGAATTTCCCCACGGTTACAAAAGTATTGACATTACCCCCCGGAAAATCATAGAATCTACCCAATTTGCTTTAAGCAACACACGGAGTGGGCTCGCAATTTCTGCGCCCTGCGTAACGTCATTCTGAGGTGGGATACACATGCTGCTTGGGAATTGCCTCGGTCCCCGAGGCTTTCATCGTTTATCCGGGCTTTTCGTGGTCGGGCTGTCGCTTCTTAGCGTGGCTGCCACATCGGTCTGGGCACAGTCTACTGCAACGGGTACCGTTTCCGGACAAGTCACCGACGCTCAAAAGGCAGCCGTCGCCGGAACCGAAGTAAAGCTGGCCGATACGGCCACCAACAACGTACTTACGACGGTTACCAACGACAACGGACGTTATATTTTCCTCAACGTGAACCCGGGAAATTACAACGTCTCGTTCAACAAAGCCGGTTTTTCGGTGTACCAGGCGACGAACCAGCCGGTGAACGTGGGCCAGGTGCTCACGATTAACGCGCGGCTCGAAGTCGGCTCGACCACTACGACGGTGGAGGTCACCTCAGTGGTCGGCGCCGAATTGCAGACCACCAACGCCACGGTGGGAACCACGCTCACCGGCACGTCGCTGATCAACCTGCCGAACATCGGACGCGATGCCTCGACGTTCGCCATCTTCCAGCCGGGCGTATCGCCGGAAGGCAGCGTAGCAGGCGCCATGTACGACCAGAATACCTTCCAGCTTGACGGCGGCAACAACCAGAACGATATGGACGGCAGCAATAACGTCTATACCGGGAGCTACGCCTCCAACGGCGCGCCCACCGGCGCGGTGCCGACGCCTGTCGAAAGTATCGAGGAAATCAAGGTCAACACGGCCAACCAGACGGCCGATTTCAACGGTTCCGAAGGCAGCCAGATCCAGATGGTGACCAAGCGCGGAACCAACCAGTGGCACGGTTCGGCGTACGAATACTACTTCGCGCAGAATGTCGGCAGCGCCAATAGCTGGGGCAACAACCACACGCCCTTGGGCAACCTGGGCTACACACCGATTCCGATCACCCACAACAACCGGTTCGGCGCTTCATTGGGCGGGCAGTTGATCCCGTTTAAAGTACTCGGCGGCAAGACCTACTTCTTCGTCAACTACGAAGGTTTCCGTTTCAACCAGACGGCCATCGAAGACAAGCCGGTGCCCACCGCGCTGTTCCGCGCGGGCGTGATCCAGATCAACCAGGGCGGCACGTGGACCCCCTACAACCTGAATCCCGCCCCGGTGACCGTAGGCGGGGTGACTTATCCCGCGGCCGTCTGCCCGGGCGGTCTGTGCGACCCCCGCGGCATTGGAATGAACCCGGTGGTTTCCGCGCTCTGGTCGAAGTTCATGCCACTCCCCAACGATCCGCTGGGCGGCGACCACTTCAATACCCAGGGTTTCCGCGGC
>Ga0335085_10017066_pt1 | contig 10471 bp, 8 predicted proteins | sample Lox_Sample_45_FD_206712 | JGI IMG/M metagenome (GOLD analysis project Ga0335085, IMG submission 206712) | Soil microbial communities from Loxahatchee National Wildlife Refuge, Florida, United States - Lox_Sample_4.5 | ecosystem: Environmental > Terrestrial > Soil > Wetlands | place: USA: Florida...
GCGGTGATGCAGTATCTCAAGGACAATGGGTTGGATGACAACACCATCGTCATGTTCACCAGTGACAACGGCGCCGAGCAATTCACCTGGCCCGATGGTGGACAAACGCCCTTCGCCATGGCCAAGGGCACGGTCATGGAGGGTGGGTTCCGCACGCCCGCGATCATTCGCTGGCCCGGGCACGTCCCGGCGAACTCCATTCAGAACGGTATTTTCTCGGGTTTGGACTGGTTACCCACCTTCCTTGATGCCGCCGGCAACCCGAACATCAACGAGCAGCTGCTGCAGGGCGTAAAAGTCGGCGACCGGACCTATAAGAACCACTTGGACGGTTACGACCAGATGGAGGCGATCACGGGCAAAGGTCCGTCTGCGCGTCATGAGATCTACTATTTCGGTGAAAGTACGCTCGGTGCAGTACGTATAGACGACTTCAAATATCGTTTTATTCAGCAGCCCGAAGGCTGGGTGGGTGAGAAGACCCATCCGGATATGCCTATCCTGACCAACCTGCGCTTGGACCCCTTTGAGCGGACAGGCTGGGCGAGCGACGGAGCGGCAAAAGGGTCGATGCAGTACTGGGATTGGTTCAGGTATGAATTCTGGCGCTTCGTGTTTGTACAACAGGAAGTAGCCAAGCTGGCCAAGACCGCCATCGACTATCCGCCGATGCAGAAGGGCGCAAGCTTCAACCTTGATGCCTTGAAAGCGGAGTTGGCGAAGAAAATGGCTGACGCGCAGGCAGGGGCCGCTTCCCAGTAATCGTATAGCCTTCCCGCCGGGCGGCTCACAAGAGTCGCCCATTCTTTACCTCGGGGCTTTTTTGACCTCCGGAGGGGGACGCGGCAGGCGTCTTCGTTACCGACGGCAACAACCTTTTCGATCGACGGAACAAAGATGAGACGTTCAATTACTCAGTTCCTATATGTACTGCTCCTGTTCACCAGTGCAGCGTTTGCTGCGGATCCGCTTCCGTCGTGGAATGACGGAGCAGCGAAACAATCCATCATCACATTTGTTGAGAAGGTGACGACACCTGGCTCGCCGGATTTCGTGCCGGTACCGGAACGCATTGCGGTCTTCGATAACGATGGCACTTTGTGGAACGAAGAGCCGTTGCCGGTCCAGTTGTTCTTCGTCATTGACCGGGTGAAAGCGCTGACCCCGCAGCATCCCGAGTGGAAGACGCAGGAGCCGTACGCGTCACTGCTCAAGGGCGACGCGAAAGGAGTGATGGCCAGCGGTGAACGCGGACTGATGGACATCATCATGGCCACTCATACAGGAATGACCACGGTGGAGTTCGAGAAGATCGTGAACGACTGGATCGCGACGGCGAAGAACCCGAAGACCGGAAAGCTCTTCACGGACATGACCTTTCAGCCGATGCTGGAAGTGCTGGCCTACCTCCGGGCGAACGGATTCAAGACCTACATCGTCTCTGGCGGTGGCATCGAGTTCATGCGTCCATGGGCGGAGCGGGTTTATGGCATCCCGCCGGAACAGATTGTCGGCAGCAGCGTCAAGACCAGGTTTGAAATACGCGACGGCAAGCCCGTGCTGGTGCGCCTGCCGGAGCTGAATTTCAATGACAACAATGCCGGGAAGGCGATCGGCATCAATGAGCACATCGGACGCCGCCCGATCATGGCGTTCGGAAACTCCACAGGTGACAAGGAAATGCTGCAATACACGCAGGGCGGCAGCGGCGCTCGCTTCGAACTCTTGGTGCTGCACGATGACGCGGCGCGCGAAACCGCATACGGCCCAGCCCGCGGTTTGCCCAACGTCCCACTGGTGCATTTCACGCCAGAACTGGACGAGTACGCCAAGCAGAATGGCTGGACCGTCGTCAGCGTGAAAAACGATTGGAAACAGATCTATCCGTCACAGCCTGAAGTTATCGCCATTGACATCCTGCTCGAACCGGATGCCACTATGCTCAAGCATGCTGAGGCCAGTAACCAACAACTGCTTGCGGTCTACCCGAGGGGCTTCGCTCTGGATGCGGCGCACCGTCCCCACATCACGCTGATACAGCGTTTCGTTCGCACTGCGGATCTCGACCAGGTTTACGCGGCTGTCGGCAAGATTTTTGCCAACACCAATGTGAACGCCATGAAGCTGGAGGCCTTCAAGTACTACTATGCGCCGGCCGGAGCTGATGGTGTCGCCGGCATTTGCGCGAAGCCGACACCGGAATTACTCAAGCTGCAAGCAGACCTGATTGCCGCCGTGGCGCCATTCACGGTGGAAACTGGCCCTATCGGCGCGTTTACCGCGCCGCAGGACAATCCCGCCACTGATGCCGCACTTATCCAGTATGTTTCTACGTTTGTGCCGAAGATGACGGGCGAGCATTTCAATCCGCACGTCAGTATCGGCGTCGCCCCGAGAGACTACCTCGACAAAATGTTGGCCGGACCGTTTGAACCCTTTACCTTTTCGCCTGCAGGCGCAGCCGTTTTCCAGTTGGGTCCGTACGGCACGGCGGCGAAAAAACTTATGGAATGGACGATGTAGCGCTGAGACAGGCAGGTGGACCATCTTAGCCTCACCGCTTTTGGTTGCGAAATACGGAAAGAGGAATCGCCGACGAAAGAATACGGCGTAACCACATGAAATCAGTGCATCGTAATTTTCAAGTCATTTTCGCTAGCGTTCTCTTGATCTGTTCGGCCTATGCACAACAGCCGGCCGCACCGGCTGCGCCAGCGCCGGGGGCAAGCACCGAAGAATTGCAGAAGGCCGTACAGAACCCTATCGCTAGCCTGATCAGCGTTCCCTTTCAGAACAGTAACGCTTTTGGAATCGGGCCCTACGACAGAACGCAGGACGTACTCAACATTCAACCTGTGATTCCCGTTGCGATCAGCAAGAACTGGAATCTCATTACCCGAATCATTCAGCCAATCACGTGGCAACCCTATACCAATGCCCCCACAGGGGGGGAATATGGCTTTGGCGATATGGTTCCTTCGTTCTTCTTCTCGCCGAGAAACTCAGGGAAGTTGATCTGGGGCGCAGGTCCGCAGTTCATCTTACCGACTGCCACTGACGACACTCTGGGGCAAGGCAAGGTCAGCATGGGTCCAACCATCGTGGTGTTAACTCAGCCGAAACCCTGGACCATTGGAGTATTGGTGAGCAACGATTGGTCGATTGCAGGATCGGGAAGCCGCCCCGATGTTAACCAATTTCTGATGCAGCCTTTCGTCAACTACAACCTGCAGAAGGGCTGGTATCTCAGCACGTCCCCTATCATGACGGCGAATTGGAAAGCGAGCAGCGGAAGCGTCTGGGTCGTTCCGCTCGGTGGTGGTATAGGTCGTGTGATGAAGTTCGGCCCCCAGCCTGTCAACCTCAACCTGCAGTTTTTTGGCAATGCCGCGTATCCGCCAGGAACATCGCCCTGGAGCATGCGGTTCCAGATTGCTTTGTTGTACCCAAAAATGCCGAAGCGATAGCAAATGATGAATCAGCAACCATCTGAACCGCGCGTGGGGCTAGCACACGACCGCACTGACATGGCGAAGTTTCGAACTCAGATTGCCCTCGATCGAACGACCCTCGCCTGGATTCGAACCACCCTGAGCATGGTCACCTTTGGTTTTGGAACTATTGGGTTCTTCCGCTCCCTCAGGCAGGCGAACCCCACCCCAGAAGCAATCCACATGCACAAGGAAGCCATTCGGTTTGGTATCGCCCTTGTCATGCTGGGTTTAGTTACCACAGTGTTAGCGGCTATTTCTGCCTGGTTCACCTTGCGGAGGCTTCGTCGCGGCGAAGTTCCCGTTCTGAGTCAATGGCCTTTGAGCATCACCGTAGCCATGTTACTCACAATCATCGGCCTGGTGTCGCTATGGTATGTCTTCCCGCGATAACCGGTCCATCGTGTAGTGAAATATCTCGACTAACTCGTGTAGGCATAGTCCGGCAACTTCTCTAGCTGGAAAGTATGCCGAGTGGTCCGAAAGCGACCCCGAGCCCGTCCGTACCTTCCCCAAAGGGCAGTAGACAGCCTACTTGTTGCACTTCTATAGTACTCATCGAATCTAGCTTGGTGCCTGACGCCATTAAGTCGACTACATCCAGACTCTGGAGACAGTATGGCCCATCAGCTAGGCCGGTAATCTAGCCTATCCCGATTTAGAGGAGTGCCTCATGGAGCGAAGAATCGTCCAGTTTGCTATGTTGATTACGATCATCGCGACTTCAGCATCTACGGGGCTTTCGCAAGCTTATGTGACCTTGGAGAACCATCTTAAGCAGAACCTGGGGCTGAGCCAGGATCAGATAAGTAGCATCCGTAATGGCCAGCCTTTCGCCAAGGCCCTTGAGTCCCGTACTCCTGCCGAAATCTTTGTCTTCGGGGTGATCTACATCAACGCCGATCCCGAAAGCTACTTAAAGTATGCCTATGACTTTAATCGTCTCCGCAGTATCTCCGGTTATTTGTCGATTAAACAGTTCAGCAATCCTCTCCAACTCTCTGATCTGGAAGGATTCACTCTCGACAGTCAAGATATCCAATCCTTGAAGAACTGCAATCCGGGTAACTGCGCGGTTCAACTGCCGGGCAGCACCATCACAGATATTCGTAAGTCTGTCAACTGGTCGGCGCCCAACGTGGATGACCAGGTAAACGAGTATCTTCAGAAGACGGCTCTGTCGAGGATGCAGCTTTACCAGCAAGAGGGTGACAAGATGTACGATGCTGTGTACAACGACAAGAAAGAGCAAGTCGACGTGGCTGATCAGTTCAAGTACATACTGAGCTACGCAAAGGCGCTGCCGCAAAATGTCCCCCGGCTCTACAACTACATAGTTAACTACCCGCAGTCCGATTCGGACAACATAAACAGCATGTTTTACTGGGAAAGTGTGAAGTTTGGCTTGAAGCCGACTTTACGAATAGTCCAGGTCGTGACCGCGCAGGGGAACAGTCCGCAGGAACCAGCCTACACGATTGCTGAAAAGCAACTCTATTCCAGCCATTACTTCGAGACGGCATTGGAACTCACCTACTGCATCAGCGGCGGCGATGATCCAAAACAGCCGGGGTTCTTCCTCGTTCAGGTCATGGGTTCCGAGCAGGCCGGACTAACCGGATTTAAAGGTTCTATCGTGCGAAGCCATGCGGTCGGTCACTCAGTCAAGGATATGCGGACGGCGTTAGTTGCAACTAAGAAGGCGTTGGAGCATCAATAACAAGGAGAGTCAGATCTTAACGGCCGTGCGCCAGAAAGCTGCTGCCGAGCTGCTCCAAGGCGGCGCGTAGAGATCGTCAGGCGAACTTCCAACGCCTACCTCCTAAGAAGAGGAATGCGGCCTCTTTTCGTCGTATCGTGGAGATCAATTCATATACTTCGCGAATCTTCAACTAGAGCCTTAGGCCTTGACTCGTAGTGAACAAAACGTAGCCAGTAGTGAGACAGTCCACTCCGCTAACTATCCCAACCTTCCCCAAAGGGCAGTAGACGGCGTTCTCTTTCTACTCCTATAGTTACTCTCGAGTCCCCGATGCAGTGAGACTTGGGGAAGCTGGCGCCCAACATCGAGCGTGTCGTGATCGCCGCGCAAAGGGGCTTCAGGTGTGTCGGACCAATCGTCCCGATGCATTGGACTGCGAGGGTTCATTGAGGACAAACGGACGTTTGTGGATTAACTGTCGTGGATTAGCTCTTGAAGCGTTGCCTTGGGACGTAGCTAAGTGATGTGGAAATGTTGACTCTATTTAAGTTGTGGAGGAGAGCTGTGACTCATAGCAATCACGCATGGAGCCTGAGGGCAGCTCTGTTTATAGGGATATTCTTGGCCTGGCTCGGGGCTCTGGCGCAAGATGCCGCAAACGTGACGCCTAGGGCAATCTATTCACCTCTACCGGTTGCGGCGCAGACGGCAGCAGCACAAAAAATCGCATTGGGATTGAAAGGGGATTCCATCGAAAAGTTGAGTGTTCCCGATCAAGGAGGCTTGCTCGCAACGACGGCCTTGAAACCAGGCCCCGATGGAGTATTCAGACTCACGTTGGATCAAGCGCAGCAGGCGGCCACGGGAGGGAGTACCCCGCTCGTGCGGCTCGGAGAACTGCAGGTAGAAGCTGCAAAGCAGCACCGCCTGGGCGTGGAGGCACAATATTTTCCGAACCTCAGTAGCTCGTACACGGGTCTTCACTTCAACAAGCTACCGGGACAGGTGCTCACGGTGGAGGGTCCCCTGGGGGCCACACATCAGGTAGCCGTGAACATCATCAATAAGGATCAAAACTTCGTTAACCTCCTCGGAGTTCAACCGCTCACACCGCTTTTTTCCATCTATCAACTCGCGAAGATCGCACGAGCGGACGAAAATATCGCCCGAGCGAAGGCGGGAATGCCGGTGGCGGAAATGGCTAGCAAAGTCGAGAAGACGTTCTTCGATTTGCTCGTTGCTCAAAGGGAACTTACCAGCGCTGAAGCAGACGCCAAAAAAATCCAAGCCAAATGGCTGACAGCGAGCAACTCGGGGACGCCAATTATTTCTACGGCACAAGAGAGGGACATGCTCGCTGCGGAAAAGGCGATCACCAGTCCGGCCAGCAAGGTTAGGGAGTTGACCGCGTCACTCAACCAAATGATTGGTCTGCCGGACGGAACCAAGCTAGACCCCATCCCACCCGCACCTCTAGTAGAAGATATATCTCTGAAAGAAGCCACTGAGAAAGCCACTGCGAATCCCGAGGTGATAGAGGCAGAGCAAACGGCGATCAAGGCGCACGCCGCCTTAGCACTGACAAAATTGACTTATGTTCCCACGGTCGCGGTGCTGGGTGGTTACACAAACCAAACCTCACTCAACCTCGTCTTTCCCCGGGCCGCCGGCTATATCGGCACCATGGCCTCCTGGACCATCTTCGATTTCGGCAAGCGCGAACATGGAGTGAAGGAAAGCAAGGCAAATGCCGAAGCGGCAGACCTGGGGGTGGAATTGACCAAGGCCAAAGTGGCAGGGGCAGTCAAGACCAGCTATTTGGAACTGGACCGTTCGCGCCAACTTTATCAATTGGCGCGCCGGATGGTGTCGGCGACTCAAGTCGTTGAGGCAAGCTACAAACTCGACGACCCGGAAGTCGAGTCGGCGCGGGCAAAAATGGAAGCGGACATGTTTCGGGCCGAGCTGGAATATCGCCAGGCGTACGCCAAGGTGAAGACGATGATGGGTGCGCAATAAGCCAGGGATTCGGCTCACTTGATTCAGTCTTTGAACTGAAATGGCTCTCACCATGCCGATCTCACATGAATTCTAAAGGGGGCTTATGGCGGCATGACATCTAAACTTAGAAGTCTTCTCGCACTCGTCGTCGTATGCATCAGCTCAACGTTCGGCCCGGGCCAAAACGCTCCAACGGCTGCGACTCGGCAGCAACGCCCCAAGGTCGGTCTGGTATTGCAAGGTGGCGGAGCGCTCGGGCTCGCCCACGTTGGCGTCATTACCTGGTTGGAGGAAAATCACATCCCCGTGGACTACATCGCCGGCACCAGCATGGGCGGTCTGGTCGGCGGCGTCTACGCCACTGGACATAATGCGGCAGAGATGCGCCAAATCGTGAACGGAATCGGCTGGGACGAGGTACTGTCGCCGACAACACCTTTCCAGGATCTTTCGTTCCGGCGCAAGGAGGACGCCCGGGATTATCCCAACAGTCTGGAATTTGGATTGCACAAGGGCCTGCAGTTTCCCGGTGGCCTCAACTCCGGCCAACAGGTCTCTCTCGTTCTGGATAAGGTCGCGCTCCCGTACTCGGAAGTCGAGAGCTTCGACGACCTTCCTACTCCTTTCGCTTGCGTAGCCACAGACCTGGTCAGTGGCAGGGCCAAGGTTTTCCGTGATGGGTCCTTGTCACTCGCCCTGCGGTCCACGATGTCTCTGCCCGGAATCTTCACGCCTGTGCGGGCCAAGAATGCCATCTATGCCGATGGTGGATTGCTGCAAAACCTTCCCGTCGAGGTAGCAAAGGAGATGGGAGCCGATCTGACACTGGCGATCCACCTGGAGGAAGCGCCGGTACCTGCTAATGCAAACCTCTCCTCATTCGCGGTTCTCGGGCAGTCGATCTCGGTCATGATCTCGGCCAACGAACTGGTGAGCATGGAAAAGGCAGACCTTCTCGTGTCGGTACCGGTGCAGAAATGGAGCGCATTAAGTTTCAATGACGCTGATGCGATCATCAAGGCCGGATACGATGCCGCCGCTGCGAAATCCAAGATACTCTTGACTCTCGCGGTGGACGACGCAACCTGGAAGCAATACCTGGCCGATCGCGCAGCCCGCCGCCGCACGAATCCCGTTCCGACGTTTGTCGCGGTCGAAGGGGTGAACGGGAATTTGTCACGGCCAATCGAACAGCAAACAGCCAACTTGGTCGGCAAGCCCATCGATTTCGACGAACTGGACCAGGAAATCATGCGCCTGAAAGGGACCGAACGCTATTCGGCGCTCAGCTACCAATTCGTAGAGCGCAGCGGTAAGCAGGGGCTCTTAATAAAGACAGAGGAAAGGGAGGTTGGGCCACCGGTCGTCCAGCCGCTCATCCTGATCGACGGATCCAGTTTGAAGAACGTTACGTTCAACCTGGGAGCGAGAGTGACCTGGTTCGATGTTGGAGGCTACCGCTCCGAATGGCGCAACGACATCACGCTCTTTTCCCAATACGGGCTGAACTCAGAGTATTACCACCCCTTTACTCCGCAGACCCACTGGTTCATCGCGCCACGCGCACTAGCGGATAACGACCCGTTTTACATTTACGACAACAACAAACTGATCTCGACCTACCGCCGCTCCACGGTTGGCGGAGGCGTCGATGTGGGCTACCAATTTGGAAGGACCGGCGAGATGCGCGTCGGATACGAAGGTGGATGGCAACACTTCGAGCGGCAAGTCGGAAACCCGACCGAACTGCCGTCAGTTTCCGGGGGATACGGCGCCACGAGGGTCCAGTACAAGCTGGATCGCCTGGATGATCCTGTGATTCCGCGCGCGGGACAAAGCTTTCAGTCCGATTTTTCGTGGTACAACGCCAGTCCGGAGGCGCCCAAACCGTATCCGGTGCTCCAAAGCGCGGGCCAGATTTTCTTCAAGCTGAACGATCCGTCCTCGATTTTTCTGAACGGGCGTGCCGGGACGACCTTCGATTACGCAACAGGCATCCCTCAATTCTCCCTGGGAGGCTATCGGTGGCTCGCATCGTACGGAACCAATGAACTGCTGATGGACAAATATTTTCTATTCCAGGCGGGATATCTACGGCAATTAGCAAAGCTTCCACCACTGCTGGGTAGCGGCGTGTACTTGCTGGGCGTCTATGAGGCAGCCCAGGTTTACGGGCCGCCCTACACCATGGTGAATAAGGCTTCGGGTTTCCCAACTGACGGAGCGCTCGGCTTAGTCGTCAATACAATCTTCGGCCCTGTCCAGGCTGCTTACGCTTACGGCGATACCGGTCATCACAAATTCGTTTTTAGCGTTGGCAGGCTGTTCTGAAAGTTCTGGCGAGTACGGTCTGTGCGAACGGGCATGCGGCTACTTGCCTTGGAAGCCACAGGCGAGATGATATTTTTTCGCTTGTGTGTATGCAGATCAGACGGTGCAGACCCGAGCACGCGCCATCATCGACGCCAAGGTGCCTTACGGTGCGCTGCCTCTCGAACAGGTAAATCGCCAGCCGTGGCATCGGAAGATTGAAGAGGCTATTTCCGTGTTGATGCGTGGGGATGAGTTCGGCATCGGCGACATCCTTGCTGAAGCAGGCATCGACGAGAACTCCATCATGCGTCCTGTGGCCACGGCGTACGCACGCAAAATCATGACCGCACTTACGGGTCCGGCGAACGTAGAGGTGCCGGTCATGGTGCCGCAGCAGTCTGATAGACCGCAATGAGGGGAAGCCATCCCTAACAGGCCGCAGCTATGGACGGAGCACGGCCTTGGCGCGGCTCGTGGTGGGCCTGCTGCCTCAGTTGCAGGACGCGACGCCCTACAATGTTCGCCAGTAGTGGAGTTTTCTTTTCGTAGCTCCACGTCGGGATCGGCGTTGAATTTTCGTAACCCGTAAACCCCTTCCAATGCGAAGCCAGTTTCCAGTCATCCTTCCATGGCGGCTTGCCGGGTTCAGGGCAGTCTTCAAAGTGACGGCATTTATTCCTGAGCCTGTTTAGCTCAGGCGATTCCGAAACCTGTGGATTTCAAATGGCATCTCTACCCATTCTGGCGACCGGATGCTTCGGACAGCGGGACTGGAATTTAATCTCTCGGACGTGTGCTGGCCGAGTGGCGCGGGTTGGACTGTCGGCGGAGTGGCGAGAGTTCCGGACAGCAGGTGAGAACGAAGCCGCAGGCGCCGCGGTCGCTGCGGTGGTGGCTGTCGAGTAGTTTTGTGGCGAGGATAGGGTGTGAGTCACAGGAGGTATCCCACTGTGACTCGTCTTCG
>Ga0335085_10017067_pt1 | contig 10471 bp, 9 predicted proteins | sample Lox_Sample_45_FD_206712 | JGI IMG/M metagenome (GOLD analysis project Ga0335085, IMG submission 206712) | Soil microbial communities from Loxahatchee National Wildlife Refuge, Florida, United States - Lox_Sample_4.5 | ecosystem: Environmental > Terrestrial > Soil > Wetlands | place: USA: Florida...
CGGCACGCCAGCCACACCGGCTACCGGTACGATCACGGCGCGGGCCTTGCCCACACCAGCGACGCTGTCGCTCGCCATCATTCAGCTGCGGCAAGACACCGATCTGAGGGCGACTGTCTCGGGGTTGGTTGCCTTCGAAAAGAATGTCGATGTGATGAGCGCCGTGTCGGCCACTCGCGCCGCTACTGACGTAGCGACCGATTACGCCAGCTTCAACGGCTCCGATTGGATCAAGCCGAACGGCAATGTCGGAGTGATTCCCGCAAATACCGACGCCTTCAAGGGCGCCAACCTGCGCGAGACAGCCTTGAACGCAGGCGTAGCCCTACGGAGTTTCTTCGAACCGCTGGCAGCGGCGGTTCTCTCGCTGTTCTCCGCTGCCGATTTCCTTGCCGGGGAAGCCGAGAATCAGCTGTTTGCCGGTCATCCCGTGTTCAGCGACATCCTCAATAAGGTTTCGCAGACGATGGTACTGCTCCCGCCGTCAGGGGCGATCGCCGGCGTTTACGCCGCGGTGGATCGGACACGCGGTGTGTGGAAAGCGCCAGCCAACATTTCTCTGGCGGACGTGAGCGGCGTAGCAGTGAAGGTCAACGATCAGATACAGGCAGACCTGAACGTGACGAGTACAGGCAAGAGTGTGAACGCCATCCGAGCCTTTGCCGGTATGGGATGCCTGGTTTGGGGCGCACGGACACTCGCTGGAAATGACAACGAGTGGCGCTACGTGCCGGTAAGGCGCTTCTTCAACATGGCCGAGGAATCCATCAAGAAAGCAACCGAGCCGTTTGTATTCGAGCCGAACGATCGTGGCACGTGGGTGCGCGTGCGGGCGATGATCGAAAACTTCCTGACCGTGCAATGGCGCCAGGGCGCGTTGGCAGGCGCGGTGCCGGCCCAGGCGTTCTTCGTGAAGGTTGGGCTCGGCGAGACCATGACCGCGCAGGACATTCTCGAGGGCCAGATGATTGTCGAGGTAGGTATGGCGGTGGTGCGACCCGCAGAGTTTATCATCCTCAGATTTGCCCATAAGATGCAGACCTCTTGAGATCAGCAGCGCAACTTGATCACAAACCACCAAGGAGATGACGTATGGCTGATTACCCAATGCCAAAATTCCACTTCCAGGTGCAGTGGGGCGGCACGAAGATCGGCTTCACGGAAGTCACCGGTCTCGAGGTGACCACGGAGAAGATCGAATACCGGGATGGAGCGAGCAAGGAATATCACAAGATCCGCATGCCGGGCATGCAAACCTTCGGCGATCTCACCCTCAAGCGCGGAGTATTTGCCGGAGACAACGAATATTACAAATGGTGGAACACGGTGGCGCTGAACACGGTAGAACGACGTGACATCACGATCAGCCTGCTGAACGAGTCGCACGACCCCGTGGTGGTATGGAAAGTCAAGAACGCGTGGCCGACGAAGGTCACGTCCACCGACCTGAACGCCAGCGGGAACGAGACAGCAATCGAAACCCTGGTGCTGACTCATGAAGGTCTCACCATGGAGAACGGGTGAGGTATGGATCTCGAATACCCGCAGCCGGGATTTCATTTTCTCGTTGTATTCGAGCTGCTGCCGCAGTTTCCGAACGACGTGCGCTTTCAGGAGGTCACTGGTCTGACGGTCAGCACGGAATTCGAATCCTGGCCCGAGGGCGGTGAGAATCGCTTCTCGCACCAACTGCCGAAGAGCCTGCAGTTCAGCGAACTCGTGCTGAAACGCGGCAAGTTTCTCGGTTCGGGCGTATTGCAATGGGCGCGCCAGGCGATGGAGCAGTTCAAGTACAAGCCGACCAACCTGATGATCTCGCTGCTCGACGACAACCACCTGCCGATCTACAACTGGTACGTCGTCAATGCCGTTCCCAAGCGTCTGGAAATCTCAGGAATCAATGCGGCGAACAACGAGATTTTGGTGGAGACGCTGGCGCTGAACTACCAATACTTCAAGTATTTCGACCCGGCCAGCGTCGCGCTGGATGCGGCGGCGGGCGTCGCCGCAAGCATCGGTCTCTAACTGCAATGCCAATCGAAATCCGCGAACTCGTCATACGCGCCACGGTCGATCCGTCGGCGACGACCGGGCATGAGAGCAGCAGACACAAGCCATTGCATGGCTACAAGAAGAATCCGTACCGGCAGAACGGGGAAGCAGGGGATGACGTAGTGCAGAGTTGTGTCCGGGAGGTTCTGCGGATTCTCGAGGACAAGCGGGAGCGGTGACATGGGACTGTTCAACAACGCGAAGCTCGAGAAACTGACGCTGCGGGCGTTCAAACCCATGGCCAAGCCGGACGACAAGCCGGAAACGTCCGACGCTCCCGGGGACAGTTATACGGTCCAGGTCAACCCCAGCACCTACATGCTCAACCGGCGAGTGAACTACACCTATAACAAGGGACTGGGTTTTACCAAGGGCGAGGCGATCCACGCGAACAACGATCCCGTGTATCTCGATTTCGAGTTCCTGTTCGACGGCACTGGCGTGATTCCGAAACCGGCGCCTCTCGGAGACGTTCCGCTCGTGGGGGCAATCGCGTCGGCACTTTCGCCGAGCCAGCCCTTTGTGGTCAAGGATGAAATCGACAGGTTCGACAAGGTCGCATACGACTATTCCAGCGAGGAGCACCGGCCGCGGGCGCTGCTACTCGTGTGGGGAAGCCTGGTCTTCCCGTGCGTGCTGGAGTCGGTGGACTACCGGTTCACGTTGTTCGCGGAGGACGGTACGCCGCTGCGCGCGGTGGCGAAGTGCCAGTTCTGCGAGCACGTGCCGGATGCCGAGAGCGAACGAGAGAAAGACGCAAAATCGCCGGACGTCACCCACTTGCGCGACGTTCGTGAGGGCGACACGCTACCGTTGCTCGCCTACGACATCTATGCGAATTCCGAACTCTACCTCCAAGTGGCTCAAATCAACAAGCTGATCAACTTTCGCCGGCTGCGGCCGGCGAGCCGGCTTTCGTTCCCGCCGCTCGACAAACAGGTGAAGACGCAGTGAGCGCGCTGCTGACCACCGCGGCTACCGACGTCGTAACCTGCACGGTCAGCGTTGACGGCAATGAATTACCGGGGACCGTGCGGATTCTCGGCGTGGAGGTCCTCAGCCAGGCGAACCGGATTCCCTATGCGCGGCTTCGCATCGGCGACGGCAATGCGGCCCGCGGCGATTTCGCCCAGAGCAGCGGCAGCTTATTCGTGCCGGGAGTGACGCTTTCCATCCAAGGCGGCTATCACGGGCAGACCGAGACTGTGTTCAGCGGAGTCGTACTGACCCAGCGGCTGGTGGTTCGGCGCAATTCCTCATGGCTCGAAGTCGATTGCCGCGATGCAGCGTTCAAGATGACCCTAGTCCGGCGAAACAGGTATTTCGAGAATCAAAGCGACGGCGACGTCGCGGCAACCATACTGGACGATTACCAGGGCGACGGCGTCACGGCAGGGAACATCGCGGACACCACGGTAGTTCACCCGCAGCTTCTGCAGTATCAGGCCACCGATTGGGATTTCATGGTCAGCCGGTTGGAAGCCGCGGGCCAGCTCTGCTTTGTGGAGGGAGGCAAGATCAGCAGCGACAAACCTTCGCTTGATGGCGACCCGGTGGCGGATATAGGCTTCGGCGTGACAGTGCTCGAGCTGGATGCCGAGATCGACGCCCGAACCCAGACCGGAGGGGTACGGGCACAGGCGTGGGATCCATCGGGACAGTCGGTGCAGGACGTCTCCGCGACGGATCCCCAGTGGAGCGGCAACGGCAATCTAAGCGCGAGCACGTTGAGCGGCGCCGCCGGCCGCACAGAGGATCTCCTGTGGCACGGCGGCACTCTTTCATCCGACGAGCTTCAGTCGTTGGCCGATGGCGCATTGCTGCGCGCCAGGCTAGCGGCCGCCTGCGGTCGCGTGCGCTTCCGAGGACTCTCCGCGGTGCGGCCGGGCTCGGTGTTGACGCTGTCGCGACTCAGTGATCGTTTCAACGGGACCGTCTACGTGACCGGAGTGCGGCACGAATTCAGCCGTGGCAACTGGACGACCGATGCCGAGTTCGGGATGCCGCGCGAGACGCACGCCGAGCGGGTGGCGATGACTCATCTGCCAGCGGCGGGGTTGGCGCCCGCGGTGCACGGTCTGCAGATCGGCGTCGTCACCGACCTGGCGGGCGATCCGGGCAACGAAAGTCGCATCCGGGTCAAAGTCCCGCTTGCGGGTATGGACGAGCAAGGCGTCTGGGCGCGCGTGGCGACGCTCGACGCAGGCGATCAGCGAGGGACTGTGTTCCGTCCGGAGGTCGACGACGAAGTGGTGCTGGGTTTCTTCCACGACGACCCTGCGCAACCCGTGGTGCTAGGCATGCTCCACAGCAGCGCCAAGGCGCCGCCGATCACCCCGACCGACGACAACGATCTGAAGGGGTACGTTTCGCGCACTAAGGTGGCCCTGCGGATCGACGACAAGAAGAAGGCCGCAGTCCTGGAGACGCCCGGCGGCAACCGTCTCACCCTAAGCGACGACGCCGGCGGGGTCAAGTTGGAGGATCAGAACGGCAACTCGATCATCATGAACAAGGACGGCATCGCGCTGACAAGCAAGAAGGCCGTGACGATCAAGGCCGACTCGGACCTCAAAGCCGACGCCATGAACGTGACACTCAACGCGACCAGCGGCGCGACGGTGAAAGGCACCAGCACCGCGGAGATTTCGAGCAAAGGACAACTGACCGTCAAGGGATCGATGGTGATGATCAACTGAGGGGAATAGAAAAATGCCACCAGCAGCACGAGCCGGCGATATGCATGTGTGTCCGATGGTGACGGGCGTGGTGCCCCATGTCGGAGGGCCGGGATTGCCGCCAGGCGAGCCGACCGTACTGATCGGCAGCATGCCGGCGCTGCGGGTCGGAGACATGCTCACGTGCGCCGGACCGCCGGACACGGTTACCGTGGGCAGCGGCACCGTAATGGTCGGCAGCATGCCGGCGGCCCGGCTCGGCGATCAGACGGCGCATGGCGGCAGCATCGTGCTCGGCTGCTTGACGGTGATGATTGGAGGCTGATCTTGGCGGACGAACAGTTTCTGGGAAAGGGATGGGGCTTCCCGGTGACCTTCGCCAACCAAGGGCGGGCGGTGACGGTGGTGGAGGCGGAAACGGACATTCTGCAGAGCCTCAACATCCTGCTGTCCACGCAAACCGGCGAGCGGGTGCTCAATCCGACGTTCGGCTGGAAACGGAGCTCGCTGATGTTCGAACCGTTATCAACGTCCTTTGCCGCGTACCTGGCAAGGGAAATCGAGATGGCGATTCTCTTCTTCGAACCGCGGATCCTACTCAACAGCGTCAACTTTGAAACCGAGCCCGACACGGAGGGCTTGGTTCTGATACGCATCGACTACACCATTAAGACCACGAACACCCGAACCAATCTGGTGTATCCGTTCTACCTCACTCAAGCGACGAACGCATGAGCACAGACCTCTTTCGCCGTTACGGAAATCTGCTGCGGTCCGACGGGACCAACCAGTTGCAGCGCCTGCTACCCGCGCTCGATGCCGATTACATCGTGCCGGACGAGCGGAGTTTTTCCGACCTGGTGGAGTACGCAAGGAATGTGGCCGCCGAAGTGCGTTACTACGACTTGAGCGGCCAATCCACGGGCGACTGGAGCGCGCTGGTGGAATCGCTGCTGGATCCCGCGACGAGCGCGGTGTTGCCTGCCGCGCCGCTCGAAGCCTTGCTGGATGCACGTGCGAACTGGCCACCGCACCTGGTCCTGTTGCTCACCTTTCTGAAGCTGTTCCAGAACTTGCAAGGCGATCTCAATCAACTCACGGTGCGGCACCTGCGCTATTACTACGGGACGGCGTTGGGGATTCAACCGCTCACGGCCACGCCCGACGACGTTCACCTCCTCTTCACGCTGGCGCGGAATGCGGCTCCGACACTCCTTCCAGCCGGCACCCTGCTGGACGCCGGCAAGGACGAAAAGGGGCGCGCGCTGGCTTACGCGACGCAAAACGATGTAGTGGTCACGGCAGCTGCGGTGAGCGGCATCAAGCGTCTGGTCATGGAAACAGATCGCCGCCGCAATCGGCGCTTCTTCGTAGCCGACGGCTTTTCCGATCTTGAAGGTTCCAGCAAGTATACGTTCGGCCGGGGGCAGCTCGATCTCGATGCCACACAGCGCTTCATGACCGAAGCGCCGCTGGGTTTCGCCGTGGCCGCGCCGATCCTCAGTTTGGCGGAAGGTAACAGAACCATCACCCTGCGCGCTCACCTTGGCAGCCCGGTGATGGCTCAAAGCATCGGTTATGCGCTCAATGTAATGCTGACAGGCGCGAAAGGCTGGCTGGCGGCCGACAGCATTCAAGCCAGTCTGCTCGACGACGACGGGACCGGGAAGCCCGCGCTGTTTGTAACGGCCTCTTTAAGCGAAGCGTCACCCGCGGTTGTCCCGTTCGACCCGGCGCTGCACGGGCCGGGACCGGCGCTCGGGCCTATGCTGCGCTGCCTAATCAAGGGCGAGACCGGGATCTATGAAACACTCGACGGGCTGGTGGTAGAAGACGTAGATATCTCGGTCGCGGTCACCGGCGTCAAGAATCTGGTAGTCCAGAATACGGATGGGCCGCTGAACTCGAGCCAGGCGATGCCACTGTTCGGGAGTCAGCCTCAGCTCGGCTCAACCTTCTACGTGGGCTCCGGCGAAGTGTTCGGGAAGAGGTTGACATCGCTGGGCGTGCGCCTGGAGTGGAAGTCGCCTCCGGCGGATCTTTTCGATAACTACCGCCAGTATTTCGACTCGGTTAACGCATCGCTTTCAGATAATTTCTACGCGTTTTTTCAGGCGAACGTGGAACTGCTCTACGATCGCCAATTCCGCCTTCTTTCGGCGAACCAGCTTCTCTTCTCCCCGTTGCCCACGGATCCGAAGACTATCGAGGTCGCAGCAAGCGACTTCGATTCGGCATTCGCGGGAAGCCAATACGAAGAGCAGACGGATCTCGGACAACTTCAATCGTTCGATGCGGGCAGCAAATACGGTTTCATACGATTGGTGCTCGACAATCCCAATCGAACTGACATGGCCGTCTACGCCTCGACGATTCCTTTTGAAGCGTTCGGCCACAGCGCGTTTCCCCGGCGGTACGCGCAGAGTGCGATTGCCTTGGCCCAGTGGAAGCAGGGGGACTCCAACCCAAAGCCGGTTTTACCAAACGACCCGTACACACCCGTACTCCAAAGCCTGTCCCTCGATTACACCGCCGACGCGACCTTCGTCCCGGGCGACACTCACAGCGCCTCCACATTTCTGATCGTGGGTCCTTTCGGGGCCACACAGGCGGGGGTGCGAGCGTCCGCGTTTGTGGTTCCGGAGATCGACGGGCAGGCGTCACTGTACCTCGGCATCGGGCAATTGGTGCCTCCCGCGAACGTCCCGCTGCTATTCCAAATCGACGCCGGCACGGCGAGTTCGACGCGGTTGCTTAAGCCCGGCGACACCCAGTGGAGTTATCTCGTCGCGGGAGATTCGTGGCAGGCGTTGAACTCGTCCGCCGTGCTCATCGACACCACCGAGGGATTTCAGAAGCCCGGCATCGTGTCGCTTGCCGTGCCGGGAGATGCTGCCCTCGACCACGATAGCCTGACCTCCGGCCTGGTTTGGCTGCGGGCACTCATCCAGATCCCTCCCGAGAGCGCCTCGAAAACGGTGGACGTGAAGCCCAATGCCGTCCTGGCGCAATTTCAGCCCGGCAACGGCCTGACCATCGACGACTACCAGCAGCACCTCCTCACTCCGCTGCCCGCCGGTACCATTGCCAAACTGGTGAAGCGGAACGCGAACATTCAACTTGTCCAGCAGCCGAGTCCTTCTTTCGCTGCGCGGGAGCCCGAAACTGACCCCGCATATTTCCAGCGCATCAGCGAACGTTTGCGGCATCGCAACCGCGCGGTAACTGCCTGGGATCTCGAGCGCCTCGTGCTCCAGGCCTTTCCGGAAGTTTTCAAGGTCAAGTGTCTACCCCACACGGATGCAAGCGGATCGTTCAAGGCCGGGGACGCTGCTCTGGTGATCGTACCGAACGTGCGCCGTACGGGTGCAGTCAACGTGCTGGAGCCGCGGCCCAGCGCGGTGCTGATGCAGGAAATCGACGAGTATGTCTCCGGCCTGACCTCGGGTTTCGCGAGCATCCATGCCATTCCGCCGGTGTTTGAGCGTCTTCGCGTCGAAGTGGGGGTCGGGTTTGCGCCGGGCCGCGACGCGGGCTACTACTCAGGCGTCTTGAACGACGACTTGCGGCGGTTCCTCTCCCCCTGGGCATATCAGGACGGTGTAGACATCCTGTTCGGCGCCCGAATTTACCGCTCGGAAATTCTGGCATTCGTGGAAGGCCGCGACTACGTCGATCACCTGACCACATTCAACCTGTACCACAGCTTCGATGGTCCGCCGCGCGACGGTATCGGTTCGATGGCAATCGGCGTAGATTTCTTCATCCGGCCCAAACCCCAGCCCGCCATCGGGGCGATGGGGGTCAACGCCGATTTCGTCGTTGGACGCGGCGTTGAGGTGGCCGAGACGACAGAACCTCAGGCGATCCTCGTGTCGCACCCCGACCACCTCATTACCGCGGTGGCTGCCGGAGCCGAGGTGTGCCCGGGCGCGGTCACGCTCGGGATTGGTTACATGACGGTGGGATTGGATCTCATTGTGCAGCCGGTGCCGGTTTCGTAACCGGCGCACGGGGATTTGCAGAAGTACAAACAGTTGCGGAGAACCTATGAGCGAGCGAACGCGAGATTTTCTCAAACCGGAGTTCAAGGACGGCGAGCGGCCTTCAGGCGCAGATTTCAGCGACCTGATCGACAGCTTCGTCAATAAACAGAGTGACGGCGTCTCTTTCGATGCCGACGGGAATTTCGTGCTGACCCGTGGCGTTCGACTGGGCGATAGCGCCGCCACCGTCGCCGGTGGACTGCGATTCAACACTGGCCAAGTCCAGGTTTTCACCGGCGGCGGCTGGGTAAACGTCGCGACCGGCGGCAGCGGCGCATTCCAGCCTCCTCCCAGCACTGCGGCGACAGCGGTAGTGCACGACGGAAACGTCGGCATCGGGAACTTTGCCGCGGCTCCGACGTTCCGTCTCGAAGTGCCGTTGGGAACCACGGGCACGGTTGCCGATCAGGTGCGATTCGGGAGCGTCGTCTGCTCGAATGGCAGTGCCGCTTCTGGCGGCTTCGCCGTAATCTCCCATCAGAGTCAGGCGGCGGTGGGCGTCAACACCAATTTCGCGCTGCGCCAATCGCCCAATGGGGCAACGCACATCAATGCGACCGCCGGACAGGTCATCGGCTTTCGGCAGGGCGGAACTTCGATTCGGCTGGGTGTGTCCGCCGCCGGCAATGTCGTGGTCGGGAGCGAGGCCGATCTGCCTGGCGCACCGGCGGGAGCGGTCTTTCAAGTCAACGGAGATGTCTTCAAAAGCCCCTCCAATGTCTGGGGTACATCCGATGCCCGCGTCAAGGACGACGTGCGCGACCTCGAGCTGGGCTTATCTGAGTTGTGCCGGGTGAGGCCGGTGCGCTTTCGATACAACGGACGCGCTGGCACGCCAGCTGGTCGAGACGGCGTCGGCGTGCTTGCCCAGGAGATCGAGACGATTGTTCCCGAAACCGTGCAGCGCGTGAAAGTAGCGGACGATCCGTCGCTCGACGATCTGCGAGTCTTCGATCCCGCGGCGCTGACCTATGTCTTGATCAACGCTGTGAAGGAGCTTGCCGCCAAGGTCGAGCACCTCGAGCAGGCTCTCGCCGCGGTCCAAACTGAGCCTGCGACTACCACCGCGTAAGGCCCACCTGACGTCATGAGCGACCCGGTAACCATCTCGAGCGCGCCTCCTGCGCAGCTTTCCATGAACTACTCCGCCCTCCGCGAGGGCGGCATGGAGTTGATCCGCCAGTGGGCGGGCGAAAGCTGGACCGATCACAACATCCACGATCCAGGTATCACGATCCTGGAAGCTTGCAGTTACGCAATGACAGAGCTGGGCTTGCGGGTTCAGCTCGACATCAGCGACCTGCTGCGCAGCGGCGAATCGAACCGGCCCGCCGATCTCGTGCCGGCGCATCGCGTCCTGCCTGTAGGGCCGGTCAATCCTCTGGATCTTCGCGGTGTGCTACTCGACCACCCGCTCGTCAGCGACGCGCAGATCTTCCTGCCGGCGGATGGCGAAGTGCAGTTTTACGAACTCGCGGGCGCCGATCCACCCTTGACCTTCACGCCTGGAACTGCCCGCATTCGGCCAGGCGGCCTTTACGAGGTGCTGGTCGAGCTGGCGGATCGGGAACTGAACACCAACACGTATTCGTTCTCGGTCAATTCCGGCGGACAGAGCTATGCCGTCGATCTCGCATTGCCGTTCTGGGACGAACCGGAGGCCGCGCCCTTCCAGCAAGGCGCCGTGGTTACCGC
>Ga0335085_10017068_pt1 | contig 10471 bp, 8 predicted proteins | sample Lox_Sample_45_FD_206712 | JGI IMG/M metagenome (GOLD analysis project Ga0335085, IMG submission 206712) | Soil microbial communities from Loxahatchee National Wildlife Refuge, Florida, United States - Lox_Sample_4.5 | ecosystem: Environmental > Terrestrial > Soil > Wetlands | place: USA: Florida...
GCCTCCTCCGCCCGAGCCGCCACTGCCCCCGACGCCTCCGCCCGAGCCGTTCTGGAACTACTCGGACGTGCTGTTGTTCGCCTGCCTGGCGATTCCCTGTATGTTCATCGGCTGGGCCCTCGTCCAGGGCGTGCTGCATCTTTTCCGCATTCATCCGGCGGTGCATGCCGCCGAACTGTTGGCCGAGCAGTTGCTGGGATATCTTCTGCTGTTCTCGGCGTTGAGTTTGATGCTGAAGGTGCAGTATGACCAGCCATTTTGGATCTCGCTTGGCTGGCGGCCCCTCCGCGCGCCGTTTCTGTGGCTGGTGATCGCCGGATTCGCCACAGCGGTGGGCGTGGCGCTGGCGACCTATTTCATCCGCGTGCCCTCGACCAGCAATCCGATGACGGAACTGCTGCGCGACCGTACTTCGATTATCCTGCTGGCGATCTTCGGCATCACGCTCGGCCCGCTGTGCGAAGAACTGGCCTTTCGCGGATTTCTGCAGCCGCTGCTGGTGCGCAGCCTGGGCACGGTGCCTGGAATTCTGGCGGCGGCCATCCCGTTCGGCTTGCTGCACGTCCCGGAGTATGGCAACTCGTGGCGTCACGGATTGGTGATCACGCTCGCCGGCGCGGCCTTTGGCTGGGTGCGGCATGCTACCGGATCCACCAAGGCCGCGACCATCATGCACGCGTCTTATAATTTTCTTTTCTTCTTCGTGTTGTTCTCGCAAGGAAGGGACATGCCCCACACATGATCGAGACCATACAGTGGACGGACGGCGCCGTCGTGATGATCGACCAGAGGCTGCTGCCGCTGGAAGAAAAGTTTGTCACCTGCCGGACGTACGAAGAAGTTGCCACAGCCATTCGCGATATGGTGATTCGCGGAGCGCCGGCGATCGGCGTGGCGGCCGCGATGGGCGTGGCTTTGGGTGTAGCCAGTGCGCCGGAAGGCGATTTGGACGCGCACATCGAAACCATCTGCGATACGCTGGCCCGCACGCGTCCGACGGCAGTAAATCTGTTCTGGGGCATCGACCGCATGAAGCAGTTGTATGGCACGTTGCGCGGACGCCCGGTCGAGGAGATTCGCCGCCGCATGATCGACGAAGCGCTGCTGGTGCGCGAGGAAGATATCGCCATCAACCGGGCGATCGGCCGGCACGGCGCGGCGCTGGTCCCGGACGGCAAAACGGTACTGACGCACTGCAACGCCGGGGCACTGGCTACTGCCGGATACGGCACCGCGCTGGGCGTGATCCGCGCGGCTATCGAGAGCGGCAAGCACGTGGATGTGTTCGCCGACGAGACGCGTCCGTTCCTGCAAGGCGCGCGGCTCACGGTTTGGGAGTTGCAGCAGGACGGCATCCCTACGACTCTGATTACGGACAACATGGCCGGCCATTTTCTGAAGAGTGGACGGATCGGCTGTGTGGTGGTGGGCGCCGACCGCATCGCCGCCAACGGGGATGTCGCCAATAAAGTCGGCACGTATTCGGTGGCCGTGCTGGCGCGCGAAAATGGCGTGCCGGTGTTCGTGGCTGCGCCGATTTCCACGCTGGACCTCAACCTGGCTTCGGGTGACCTGATCCCCATCGAGCAGCGCGCCGCGGCCGAAGTCACGCATGTGTTCGGTCGCGCCGTCGCGCCGCCCGGCACGGCGGTGGAGAATCCGGCCTTCGATGTCACGCCCGCGCGCTACGTCACCGCCATCATCACCGAGCGCGGAGTGGCCCGCGCACCTTTCGAAACCTCGCTGCAGCAACTGGCCAAAGGGGAAGGATAACTCGATGCGAATTCGTCCAGCCGTCATCATCGCGCTCGCCGCCGCGGCGCTGCTTCCGGCGCAGCAGGCTCGCCGCGCGCCCGGCTTCAGCCTGCCCGATTCCAAGATGGAACTTCACGACCTGGCCGATTATCGCGGCAAGCCGGTCATCCTGGAGTTCATGCAGACTACTTGCCCGCACTGCGGAGTGTTCGCCGGCATTCTGGAAAAACTGCGCCAGAAATACGGCGACCAGATCGGCATCCTCGCGGTGGCCAATCCGCCCGACAACCAGAGCCGGGTGAACCAGTTCATCGCCGAGCATAAACTCGGCTACCCGATCATCTTCGATTGCGGGCAGGCGGCGTATTCGTACCTGCGCGTGCAATCGTTCGCGTTGCCGCAGGTCTTTCTGATCGATCAGCAGGGAATGATCCGCAACCAGTTCAGCTATGGGCCGTCCGCCACGGAGATTTTCGAGGGCAATGGCCTGGCGGCTGAGATAGAGCGGATGCTGCCCCGCCCCGGCAAAAAGTAACACGGTATCGGCCGTGGCGGCGAAACGCCGCAGGTGACGCGCGCGTATCAGCAAGCATGCGAGCCGCTTCCGCCAGCTTGCTGATGCTGGCGGCTATCGCCTGGGGACAGGAAACGCCGGTCTTCCAGGCCACCACCGAACTGGTCCTGCTGGACGTGCAGGTAGTCCACATCAAAACGCTCACGCCGACCAGCGTTCTGCAAGCCAAGGATTTCGAGTTGTACGAAGACGGCGCGCGCCAGCAGATTACGGTTTTTGGACGCGAGCAGTTTCCGCTCTCAGTGGTACTGTTGTTCGACCTGACCGATAGTGTCCGCGGCGTGCTGAAGCGGCTGGCGGGAAGCGCCCGGAACGCGCTCGAGCGCCTGCGTCCGGAGGATGAAGTGGCGGTCATGACTTACTCCGCCGGGGCGCAGGTGGTGGAGGGCTTCACCACCGACCGCCAGAAGACCGTGGCCGCCATTGGACGCGCTGCATCGATGAAGTCGCCTGATGCCGCGTTCTTTAATGAGGCGGTCTATCAGGCCGTGCAGCAATTGCAGCGATCGCGCAATCCTTCGAGCCGGCGCGTGATTCTGTGGCTCACGGATAACGAGCCGAATGCACCCTCGGATTCCAACGTGCAGCATGACGGCAAGAGCCTGAATGGCGCCGCTCCGCATACCGAGGTCGAGGCTATCCGCGCACTGCACGAATCCGGCACGGTGGTCAACGCGCTGTTATTGAAAGATCCTCTGTCGATGATCTTCGTGGGACCATTCATCGCGATGGAAGCCGGCGCTCGCAAGAAGTTTCCCCCCGGAGATGCGCATAAATACGCGGAGATCACCGGCGGCATGAGTCCGGGGCTGCGGGGCAAAGACGTGGAAGCGCGCCTGGCCGAGGCGCTCGACGATTTGCGCTCGCGCTACACCATCGGCTACAAGCCCTCGGACAGCAAGCCCGCGGGAACATTTTGCCGCGTTCGTGTAGCGCTGGCTCCGGGCGCGCCGATCCGCGGAAAGGAATGGCGAGTTCTGGTGCGCGAAGGCTATTACCGCAAGTGAAGCGTCAGGCGCCGAGGTGTCCGCGTACGGCGCGCGAGATTTCCGCGCAGGTATTTTTCAGTTCGGGCACCAGCGATTTGGCCCGCGCCAGGTCCATGCGGAAGACCGGTCCAGAGACGCTGACGGCTGCGATCACGCGCCCTTCCGGCCCTTCGACCGGCGCGCCGATGCAGCGTCCCTCGATTTCGTTTTCCTGGTTGTCGAGCGCCCAGCCCTGCTGCCGGACGCGCTGAATCTCGGCCATCACGGCGGTCTTGGTGGTGAGCGTCGATTCGGTCAGCTTCGGCAAACCCTTCACCCGGATGATGCGCGCCACTTCGCGATCGGGCATGCCGGCCAGCAGTACCTTGCCGAGGGCCGTCGAATGCGGCAGGCGCCGGTTGCCGATCTTCGACGACATACGCACGGCCTGCGGGCTTTCCACGGTGTTGATCACCACCACCTCGCCGGCATCGAGCAGGCCTAGGTTCACCGTTTCCTTGCAGGAATTGACCAGGCGCTCGAGTAGTGGCTGCGCCAGGCGATTGAGCACCTGCTCGACGGGTTCGGTGCGCTGCAGGTCGAACAGTTTTTTGGCCATGCGGTAGCTGCCGTCCGCACGTCGGTCGAGATAGCCGCGGCCTTCGAGGGTGGTGAGGATGCGGTAGACCGTGGCCTTGGGGAAGTCCACCTTGCGCGCCAGATCGGCCAGTTTGTATCCTGAGTCGGCGCTCTTGATGGTCTCGAGAATGTCGAGAGTTTTGTGGAGCACCCGTACGCCCGTGGGTTCCACTTGGGCAGACTTCATCGTTTCACATTGTAGTACAGGGCAGCCGGCCCCGATAGGCAATTCCCGAGCTACCGCCGCACCACCATTCCCGGCAGCGCATTGGTCATTTTGCCCTCCTCAACCACCGGCACTCCGTTCACCAGCACGAATCGCATGCCGGCCGAGAGGCGATTGGGATCGGCGAAGGTGGCCTCGTCGTGGATTTGATCCGGATCGAACACCACTACGTCCGCCCACATGCCGGACTTCAGCACGCCGCGGTCGGCGAAACGCATGCGCGCGGCGGGCAGCGCGCTGAACTTGCGGATGGCGTCTTCGAGCGTGAGCTTGTGCTCGTCGTGGACGTATTTTCGCAGGATGCGCGGAAAGGTGCCGTACGCGCGCGGGTGCGGATGCTCCTTGCCGAGCAAACCGTCGGGCGCGGTGCCCTGCGAATCGTTGCAGATCGACACCCAGGGCTGTTCGAGGGCAAGCGCCACATCCGGTTCGGACATACCAGAGACGGCCACGTTGGTGAAGGCTTCGTCCTCGATCAGCAGGTCGAAGACGGTGTCGATGGGGTCCTTGTTCCACAACTTCGCGATCTCCGCGATGGTCTTGCCTTGCAGCGGCAGAAGCTTGGGATTCTGCACCACCGCGACCATGAACGATTGCGGCCCTTCCACCTCCTGCCACTCGTTGTCCCAATTGCCGCCGGGCGTTTCCATCTCCTTGCGGATGCGCGCCCGCATGGCGGGATCCTTCAGCCGCTCGATGAGCTTCTTGTCGCCGCCATCGTGGGCCCACGGGGGAATCACGGCCGAGAAGGAATTGAACCAGGCGGTGTAGGCGTAGGTATTTGCGCCCACATCGACGCCGCTGCGGCGCGCCGCTTCGATGTGCGCCACGATCTCCGGCATGCGGCCCCAGTTGGGTTTGCCCGCGGCCTTGAGGTGCCAGATCTCGACCGGGATGTGCGCCTCGCGTCCGATGCGGAAGGCTTCGTCGAGCGCGGTGAGGACGGAGTCGCCTTCGTTGCGGATATGCGACGCGTAGATGCCGCCGAGTTTGCCTGCCTCGGCAGCGAGCGCGATTAGTTCTTCGGTGGTGGCGTACGGCGCGGGGGCATATTGCAAGGCAGTGGAGAGTCCCACCGCACCCTGCTGCATAGCGTCGCGGACAAGGGCTTTCATGCGCTCCAGTTCGGGCGGTGTGGGCGCGCGGTTATCGTCGCCGAGCACCATGCGGCGGACCTGCGTGGCGCCGACGTAACTGGCCAGGTTGATGCCCATACCCTGCTTCTTCAGCCGCGCGAAGTAGCCGCGGAAATCGCGCCAGTCAGGCAGGATGTTGTAATGCTCGTAGGTGACGTGGTCGGCTTTAAGGATGGCGTCGTTGAGGGGCGCGATGGAGCCGCCTTCGCCGGTCACTTCCGTGGTGATGCCCTGGTAGATTTTGGAAGGCAGGTGCGGATTCACCAGCATGGTCAGCTCGGATTGCCCGAGCATATCGATGAAGCCCGGCGCGACCACCATGCCGTGGGCATCGATGCGGCGCTTGGCCGCGGCGCCCTCCAGTTGCCCGATGGCTGCGATTTTGCCGCTGCGAATCGCCACGTCCGCGGCGTACCACGGCGAGCCGGTTCCGTCGATGACGTGGCCGTTGTAGATGACGAGGTCGTAGGGCTGGGCCGCGGCAGTGGCCGCCAGAAGAAACGCGCAGAGGAGGAACCGCATAAGCGAAGTATAGCGGGCCTCTCCGGCTGTGCCGCTATGCTTGCTCGGCGCCCCTGGTCCTTCGCTCACGCAAGCTGCGTGCCACCTCGATGAATGTCGGCATCAGCGAGATGAAAATAATCAACAGGATGACGATATCGAAGTAGCGCCGCACCAGAGGCACACGCCCCAGGTTGTAGCCGAGCACCGTCAGCAGGAACACCGATCCGATCCCGCCCGCCAGGCTGAACGGGAGAAACTTCAGATAGGGCATCTGGCCGACGCCCGCCAGAAACGCCGCGAAGGTTCTGACGATCGGCACGAACCGCGCGAACATGATGGTCTTGCCGCCATAGCGCTCGTAGAAGGCGCGCGTGCGCGTAACATATTCCTGCTTAAAGAGGCGCGAATCGGGACGGCTGAAGATCCGCGGACCGGTTTGGCGCCCCAGCAGGTAGCCAGTAGAATCCCCCACAATGGCCGCGGTCATCAGGAGCGCGTTCACCGCCACAATATTCAGTTGTCCCGCGCCCGCCACCACCCCGACGGTGAACAGCAGCGAATCGCCCGGAATGATGAGGCCGATCAGCAGCCCCGTTTCGGAAAACACCAAGCCTGCCAAAGCCGCATAGCCCAGCCATCCGGAAAGCAGCGTGCTTAACAGGTGGATGAGCCTATCCGGATCGGTGAGCGACCGCAGGAAATCGAACAGGCTTTGAATCATGCGCGGGTGAGCTTATTTACCCGTATAGCTGTTGATCATCTTGGTGAGCACGTCCTGGTGGACCTTGATTTTACCTTCCTTAGTCAACCGGGCCTGCACACCTTCATCGAACAACTGGGCGCGGTCGTTGGCGCGCTGCCGCTTGATCTCGTCGCGAATCGTCGAGCGCATGGCCGGCAGCTTCGAAGGATCGGCGGGAGTATGCGCCAGGACCTTCATCACCACGGTGCCGTCCGGCATGGCGATGGGTCCCAGCAGGGTGCCCACCGGCGCGGTGAAGCCTTCCTGGAAATAGGCCGAGGAACCCAGCGGCGCTTCGCCTTGGGCGGGCTTCGCCGAAGTGACGCTGGAGTTGCGGGTGAAGCTGTTCGAGGTCTTGGCATCGAGGCCCATCGCTTTAGCGGCCTTGTCGAGATCGCCGCCCATCGATTTGGCTTTGTCCATCAGTTCCTGGGCATGCTGTTGAACCTTGGCCTGCACACGGCTGGTGGTCATGGTGTCCTTGATCTGATCCTTCACCTCGTCGAAGGTGTTGGGCCGCGGAGGCTCGATGCCCGTCAGCAGCGCCACGGCCAGCTTGTTTCCCGCCAGCGCCACAGGCTGCGAAACTTCGCCGACTTTGATCTGTGAAATGGACTGGTCGAGATCGGGGCTGGTTCCGACGCCCGCGATCGGCTTGCCGGGCTGCACCGCGTTGGCCCGTACCACTTCCATGTTGAACTGCGCCGCCACCTTATCCGGGTTCTGGGTGTCTTTCTGGAAAGCCTGCTGCACCTGGTCCGAAATCTTCTGCATGATGTCGGCGGCCTTCTGCTTGCGCCACTGGCTGGCCAGATCGGCCTTCACTTCTTCGAACGGTTTCACGCGCGGCTGATCGTGCTGCATTACCTGCACCACGTGGTAGCCGTAGGTGGTCTTGATCAGATCGCTTTCGCCCGGCTTCAGGCGGAAGGCAGCATCTTCGAATTCCTTCACCATCTGGCCGTTGTGCTGGATGGTGTACTCACCGCCCTTGTCCTTCGAACCGGGATCTTCGGAGTACTTCTTCACCAAGTCCGCGAAATTCGCCCCGGCACGTACCTGCTTCAGCAGATCTTCCGCCTGCGCCTTGATCTTGGCGTCATCGGCGGGAGGCTTGCCCGCGGTCATCAGCAGGATGTGGCGGATCTTCACCTGTTCCGGCGTGCGGAAGCTGTCCAGGTTCTGTGTGTACATGCGGTGCAGTTCGTCGTCGGAGGGGTTGAGCGACTGTTCCACCTTGCTCTGGTCGGCCACCAGCACCACCAGGTTCTTGCTCTCCGGCACCGTATACCGGGAGGCGTTCGCCTTGAAGTACGCCTGCATTTCGTCGAGCGACGGCTCGGCTTCCTTCTTGTACTTGTCCGCGGTCAGCTTGACGTACTCGATCTGGAGCTGCTCGTTCTTTTCGTTGAACGCCCTCTCGATATCGGCCGGCGTCACCACAATGCCTTCGAGCAGGATGCTGTGCAGCCGGTCCATCAGCAACTGGCGCCGTATGCCCGTCTCGAACTCGTCCATGGTCGTATTCATCTGCGCGAGCATCATGGAGTAGGCGGCTTTGCCGACAAACTTGCCATCCGGGAACAGGCTGGCGAATTGGGGCTGAGTGCGAATGAAATCGGCGACCTGTTGATCAGTCACGCTGAAACCCATGCGCTGGGCTTCGTAGGTCAGGGCACGTTCATTGATCTGCGACTTGACGATCTGCGGAAGGTAATTGGGGATAATCTCGGGCGGAATCTGGCGGCCCCGCGTCATGTTCTGAATCGACTTCTGAATATCGAGCTGCGTGACGGTGTCGTGGCCGACTTCCGCCACTACCGCCTCGGGTGAGACAGTATTGCCGGTGTTATAGCTCGGCACCAGATAGGTGAGCATCGAGATGGCGACCAGCAGCAAAAGTGCGCCTAACAGAATGCGCACGGCTTTGTCGCGGCTACGAAAAAGATCAAACATTTGGTTAACGGAACTCCTGTATGCTTTAGGGGAAATTTTATTTTAGCATTTCCGCGCCCCTTAGAATTAAGAGGTGGCCGGCTTGCTCGATCGCGTGGTGGATACCATCCGGCGCTACGGTATGGTGGCTCCCGGACAGCACGCAGGAGTTGCGGTTTCGGGCGGCGCGGATTCGGTCTGTCTGCTGCACGTAGTGGCTAAGTTGGCCGCCCCATGGGACTTGCGCCTCACCGTCCTGCATCTCGATCACGGCCTGCGCGGCGAGGAATCTCGCGCGGATGCCGAATTCGTGCGCGCCATGGCGGAGTCATTGGGGCTGCCCATCGAAATTCGCCGGGCGGATCTGGCGGAAGCACGCGGCAATCGCGAGCAGTCCGCCCGCGCCGCACGCCTGGAGTTCTTCCGCGAAGCGATGGCGGCTCATCACCTCGACAGGGTGGCGGTCGGGCACACCCGCTCCGATCAGGCCGAGACAGTGATGTTCCGATTCCTGCGGGGATCGGGGACTGCCGGGCTGGCGGCCATCCGTCCGGTCACCAGGGAAGGTATCATTCGGCCGCTCATCGAGATCGGCCGCGAGGAGGTGCGCAGCTTTCTACGCGAGCAGGGCATCCCGTGGCGCGAAGATGCGACGAACGCCAACCTGCAATTCGCCAGGAACCGGATCCGCCATGCGCTGCTGCCGCAGCTTAGCGCCGAGTGGAACCCGGCCATCGAATCGACCCTGGCCCATACTGCGGATTGGGCCCTGGCCGAGGAATCCTGGTGGGAAGCCGAGATCGACCGCCTGGCCGCCGGACGGCTGATCTGCGAAAACGGACGCGTGCTGCTAAGCGCCGCGGCGCTTCGCGACCTGCCCTTGGCTGCCGCGCGCCGCTTGGTCCGCCGTGCCATGGAAACGGCCAAAGGCGGACTGAAAGGGGTCGCCTTCGCCCACATCGCTGCCGCCCTGGCGCTGGCCGGGCGTACCAACGGTACCGGCAAGTTTCGAGGGCCGGGAGTGCTGGTGGAGCGCTCGTTCGACTGGCTTTGTTTCACGGCAATTACAGGCAAGCCCTCCGGAATCAGCGGATACAGCCTTCCGGCGGCCGTGCCGGGGCTGGTCGGGGTGCCCGGCCAAGACCTCTCAGTGTCACTGGAACTGATTGAAAATACGGAAACTTCGGCCCCCTCCGATTGCGTATATAATAAGGGCGTGGATGGTCTGGACTGGCAGAGTTTGTCGCCGCCCCTGGAGCTTCGCAACTGGCGGCCCGGCGATCTCTACCAGCCTGCAGGCAGCGCTACGGAGAAGAAACTGAAGGTGCTGTTTCAGGAGGCGCGCATTCCGCTTTGGGAGCGGGGTGCCTGGCCGGTCTTGACCGATCTTACCGGCATCGTTTGGACCCACCGGTTCGGACCGGCCGCCCGCGTGGCTGCTGGACGGAGCGGGCCGATTCTCGAAATCCGGGAAATCGGGAATCGCGGCGGGGCGGGTAAGCGTCTAAACCACTAGAACCCGTCGGGGAGGTTTCGTGAATTCGAGTTTCAAGACATTAGCATTTTGGGTGGTTCTGATTGGTGTGGGCGTTTTTCTGGTGGCTGTGATGCGCAACGGCCAGACGGCACCGAAGGACATCAGTTTCACCGATTTTCTAGATAGAGTGCAGAGCGGCCAGGTGAAGCAGGTGACTATCGCGGGCAACGAGGTCACCGGAAGTTATCAGAACTCGCAGAGCGGCTTACGGACCTACATTCCGCTGAATTACCCCGACCTGTATAATCAGCTCCGCGACCACAAGGTAAACACCATCATCAAGGACGCGAGTTCCAGCAACTGGATCACCATGCTGCTGAACTTCTCGCCCTTCATCGTGCTGGGCGCTTTCTGGCTGTTCATGATGCGCCAGATGCAGAGCGGCGGCAACAAAGCCCTCAGCTTCGGCAAGAGCCGCGCGCGCCTGCATTCCACGCAACAGAAGAAGGTCACCT
>Ga0335085_10017069_pt1 | contig 10471 bp, 13 predicted proteins | sample Lox_Sample_45_FD_206712 | JGI IMG/M metagenome (GOLD analysis project Ga0335085, IMG submission 206712) | Soil microbial communities from Loxahatchee National Wildlife Refuge, Florida, United States - Lox_Sample_4.5 | ecosystem: Environmental > Terrestrial > Soil > Wetlands | place: USA...
CGTGGACCTCATTTGCCTTGGGCGGGCGGTTGCTCCTGGATGCGATCTCGAAGCTTCGTGGCGAGCTTGGCGCGCTGGTCGGCGGTGAGCAGCGGCGTCACCGTCTCGTAGAAGTAGACCATGCGCTGCGTTCCTTGCCGCGCCATCGCCATGTTCGCGGCGTTGGCCTGCATGAAGCTCTTCGCGTCGAACGTGTCCGTCGGGAACGCCTGATCGAACGCGTCCACGTACGCGTCGATCGTCTTTTCGTCCGCCTTGGGCGGCGGGTTCTTCTCGAGCGCCGCCGAGATCTTGTCGACTTGATCGGGCGAGAGATCGAGCTCCTCGGCGAGGCGACCGAGGCGCGTCTCCTTGCCTTTCTCGCCGATGCGCTCGCTGTTCGTCTCTTTCCAGACCTCTTCGTTCGCCTTCACCTTCTCGACGAGCGCGGTGCGCTGCTCGGGCGTGAGCGTCGCGTGCAGGCGATCGAGCGCGTCGGTCGCCGCGGCGTGGACGTTCTTCGCGGCGGCATCTCGCTTCGCGACCGCGGCGTCCACCTTCGCCGTGTCGACCTTCCCGGCCTGGACGCCGTCGGCGAGGAGCGTCATCACGGCGGTGCTCGCGTCGCGCGCCGGCTTGATCGCCGTGTCGAGATCGTCGCGGATCTTGTCGAGCTTCGCTTGCTCGTCGGCGGGGACGCCGAGCGAGTCGGTCGCGATCTTGACGAACATCGCGACGCCGCCGAAGTGGTGGCGGTAGTGCGACTTCAGCTCGTCGGCCGCTTCCTTCTCGTCCTGTTCTTCCGTCGCGTTGGCTTCTTCGGTGGGCTGCTGCGGCATCGCCGAGGGTATCGTGACGGCGTTCGCGCCGCTCGCGCTCGCGGGCGCCGACGTCGTCGTCGTGGTCTCGTTGCGTTTGCTGCACGCCGCCGAAAGGACGACGAGGACGATCGCCAGAGTGCTCGCTACATTCGCTCTATGCATGGGCGCGGGCCGAATGAAAGAACCGAGCCGAGCCGAGCGCGCGTATTTTCGGACAGTTACGCGCAGGGACGACGCGCCGTGCGTGGCGAACGTGCGCGATCGGGGCGAGAGCGCGCGCGTTCGTCGACCTGGCACCGCGCGCCCGCCGCGCATGACAACTTGACGCCCGCGCGGCCGCGACGCACGCGCGCTCGCGGGTTTGCCGCGCGTGCGCGCGAGGCACACGCGTTGCTCATCGGTGCGTCCATGAAGATCGCGCCCCTCCTCTCCGTCGTCCTTCTCGCTTGCGCGCGCCCCGGCGTCGCCGAGCCCGTCGCGTGCGCGCACGCTCCTCCGCCGCCGGATCACGTCTACCGACTCGATTTCGTCTTCACCGCGAGCGACGGCAACTCCCCGGCGAAGAGCACCGCGTTCACGCTCAACCTCGAGGAGAACGAGAAAGGCGACACTCTCATCGGCCGCAACGTCCCGCTCACCGCGACGCCGAACGTCGTCTCGCCACGCCAAGACGTCGGGCTCAAGGTGCGGGCGCGCTACTCGATGCGCGGCGACGATCTCTTGCTCGCCGTCGAGACCGAGCTCAGCGCGGTCGACGGCGCGTCGGACATCCGCAAGCTCGTCACGCGCGGCGACGCGCTCGCGCACCCGGGCAAGTCGACGCTCGTCGCGAGCCTCGACGACGATCACAAACGCTACGAGCTCGACGTCACGCCCACGCTGCTGCGTTGATTCACGTCGACGATCAGTTCGGCTGTGCGGGCACGACGACGAGGTTGATCGGCTTCACGCTCGCGCCCGCGGGATACGCGTAGCTCACGTACGTCGACGTGAACGGGATGGTCGCCGACGATCCCCAGCCCCACACCGTGAGCCCGAACGGCGCGGTGGAGGTCATCTCGTGCCGTCCGTTGTCGCAGCCGCCCTGCCCTTGGAAATTGCCGCTCACGAGGTCGACGCGCACGTACTGGTACTCGCCGCTCGCGCCGAGGTTCTGCCAACCCGTCAGCGGCGCCTGCCCGTGGCAGTCGAGCAGCACGTCGGCGAATCCGTTCGCCCCCTTCGCGCGCGTCACCACGAGATCGGTCTCGGGGTACGTGGGGTCGGTGAAGAACACGTACGACGGCAGCCACTCTTGCGGCGGGATCACGTTCACCCACTCGGGGTCGCCGCGCCCGTCGGTCCCGCCCGCGCCCGCGTAGTCGGCGCCGGTCATGTGCGCGGCGAGGTAGAACGGATGCTGGTCGTCCTGGCTCTTCACGACGAACGGCGTCGACGACCAGAACGTGAAGACTTGCTTGTGGTGGATCGAGAGCGGCGCCTGGGCGGGCGCCGCGGGTTCGTACGTGAGCTGGGTGCCATCGACGGCGCCGACGATGCGCCACGGCACGTTCTCGTTTTCGGTGCTCGGCGTGCCGTAGCGATCGCGGTAGCGCACGGCGGCGTACTCGTGCCCGAGCGTCGCGACGGGAAAGAGCTGCTGGTGCGCCGAGTCGCACGCCGTGTCGTTCACGTCGATGTTGAGGCACGTCGCGCCGCCCCACACGCCGACGGGTTTGTCTGACTGGATCGGCGTGCCGGTGAGCTCGGCGTCCTGTGTAATCTGCAAGTATTCGCCCGCGTTCAGCGTGTACGTGCCCGTGCCGTTCGCGGGGATGGGCGCGACGCCCGTGCCGCCGACGACGGCCGCGGTCGGCGCGATGGTGACGTTCGTCCCGTCCTCAGCCGCGGTGACCTCGAAGAACGGCTGCGCCTCCGGCACGGCCTGGTCCTTCGCGAACGCGTTGACCGCGATGTAGTTCACGTCCCACGCGCTCGTCGGGATGAGCAGCGTCGCGCTCGTCGCCGCGCTCTGCCCGCCGCCGAACGGCAGGATGTCGTACGCGACGACCGGCGCGGTGCTCGTGAGGTGGAACGCGTGCCCGATGCCCGTGCCGTGCACGGCGGTGTCGACCGTGTTGATCCCGGGCGTGATGCCGGTCGGGCAGTCGGTGATCTGGAACGGGCTCGGGTTCGAGCCGTAACGATTCAAGAAGACGATGGCGACCTCGCCCGGGTCGAGCTGATCGTGGTTCGCGCCGGAGAGCTGCGTGTACGTGAGGCTCAAGCCGCTGCCCGACGGGAGGCGCGCCGCGGAGCTCATGTCGAGCGTGGTGCCGTTCCAATCGGCGGCGAGCGTGACGGGCTGCCCCCAGCTGTTCGTGACGAACGCGGCGAAGCACGAGCCGCCCGCGCCGCCTAAGCCGGTGATGATGTCCGGATCGACGATGTAGTAGTCGCAGCCGAACGTGCTCTTGTTGACCGTCGCCGACTGGCACGCCGGCACGCACGTGCCGCCCGCGCCGCAGCCCTGATCGGGCGGGCACGTCGTGATCACGTTGCCGTCGCAGTCGACGACGCTGTGCAGATCCGCGGAGCACGAATTCTCGCACGCGCCGTCGCCGGTCGTCGCGTCGCCGAAATTCGGCCCGTCGGCGAAGCTCCCGTCGGCGCCTCCGTCGTCATTTCCGAACGCGTGCGATCCGCACGCGTTCGCCGCGCAGACGACGAGCGCGACCGCGCCTCCCGAGAACACGTACGAAACCCCGCGCGCCACGCACGCAGTCTATCGCGCGCGGGGGCTTTGCGGTACTCGGCAAGCCATGGATTCGATCGACTGGTCCGCCGAGGGCGACCGTTGCGTGGCCCTCCTTCAGGAGCTCATTCGCATCCCCACCGTGAACCGCGGCGACGACGGCGGGTGCAACGAGCGGCCGGCCGCCGAGCTCGTCGCCGAGACGCTCGTGAAGGCGAAGCTCGATCCGGTGCTGCTCGAGCCGGAGAAGGACCGCACGAGCGTCGTCACGCGCCTCCGCGGCACGGGCGAGAAACCGCCGCTCCTCTTGAACGCGCACCTCGACGTGGTCGAGGCCGACGCGTCGAAGTGGCGACACGACCCGTTCAAAGCCGAAATCCACGACGGCTACGTCTGGGGCCGCGGCGCGGTCGACATGAAGCACATGGCGGCGATGAGCGCGTGCGTGATGCGCCTCCTCGCCGAGCACGTCGGGCCGGGCAAGCTCGCGCGCGACGTGATCTTCGCGGGCGTCGCGGACGAAGAGGCGGGCTGCGCGAAGGGGAGCTTGTTCCTCGTGGACGAGCACCCCGAAAAAGTGCGTGCAGAATACACGCTAGGCGAGATCGGCGCGTTCTCGCAGAACGTCTTCGGGCGCACGTTCTATCCGATCCAGGTCGCCGAGAAGGGCGTCTGCTGGGTGCGCGCGACGTTCGAGGGCGAGCCGGGCCACGGCTCGATGCCGAAGGAAGACAACGCGGTCCTCAAGCTCGGGCGCGCGATCGCGCGGCTCGGAAAGACGCGCCTCCCGCAGCACCCGACCGAGGCCGTGTCGAAGTTCCTCGAGGCGATGGCGAACGAGCTCCCCGCGCCGCAGAAGGTCGCGCTGAAGCGCCTCCGCACGCCGCAGGTGGCGGCGCTGATCTTGGACTACCTCGTGCGCGACGAGTCGCAGCGGCGCACGTTCGGCGCGCTCCTCTCGAACACCGCGACGCCGACGGTCGTGCGCGGCGGGAGCAAGGTGAACGTCATCCCCGGCAAGGCCACGCTCGACATCGACGGCCGCACGCTGCCCGGACAGAGCGAGAGCGCGTTCCTCGCGGAGCTCCGCGACGTGCTCGGCCAAGAAGCGAAGCTCGACGTGCTCCGCTCGCTGCCGCCGGTCGAGACGAGCGAGCGGACGCCGCTCTTCTCCCACCTCGCGAGCGTGCTCCGCGAGCACGACCCGCTCGCCCTGCCGATTCCGTTCGTCATCCCCGGCTTCACCGATGCGAAGGCCTACGCGAAGCTCGGGAGCAAGTGCTACGGGTTTTCGCCGGTGAAGTTCGACCCGACGCACGAGATCTCGTTTTCGGCGATGTACCACGGCCACGACGAGCGCGTTCCGGTCGACGGCCTCGCGTGGGGCCTGCGCGTGCTCTACGACGCCGTGTACGGATTCTGTCGGAGCTGAAGGTCAGAACATCGCGCGGATGCGCCACCCGAGCTGCTTCCTCCGCATGAACGGCGGGAGCGCCGCGTAGGTCTCGCGCGCGTCGGCGAGCGCCTTGTCCGCGCCGCGCTCGTCCTTGCGGCGGCGCCGGAGCTGCGCGAGGCGCACGAGCGGCTCGAGGTTCGACGAGTTCGAGCTCGCGCTCATCATGAGCGCCTCCTCCGCTTGATCGACCTTGCCGAGGCGCTCGAGCGCGATCGCGGCGCCGAGGTACGCGTCGGCGTGGCGCTGCACCGACATCGCCTTGCCGCGCTTGCTCGCGTCGGAGAACGGCTCGCCCTCGTCCGGGTCGAACCCGACGGCCGTCGCGAACGCGCGCACTGCCGCCGCGTCGTCGCCCGCGCGGAGGAGCGCCACGCCGCGCCAGTACGCGACGTCGGCGTCGCGCGGCGCGAGCTCGGTGGCTTGGGAGAGGTACTCGAGCGCCGCTCCCGGCCGCCGCAAATCCAGGTATGCTCGTCCGAGGTCGCGGCGCGCGATGATGTTGGCGGGGTTCAGGCGAACCTGTGTCTTGAGCGCGCCGATGCGCGAGAGCGTCCGCATGAGCACGACCGGGTCGGGCAGCCACCGGCGCACCGCGAAGAAGAGAACCACGACTCCGCAAGCCCACGGATTGTGAACCGCGTACGCCGCGAGGAGCGTCGCCGCGTAGTACATCCAGTAGTAGCCCATGCGGGGACCATCCTACGCGGGGTCTGGACGACCGTCCCCGCTCCGGATAGAACGGGGACTCAGCGTAATTCTCCTGCTCCGGCGCTCGCGCGCCGATGGGACGGACAGATGGTCAACCCGCAGATGGTGATGTACGAGGAGGAGTTCAATCAGATCCAGGCGGTCGTGGACCGTCTGGTTCGCGACGCGAACGCCAAGGTCGTCTTCATCGTCGACAAGAACGGTCAGCTCATCGCCGCGGCCGGCGACATCGACAACGTCGACACGACGTCGCTCGCGTCGCTCACCGCCGGCAACATCGCCGCCACGGGCGGCATGGCGAAGCTGCTCAAAGAGAACGAGTTCGCGACGCAGTTCCACGAAGGCGAAAAGGCCAACATCCACATCCAGCTCGTCGGAAATCGCGTCATCCTCGTCGTGATCTTCGACTCGCGGAGCTCGCTGGGGCTCGTGCGCCTGCGCGTGAAGAAGGCGACCGAGGAGCTCAATCACATCTTCGAGTCGCTCTTGAAGAAGGTGGCAGAACCGGGGGCGGACTCACCCTTCGCGGAAATCACCGACGAAGACATCGACAACCTGTTCAACGACTGATCGGATCAGGCACCGGCGATGAGCTTCATCAACTACATGGCGCGAGAGATCAACTGCAAGTTGGTCTACTACGGGCCGGGTCTCTGCGGGAAAACCACGAACCTGCAGTACATCTACGAGCGCACGTCGCCCGACGCGAAGGGCAAGATGATCAGCCTCGCGACGGAGACGGAGCGAACGCTCTTCTTCGACTTCCTGCCGCTCGCGCTCGGCGAGATCCGCGGGTTCAAGACGCGCTTCCACCTCTACACCGTGCCGGGGCAGGTCTTCTACGACGCCTCGCGAAAGCTGATCTTGAAGGGCGTCGACGGCGTCATCTTCGTCGCCGACTCGCAGATCGAGCGCACGGAGGCGAACATCGAGTCGGTCGAGAACCTCCGCACGAACCTCGCGGAGCAAGGCTACGACCTCGACAAGCTCCCGTACGTCATGCAGTACAACAAGCGGGACCTGCCGAACGTCGCCGCGGTCGAGGAGCTGCGCCAGCTCTTGAACCCGACGGGCGTGCCCGAGTTCGAGGCCGTCGCGCGCACCGGCGTCGGCGTCTTCGACACGCTCAAGGCCACCGCCAAGCTGGTCCTCACCGAGCTCCGCAAGGGCGGAACGTAGCGTCGCTCGCGCCGCGCGCGCGGGTCGCCGCCTCGCACGGAGAGTCGCGCGGCTACCGGCAGGCTGCGTCGGACGCGCGACGTTGACGATGTCGCGTTGAGCGGGTAATCGTCCGGGCGCCATGTACATCGTGCTCTCGAAGAAGCCCCGCAAGACGAACCGCAAGCGGAGCGCTCGGTACCGCGCCAAGCTGAAGGCGAAGAATACCGGCCGCCGCGCGGCGCTCTTCTCGTGGAAGGCGAAGAAGAAGCGCACGACCAAGAGCAAGTCGAAGAAGAAGCGCTGAGCTCGGGCCCGTGGCGCAACACGTACGGCTCGTCCACGAGTTTCGGTTCGAGGCGGCGCATCGGCTCCCGAACGTGCCCGCCGGCCACAAGTGCGCGCGACTCCACGGCCACTCGTTCAAGGTGGAGATCGCCATCGCCGGCCCGGTCGACCCGCACACCGGTTGGTTCATCGACTTCGCCGAGCTCCACGACGCGTGGAAGCCGCTCCACGACGTGCTCGACCACCACTACTTGAACGAGGTCCCCGGCCTCGAGAACCCGACGAGCGAGGTCCTCGCGAAGTGGATTTGGGAGAAGCTCGCCCCCACGCTGCGCGGCCTCGACCAGATCACGCTCTTCGAGACGTGCGACGCGCGGTGCGAATACCGCGGGGAAGAATCATGAGCAAGACGCTCGTCTGCCGCTGCGAGGACGTCACGCTCCACGAGCTCGAGCAGGCCATCGAGCGCGGCCACGACGACATCGAGTCGCTGAAGCGCTACACCGGCTTCGGCACCGGATGGTGCCAGGGGAAATCGTGCGTCGCGCTGTGCGCGCGCCTGCTCACCCTGCGCGGCGGGAGCGCGGCGATGCCCATCACGCCACGTCCGCCGTTCCATCCGACGCGCCTCGGCGATCTCGCGGGCCTCGCCGACGTGGCTCATCGCGACGAAGTCGCGGACCAGGCTCACGAAGGCGACGAGAGCGCCGGCCGCGCGCCGCGCTGAGCTCGCCGAAACACGAAGCACCAGAGCGGGTAGCTCCAGAGCAAGAAGACGATGTGGCTCGTCGCGAGCCGCAGCGCCCAGTACGCGTGCGTGGCTTGCGGAAAGAGGCGCAGCGCGAGCTCGAAGAGCCAGCCGTTCAGCGCGAGCGCGACGAGCTCGACCGCCGTGTAGCCGACGACTTGCCGCGCGATGGGCTCGCGGTGGGCGCGGAAGGCGAACCAGCGGTTGCCCGCGAAGTTCGCCACGCCACCCGCGACGAGCGCGGGCACGTTCGCGGCGTGCGGGCTCGCGTGCAGGCCGCTCACGAGGAACGTGAGCGTCGCCAAGTCGATCGCGGTCGCGAAGACCCCGGCCGCGCCGGCGCGGACGGTCTGCCATGCCATGCGAGCGAGCTCGACTGACGTCACGCGCGCCCAAGCTGCAACGCCCGGACCACCGCGACGCGTACGCGAATCCGCGGGCTTTCGCGCCGCGCGGCGCGAAGCGCGCTTCTCGAACCCACGAAATGACTAGGAAGTCTTTTTCTTGAACAGCCCGAGGAAACGCGCGACGAGGCCCGGCGAGAAGTCGACGTCGCTCATCGCGTCGAGCTCGGCCTTGGCCTTCGCCTTTTCGGCTTCGATGACGGGCGCCATCTTCGCGCCGATCGACATGATCGTGTCGACCTCGCCCTTGTCGAGCCAGATGCCGCCACAGTGGCCGCAGCGATCGATCTCGACGCTGTCTTTCTCGTGCTTGATGTCTTGCGTGAGCATCATCTTGTTGCAGCGTGGACACTTGAAGTGCGCCTCGCGCACGGGACCCGCCGTGGTCTCGCGATCCCAGAGCGCCGGATCGGCCTTCATGCCGAACGCGCCGTACATCTCCCCTACGTCGAAGAACTGACCGCCGCACTTGCCGCACGTGTCGAGCACGGAGTCGCCGACGGCGTGCTCGGCCATCGTCGCGCCGTCGCGCGGACACTCGAGGATCTTGTTGGTGAGATGCTTCTCCGCGACCTTGGAATGAGCCATGGCTGCCCTCCGGGTCGAAGAGCATCGCGCTATGCTCGCGCGCATGCAACAGACGGAGTCGATCTTTCGAAGCGGTTTGCTCGCGGGAAAAGTTGCGTTCGTCACCGGCGGCGGCAGCGGAATCGGCGCGGGCATCGCGAAGCGGCTCGCCGCGCAAGGCGCGCGCGTCGGGCTCCTCGGGCGGCGCGCGGAGAAGCTCGAAGCGGTCGCGGAGGAGATCGCGGCGGCGGGCGGCGAAGCGAGCGTGCACGCCGCCGACGTGCGCGACTACGCGGCGCTCGAGGCCGCGGTGAACGCGTGCGCCGGGCGCTTCGGGCGGCTCGACGTGCTCGTGAACTCCGCGGCGGGGAATTTCCTCGCGCCGGCGGCTGGCCTCAGCGCGAACGGCTTCCGCGCCGTGATCGACATCGACTTGTGCGGCACCTTCAATGCTTCGCGTGCGGCGTTCGCTCATTTGTCGAAGACGCGCGGCGCGATCCTCAGCGTCACGGCGACGCAGGCCGACGTGCCGACCCCGCTCCAGTGTCACGCGGGCGCCGCGAAGGCCGGCATCGCGAAGCTCACGCGCGATCTCGCGCTCGAGTGGGCGCGCTTCGGCGTGCGCGTCAACGCGGTCGCGCCCGGCCCGATCGAAGACACCGAGGGCATGGCGCGGCTCGCGCCTCCGGGCGTGGACTTGCAAGCGCGCGTCCCGCTCGGGCGCTGGGGGACGATCTTCGAGATCTGCGAGGCCGCGACGTTCCTCTTGTCGCCGGCGGCGTCGTGGATCACGGGCACGACGCTCCTCGTCGACGGCGGGACCGAGCTCATCGGACCCGGCCCCTTCCTCGACATGCTCAACGCTTCGAGCTGAGCGCTTCGACGAGCTTGCCGTGGATGCCGCCGAACGCGCCGTTCGACAGCACGGCCACCACGTCGCCGCTCCTTGCATTCTGCACGATTTCGGAGACGATCGCGTCGACGCTCTCGTACGCGCCCGCGCGCGGCCCGATCTCGCGCGCGAGGCGAGAGAGGTCGAGCCGCTCGGCCTCGGGGACGTTGGTCCGCCCGAGCGGCGCGAGCAGGACGCGATCGGCCGCGTCGAAGGCGTGGACGTACGCGGCCTGGTGGACGTTGCGGCACGCCGTCGCGCTGCGCGGCTCGAAGATCGCGAAGAGCGTGCCCGTCGGGTGCCTGAGGCGGAGCGCGCGGAGCGTCTCGTCGACCGCGGTCGGGTGGTGCGCGAAATCGTCGTAGACGCTCACGCCGCCGGGCGCGCCGAGGAGCTCTTGCCGTCGCTTCACGCCCTCGAAGCTCGCGAGCGCGGTGCGCGACTGCGACGGGGCGACGCCGAACGCCTCGGCCGCGACGGCGATGGCCGCGAGCGCGTTTCGCACGTTGTGCTCGCCCGGCAGCGGCGACGAAAACCGCCCGCACGCACTCCCGCCCGCGAAGAGATCGAAGCTCGTCGCCGTCCCGTCGCGTGCGACCGCCGCGCTCCACTCGGCGCTCGGGTCGAGCCCGTACGTCACGACGCGCGCGCGCGCGTGCTTCTTCGCGAGCTCGAGCGCGCGCGTGGCCTGCACGTCCACCACGACGAGACCGCCC
>Ga0335085_10017070_pt1 | contig 10470 bp, 6 predicted proteins | sample Lox_Sample_45_FD_206712 | JGI IMG/M metagenome (GOLD analysis project Ga0335085, IMG submission 206712) | Soil microbial communities from Loxahatchee National Wildlife Refuge, Florida, United States - Lox_Sample_4.5 | ecosystem: Environmental > Terrestrial > Soil > Wetlands | place: USA: Florida...
ATTCCCCGAATCGCATTTGGAACCGTCCGAGACGAAGACCTCGTCTGCGTCGACCTCGGCTCCGCGGGCGCGATAATCGTTTTCGGCAATGGCTTCGCGCAGGAAATCGTAGCCCTGCTCGGGTCCGTAGCCGCGGAACGACGAGCGCTCTGCGAGTTCATCGACGGCCCGATGCATCGCCTGAATCACTGCGGGCGCAAGCGGTTCGGTAACGTCGCCTATGCCCAGGCGAATCACATCTGCGGAAGGGTTCAGGTCGCAGAATGCCTTGACCCGCCGGCCGATTTCGGGAAAAAGGTAACCGGCCGTCAGCTTGAGATAATGGTCGTTAATGTAGGTCATGATCGAAAACCAAAGCCCCTAAATTGGTGGATTCGCTCGCTGCGCTTCGCCAAACAGCATCACTCGCTCCAGGCGCCCATCGCGTTCGTCGAATCGCACCGGTGCAACGCCGCCCGGCATTCTAACATTGACGGTCTTCGCATCGAGCAGCCCCAGGTGCCGCGCTGCGCTCGCGACGGCGGTCGCACTTGACCCGGAAGACAGGGTGGGCCCTTCGCCGCGCTCGAAAACCCGCGCATCGATGCGACCCGGCCCGGCGACGGCGGCCCACTGCAGATTGATTCCGTTCCGGCACGGACGGCCCGCGCCGCGCGCGCCGCCGCTCTCGGTGCTGTTCGCGATCGCGCTCAGCCTGGGCAGCCACTGCGCCGAGCCGAGCTGCTGCATCGAGGGCAGCAGGTCCGGGCTTCTCAGGAAGGTCACGCAGTGCGGATTTCCGACACTGACAAATTGACTGCATGTCCAGAACGGCTCGATCTTCTCGAGATCGAAAACACGCGCAACGATGCGACCGTCAAACTCGGAAACCCCGACGTGTTCCGGCGCCGCTGCGACCGCCGCAGGTCCGTAGGCGGGGACGCCCATGTCGATCCAGAACCCTTTGTGCCCCTCGCGTTCAGCCGCTTCTATGCGGGCTTCGACAAACGGCGTTTCGGTCGCGCCGTGATAAACGCGCAGAGAGAAGGCATCCGTGCGATTGGCGCGACCGCTATCGACGAGCCACTGCGAGAAGATCGTCAGGCCGTTGCCGCTGCGCTCCGCCAGCGTCCCGTCGGTGTTGACGATCAACAAGGCGAAAGCGTCCCCGTCCGGGAACGGCCCGACCAGCAAACCGTCCGACCGGTGCCGCTTGGCGCCGCGCGCTTCGGTCCCGGCAGGAACGTCCGCGCGGCCGCAAAGATTTTCGATCGCGCATCGCGCCCAGCGCCCGCGCGTCCTGGCCGCTTCAGGAGCGGTTCGCGCAAGATCGGCAAAGCCGCGGATCTCCTCCGGCGAGGCGACAAAATAGGTATTGCCACGGGCATCATAGAACGCGGCCATGTGCGCTGTCCCCGTTGCTCTGCGCTACATCGACGCGATGATCTCGCGGATGATCTTGGCGTCCGAGAACGGAATCTTCCTCGTCATCGGGCGATCGCGGGCATCCCGCACTGGCAGCCCGTCGGAGTCGCGCTCGAGCACGATCTGATAATCTTCATGGCCCTTGCCGGCGACGACCAGGACATCGCCCGGCCGCAATGCGGCAAGCGCGCGCTGCAATGCTTCGCGGCGCGGGCCGGCGTCCGTTGCGCCCGCGGCGCCGGCGAGCACCTGCTTGCGGATGGTGTCCGGGTCCTCGGTGCGCGGATTATCGTCCGTCACCCAGACGCAATCGCCGTGTTCCACGGCAATGCGGCCCATGATGGGGCGCTTGCCCGAATCGCGGTCGCCGCCGCAGCCGAAGAGCACGTGCAGTCGCGCTTGCGCGCCGACGTGCGGGCGCACGCTGCGCAGGACGTTGGCCAGCGCATCGGGAGTATGCGCGTAATCGACGTAGACCGCCGCGCCATTGGCGAGAACGGCGGCCAGTTCGAGACGCCCCGGAACAGGCGCCAGTCGACCTATGCCGGCAATCGCGCGTTCGACCGGCACCCCCGTGCCTACGGCCAGGCCGAGCGCGCATAGTATGTTCTCCGCCTGAAACGCGCCGGCCACCGGAGCATCCACTTCATAGGCGGCGCCGAAAGCCGACAGCTTCAGCGCTTGCCCCTGCGCATGCGCAGTGCGCCCGAGCACGGCAAGGTCAGCGCCATGGCCTGATTCGCGATAAGAGATGACCCTGACGTATTTCGATCTCATTGCCGCTGCGATCCGAATACCCGACGGATCGCGGGTATTGATGACTGCTACGCCATCTGGCTTGAGCCGCTCGGTGAACAGCCGCATCTTTGCCTGGAAGTAGGTCTCCATCGACCCGTGGTAGTCGAGATGGTCCTGCGTGAGATTGGTAAAACCCGCCGCGTCAAAGGTGATGCCGGCCAGGCGCTGCTGGTCGAGCGCATGGCTCGAGGCCTCCATCGCGAGATGCGTGATACCGTGCGCGCGCTCCAGCTCGCCGAGCATGATGTGCAGTGTCTTCGCGTCATAGGTCGTCAATCCGGCTTCCAGGTTGGAATGCTTCCTTTCGCGCGCCTGGAGGCCGAGCGTTCCCAGGCTGACGGCGCTGCGGCCGTCCTCGCCCCACAGGTCGCGCAGAAAGCACACGGTGGACGTCTTGCCGTTGGTGCCGGTGACCGATGCGATTGCGGCCGGGCGTCCCGCATGAAAATCCGCCGCCACGCGCGCATAGAACCCGCGCACGTCCGGGACGCGCAGGACGACGATCTTTTCGCGCTCGAACTCGCTCAGGCCCAGTGCTTCGTCGCGCGTGCCTTGCGCTACCGCGATGACCTGTGCGCCCTTCGCGGCGGCCTGCGAGCAGAACGCGAGGCCATCGACGGCGGTGCCAGGCAGCGCGCAGAACAGATAGCCGTGGCGAACGTCCCTGGAATCGTCGGTAACGCCGAAGATGAGCAGATCGCGCGTTTCGGGCGCGTCCGGCTGCAGCGTGCCGCCGCCTTGTTTTGCCCAAAGATCGCCTAATCTCATGTCGATCTCATTTTACACGACGAGGATGGATTGCCAGTTTTCGGCCTGGCGCGGTACACTCACCGCCCCGCAGGCGGTTTTCCCGCGAAAAAGCACCCCGAACACACGAGCCATCATGACCGACAAGCCACTTCCCTTCGACGAGCATGCCATCCGCGCGATCGTTCGCGATTACCCCACGCCGTTCTACCTTTACGACGAAGCCGCGATCCGCGCGAGCGCCCGGCGGCTGAACCAGGCATTCGCATGGGCAGCGTTCAAGGAATATTTTGCGGTCAAAGCCACGCCGAATCCGCACCTGCTGAAGATCCTGCGGCAGGAAGCTCTGGGCGGCGACTGCTCGAGTCTGGCGGAACTGGAGCTGTGCCAGCGCGTCGGCATCACCGGTGAGGACATCATGTTCACGTCGAACGAGACTCCGGCAAAGGAATATCGCCGGGCCAAGGAACTGGGTGCGATCATCAACCTCGACGACATCACTCACATCCCCTATCTGGAACAGCACGTCGGTTTGCCGCCGGTAGTTTGCCTGCGCTACAACCCGGGCCGGTTGCGCGAGGGGAACGCCATCATCGGCAAGCCGGAAGAAGCGAAGTACGGCTTCACGCGCGAGCAGCTTACGCAGGGCTATAGGCAGTTGCAGGCGAAAGGGGTGCGCCGTTTCGGGCTGCACACGATGGTGGCGTCAAATGAGCTGAATCCCGAATTCTTCGTCGAGACGGCGAAGATGCTGTTCCAGGTGGCTGTGGAACTCGGCCGCGATCCGGGCGTGCGAATCGAATTCGTCAACCTCGGCGGCGGCATCGGCATACCCTACCGCCCCGGCCAGGTCGCGGTCGACCTCGACTACGTCGGCCGCAGGATCCGGCAGATGTATCAGGAAATCATCGCGCCGGCCAACTTGCATCCGATGAAGATCTTCATGGAAAACGGCCGCTGCATCACCGGGCCCTATGGTTACCTCGTCACCGAGGCGATTCACCACAAGAGCACGTACAAGCAATACATCGGTGTCGATGCGTGCATGTCCAACCTGATGCGGCCCGGCATGTACGGCGCGTACCACCACATCACGGTTCTCGGAAAAGAGGCCGCAGCGCAAGACTGCACCTACGACGTGGTGGGTTCGCTGTGCGAGAACAACGACAAGTTCGCAATCGACCGGCAGCTTCCCGCAATCGACGCCGGCGACCTGCTCGTCATCCACGACGCCGGCGCGCACGGCTATGCGATGGGCTTTCAGTACAACGGCAAGCTCCGCTGCGCGGAACTGCTGCTGCGCGAAGACGGCTCGGTCATGCAGATTCGGCGCGCTGAAACCTTGGACGATTACTTCGCGACCCTGGATTTTTCCAAACTGTAGTTGTCGCGGTCCCGCTTAGGTTCCTGCCTGCACCGCCTTAATCGGCGCCTCGTTCACGCTCAACTGAAACACGTCCGGCCGGTTGTAGTGGCCGGTCCTACTCCGCCTGGCGCAACAGGCCGCGCGCGGCCAGGTTGCGCATCAGCGCGCCTAGGCCGAAGGTCCAGGGCGGCGCCCGGTCCGAAGTGGTGACGCGGTTCACCAGGCGGCCCAGTTTCGGCGTCGAAATGCTGACGAGGTCGCCGAGCCTGTGCGTGAAGCCCATGCCCGGCGCGCCGCGGTCCTTGACCGGCGCGAACATGGTGCCCAGGAACAGCACGAGGCCGTCCGGGTATTGGTGACAAGGCCCGATCGCGTGAGTGACGATGTGCAGGGGATCGCGGCTGATCTTGTTCATGGAGCTTATGCCCTCGAGCACGAACCCGTCGGTTCCCGCGATTTCGAGCGCGAGTTCCGCCTGGCGCACATCGTCGATGCCGAAGCCGTCGTCGAACAGGCGGATGAACGGGCCGATCGCGCAGGATGCGTTGTTGTCCTTGGACTTCCCCAGCAGAAGCGCGCTGCGGCCCTCGAAATCGCGCAGGTTGACATCGTTGCCCAGCGTCGCCCCCACGGTCGCGCCCGCCGCGGTGACGGCGAGCACGATCTCGGGCTCGGGATTGTTCCAGGAAGATTGCGGATGCAGGCCGATCTCCGCCCCCGGCCCGACAGCCGACATGGCCTGCGATTTGGTGAAGATTTCCGCATCCGGGCCTATGCCCACCTCGAGATACTGCGACCAGGCTCCCTGCGCCACCAGCACCCGCTTGATCTCCTCGGCCTCGCGCGAGCCCGGCTTCACCGCGGCGAGATCGTCGCCCATGATGCGCGTCACCTGCACGCGTATCGCCTCGGCCCTGGCGGTGTCGCCGCGCGCCTGTTCCTCGATCACCCGCTCGAGCAGGCTCTGCACGAACGTGACGCCGCTTGCCTTGATCGGCTGCAGGTCGTTCGGCGCGAGCAGCCAGGGCTTGCGCGCATCCCTGCCGTCGCCGCTGTTGGCGAGCAGCGACGCGATCGTGCCGATCACCGCGCCGGGCGCGGAGCGGGCGAGGGCGACGCGGTCCGCGCGCGCAAGGAGCTGGCTCGTTGTCGGCTCGATTGCGGCGAGGTCGATGACCTCGCCGTTCGGGCGCAGCGCGACGGGCGAGGGACCGGCGGTCGCGCCGGGTAGCCACGCGCGCCCGACCAGGGTCGCCGCCCGCCAGTCGGCAGGCAGGCAGTCGAGCGTAAGCAAATCGTTGAGTGTTATCACAGCAGGTCCTCGCGACTGAGCATGAATACGTAGTCACCGCCGGCGCTGGTTTCCAGCCAAGTAAAGCGCAGGCGCGGATAGGCTTTCTCCAGTGCGGCGCGATTGTGGCCGATCTCGACCATCAGCAGGCCACCTGGCGTGAGATGGGCGGGAGCCTGGGCTAGCATGCGGTGCACCAGCGCGAGCCCGTCGCGCCCGCCGGCGAGCGCCAGGCGCGGTTCGTGGCGGTATTCGCGCGGCAGCGCGCGCATCGCCGCGGCGTTGACATACGGCGGATTGGACAGGATCAGATCGTAGCGGCGCCCGTCGAGACAGTCGAACAGATCGGTCTTTACCAAATGCACGCGCTTGCCCAGCGCATAGTCCTTCACATTCCTGCGCGCCACCTGCAGCGCCGCGGCGGACAGGTCGGCGGCGTCCACCTGCGCCCGCGCAAAGGCGTGTGCCGCGAGCACGGCCAGGCAGCCGGAACCCGTGCACAGGTCGAGCACGCGGCGCACGCGCCGCGGCTCGGCGACCCAGGGAGCGAGCCGGTCGCGCAGCAGTTCCGCGATGAAGGAGCGCGGCACGATCGCGCGTTCGTCGACGTAGAACCTGAACGGACCGAGCCAGGCCTCGCGCGTGAGGTAGGCCGCCGGCCTACGTTCGCGCACGCGCCGGCGCAGGATGGCGCGCACGTCCTGGAGTTCCGCCGCGCTCAATTTCCGCTCGAGCACGGATTCGAGCTCGCCCAGAGGCAGCTTGAGGGTATGCAGGATCAGATAAGCGGCCTCGTCGCGGGCATTGTGCGTCCCGTGGCCGAAGGCCAAGCCTGCCTGCCTGAATTGCGTGATCGCCTCGCGCAGCAGCGCGCGCAGCGTCAGCGGACGGTGGCGCTGCGTGCTCAGGTCGGCAGCAGCAGGCGCTTCGGCACTTGCCGGCAGATGGCTTTGTTCAGGCTGCGCATTGCTAGGTCTTCTCGTCGAGCAGGACCTTGAATTCATCCAAAGAGCCGGTGCGCTCGAACGCGTCCGGCTTATCCGCCTTCTTCTCGGCCGGTGCGGCGCTCGCGGCCCCGGCGCCGCCTTCGGACTGGTTCATCAGCCACATCAGGTTGGTCGCGGAATCGGCGTTGCCGAGCGCCTCCTCCTTGCTGATCACACCGTCCTTGTACATCTTGAACAGCGCCTGCTCGAAGGTCTGCGAGCCGGGCGTCATGCTTTTTTCCATCGCGTCCTTGATCTCGCTGATCTCGCCCTTGTCGATCAATTCGGCGGTGTAGCGCGTGTTCAACAGGACCTCGACGGCAGCTGCGCGGCTGCCCTTCAGGGTCTTGATCAAGCGCTGCGAGATCACGGCCTTGAGCGTCGCCGCCAGGTCCTGCAGCAGGGCCGGGCGATTCTCCAGCGGATAGAAGCTGATGATGCGGTTCATCGCGTGGTAGCTGTTGTTGGCGTGCAGCGTCGCCAGGCACAAATGGCCGGACTGGGCGTAGGCGATCGCGGCGGCCATGGTGTCCTTGTCGCGGATTTCGCCGATCAGGATGCAATCGGGCGCCTGGCGCAGGGCGTTCTTCAGCGCAATCTTGAAATCCAGGGTGTCGGTGCCGACCTCGCGCTGGTTCACTATGCATTTCTTGTTGGTGAATATGAATTCCACCGGATCCTCGAGCGTCAGGATGTGGCCGGATTTGGTGGCGTTGCGCAGATCGAGCATGGCCGCGAGGGTGGTCGACTTGCCCGAGCCGGTGGCGCCGACCATCAGAATCAGGCCGCGCTTTTCCATGATCACTTCCTTCAGCACCGGCGGCACGCCCAGGTTGTCGATGTTGGGCACCTCGCCGGGTATGTAGCGCACCACTATGGCCGGCGTGGTCTTTTGACGAAATGCGCTGATGCGAAAGCTGCCGACACCCGGCATGGGAAAGGCGGTGTTCAGTTCGAGCGTATCCTCGAATTCCTTCTTCTGCTTGTCGGTCAGGACTTCGTAGAGCAGACCGAGGATGTGTTCGCCATCCATGACCTGCTGATTGATCGGCATGGCGGTACCGCTGATCTTGATATTGATGGGCGAACCCACGGACAGGAAGATATCGGAGGCCTTCTTATCCGCCATCAACTGGAACAGGCGTTTCATCGCAGACATGGTTACTCTCCCTTAAGCAGCCCGCGCGCGCTTGGCGAACACGGCGCAGCACAGGCTGTATTTTCCATCAGCCGCAGGCAGATTGCCAGACATGGGCAGGCGTACGCTGCAGCAGCCATGGACTGCTTCGACGGCGGGCCGGATCAGCTGGTATTGGATGAGGGGGAGAAGCGCTGAATGTCCAGCGCGGGCGCGGGCTTCCAGCCTTTCTTGCGGTGCTCGGCCATCACCGTGGTGAAAATGCCGCCGCGCACGTAGAATTTCGCGGTCAGTCGCATGAATCGCGGCTGCGTCGCGGCTGCCAGGTCGTCTAGAATGCGGTTGGTGACGGCCTCGTGGAATGCACCCTGATTGCGGTAGGACCAGATGTAGAGCTTGAGGCTTTTCAGTTCCAGGCATTTGCGCTCCGGAATATAGTCGAGTTCGAGGCGGGCGAAATCCGGCTGTCCGGTGAGGGGGCAGAGGCAGGTAAATTCCGGAATGTCCATATGGATCAGATAATCGCGCCCGGGGCTCGGGTTGTCGAAGGTGCTCGGAATCTTGCGGGATTTTGCGGTCATGCGGGACTCGGAATGCAAATTTAAAATGTTATTATATCGGCTGCCTATAACTCCGAATAAATCCGGTCGAAAACCGGTTTTCCGAAAAGAATTCCTGTGCGCCTTACTCAGATAAAGTTGGTCGGATTCAAATCGTTCGTCGACCCGACCTCGATCGCCGTCCCGGGCCAGCTCGTCGGCATAGTCGGTCCGAACGGCTGCGGCAAATCGAACGTGATCGATGCCGTGCGCTGGGTGCTGGGCGAGTCGCGCGCCGCGGCCTTGCGCGGCGACTCCATGCAGGACGTCATTTTCAACGGCTCCGCGCAGAGAAAACCGGTGGCCCGCGCGAGCGTCGAATTGATGTTCGACAACAGCCTCGGCAAGGCGGCCGGGCAGTGGTCGCAGTATGCCGAAATCGCCGTCAAACGCGTGCTCACGCGCGAAGGCGAGTCCTTGTACTACATCAACAACAGCCATGTGCGCCGGCGTGACATCCAGGACATCTTCATGGGCACCGGGCTCGGGCCGCGCGCTTATGCCATCATCGAGCAGGGCATGATCGCGCGCATCATCGAAGCCAAGCCGGAAGATCTGCGCGTGTTCCTGGAGGAAGCGGCGGGCATATCCAAGTACAAGGAGCGGCGGCGCGAGACCGAGCACCGCCTGCACGACACGCGCGAGAATCTGGCGCGGGTGGCCGACATTCGCGAGGAGTTGTCGCAGCAGATCGACAAGCTCGAGCAGCAGGCCAAGGTCGCGCTGCAGTTCAAGGAACTGCACGGCGACATGCAGCGCAAGCAGAACCTGTTGTGGCTGTTGCGCAAAATGGAAGCCGACAACGAAGCGCAGCGCCATGCGCGCGAGATCGACCGGGCGGCGAACGAGCTCGAGGCCGAGACCGCGCGCCTGCGCGAGATAGAGAAGCGCCTCGAGGAGGTGCGCGGCGCACACTACGAGGCCGGCGACGCGCTCGGCACGGCGCAAGGTGAGCTGTACGCCGCCAACGCCGAAGTGCAGCGCCTGGAAACCGAGATACGCTACATCGGCGAGAACCGCACACGGCTTGAACACCAGATCGCGCAACTGGGCGCGCAATGCGAGCAATGGCGGCAGCAGGCAGACGAATTGAACGCCGCGCTCGCCATGTGGCAGGGTAGGCAGGGCGGCGCCGGGCAAAGACTGCGGCAGGCACGCGAGCGTGTTGCGCTCGAATCCGCCAGGCTGCCCGAGGCTGATCTGGCCTTTCGCGTGGCGCAAACCAGGCTGGCCGAGGAGCGCGCGGCGCTGGCGCGCACCGAGCAGGCGCTTCAGATCGAGCAGACGCACATAAGCCATGCCGACAAGACCCTGCAGGGCCTGGGCCTGCGGCACGAGCGCCTGGTCGCCGAATTCGAAGGACTAGCGCGGCCGGACGCGGCGCACATCGAGGAGCAACAGCGCCGCATCGGCGAACTGGCCGACGCGCTGGCGGGCAAGGACGCGCAGCTTGCAAGCCAGCTCGAGCAGCTGCCCGGGCTGGAAAACGCGCGCCGGGCAGCCCAGGAGCGACTCGACGCGCAGCAGCGCGAGCAGGCGGGGCTCGAATCGCGCCTGGCGACGCTGAAACAGGTGCAGGACCAGGTCGAAAGCAATGCCCAGATTCACGAATGGCTGATCAAGCACAGGCTGGATGCGCTGCCGCGGCTGTGGCAGCTGGTGCGGGTCGAGGCAGGGTGGGAGACCGCGTTCGAGGCCGTATTGCGCGAAAGGCTGCATGCGCTGGAAGCCGCGCAGCCGGATCTGTTGCAGCGCATGCTGGAAGATGCGCCGCCGGCGAAATTGAGCGTGTATTCGGCGACGGCAGAGATGCCGGAGGCGGCACCGCCGGGCATGCGGCCGCTGGCCGCCCTGCTCGAAATCCATGACCAGTCCGTGCGCGGGGCGATGCAGGACTGGCTGCACGGCGTTTATGCGGTGGAGAACGCGCCGGACACGAGGGACAGGCAGGCATTGCTCCCAGGCGTAATCCTGGTGGACCGCCAGGGGCATCAGTTCTCGCGCAGCGCGGTCAGCTTTCATGCGCCGGATCCCGGCGATACCGGCATATTGGCGCGGCAGCGTGAAATCGAGGACCTGAGCGCGCAGTTGCGCGAGCGCGATGAAGCGCTGCGCCAGGCGCGCACCGAGCAGCACGTGGT
>Ga0335085_10017071_pt1 | contig 10470 bp, 5 predicted proteins | sample Lox_Sample_45_FD_206712 | JGI IMG/M metagenome (GOLD analysis project Ga0335085, IMG submission 206712) | Soil microbial communities from Loxahatchee National Wildlife Refuge, Florida, United States - Lox_Sample_4.5 | ecosystem: Environmental > Terrestrial > Soil > Wetlands | place: USA: Florida...
GTGACGAGGGCGCACGCGGCCAGCGTCCCCGGCGCGCCGAAGCGCGTTCCGGTGAACCCCTCGATTGCCGCGCCGATCGATACATCGTGCAGCGGCGCGGGCGTGGGATCAAAACCCAGATAGCGCCAGCCGGTGGCGCGCGCGATTTCTTCCCCGGCCGCTTCCATGGCGGAAGCGTGCACACTGAGCGCGCTGGCCAGTTCCTGCCGCGCACCTGGCGCATCGCCGGCCGCGCCGCGCAACACTTCGGCCACGATGCCCGCGGATTCCAGGCCCAACGCGAACTCTCCGCCTGGTCCGTCGTGCCAGGAGCCAGGGAAGAACGGCGCATTTGGCGGCGCGCAGGCCAGGGCTGTGAAATTAAACGGCCCCTGGCTGCGCGGGCTGTGCCCGGCAGCGTGCTGCACCAGCTCCGCGGCGGCGCGCATGGCCCGCGGAAATGGCCCGCGGGCATCTGCAATCAACAGGTTGGCTTGCAGCAGCCGCGCGGTTTCGAGCGCGCGCGCGAGCAGGCGCGCAGGCCCAGGATCGTCGTCGTCGCGGCTCATCGCCGGGCCGATGGACAATTCGAAGGGGGTGGCCACGGCCAGGTCGTCCATGCGCCGCAGCAGTTCGAGGGCCTGCGCATCCCCCGCTCCGGCCAGCCACTGGGGAAACGGCTGGGTGGTGATGCGCAACGATTCCACCGGATAGCCGCGCGCCTCCACCATCTTCCGTGCCGTGCCCAACTTCTCGAGCGTGCGCGCGAGTTTCGGCTCCCAGCTCTCCCGCTCGATGCGGATGAACGCGGCGATTCCTCGCACTTTCGGGTTGGCCATGGGAGGGAGAAGTTTACCGCAGAGACGCAGAGGAACGCAGAGAGGAACAGAGGAGAGAAGCACGGCGAATTGCAACGACTGAATACGGAGGGCACGGAGAAAGGAGGACAGGGAGAACAAACCGGAGAAGGGAGAGAAGGGCCAGGCTGCAGGCGGCCAGGAATCAGTGGCGGAAGTAGACGGCGTCGAGCGACCAGGGTCCTGCGCCCACCGCCAGCAGGAACAGCAGTCCCAGCAGCATGGAAAAATCCGTGCGCGCTTCCGAGGCCATGCTCCAGAATCCGTAGCGGTTTAACTGCGCCAGGTGGAACGGCCCGTAGGGATGCCCCAGCAGGATGGGAATTTTTGTCGAAGCGATGGCCGTGGTGATGACGCCCAGCAGGGGCAGCGTGGCCAAGCGCGTAAACAGGCCCAGCAGCAGCAGCGCGCCGAAGAAAATCTCCCCTGCGCCCACCACCGGCCCCATCACGTTCGGCCAGGGGAGGCCGATGCGGCCGAAGCGTCCCGCGCCCAGCAGCTCCGGGAACAGAAATTTCTGGATGCCCTCTTCAAAGAACACCCAGCCCACCAGGATGCGGATCAGCAGGACGGCGCGCGGCGCATCGGAACGAAACAGCCAGGAGGGGTCGTTGCGCATGGGCCGTTCTCCTACCTTTGCCGCCGGAATCGCACCAGCCACCGGTGCCTTGGCCCGGTCGCGCCGGCTCCAAGCCTGTGTTACCGCGCGGGCCGCGCCGGGCTCTTGAACTGCTTGCTCAGCGCCAGGGCTTGTCCCTGGTAGGACGAGCCGATCTTCGCGCCGTACACCTTGTCGGGCGGCTCCAGCAGGTCCATGTAGTTCAGCCGGCCCACGATTTGCCCGTCTTCGATCACAAAGGGCACTTCATGCGCGCGGACTTCCAGCACCGCTTTGGTTCCCTTGATGTCGTTCAAGCCGTAGCCGAACCCGGGATCAAAAAACCCGGCGTAATGGATGCGGAACTCCCCGATGGAAGTCTCCAGCGGCACCATTTCCGCCGCCGACTCCGGCGGCACACGGTATTTTTCCTTCGATCCGAGAATGTAAAAGTCTCCCGGGTGCAGGATCAGGCTGCCGTTCTTGGGCGGATAGATGAAATCCCAGAACTCCGCCGGATCGTATTCATTCACCTTGCCCAGGTCGATCACCGGCGCATTGCGCCGGGCGCGGTAGGCCACGATTTCCCGCGGGTTTTCCGACTGCGTGCTCACGCTGATCCACAACCCCTTGTCAATGTGAGCCGTCAGCGGATTCTCTTCGTCGGAGTACACCAGGGTGTACTCTTCATCGAGCGCTTCCAGGCGGGTCTGCGGCGAGCCCGGCCGGCCGCGCACAAAGCGAAGCTGGTTGAGTTTCATCCCGGTGCGCACCACCACGCTGAAGCTGTTGGGCACCACCTCCGCGTAGAGCCGGCCCTTATAGCCCTGGGCCACCCACTCAAACTTTTTGCCGTAATCGGTGATCAGCCGCGCAAAGATGTCCAGGCGGCCGGTGGTGCTCTTCGGATTCGCCTTGGCGGAAAGCTTTTCGGGAAGAAAAAGCTCCTCGATCAGGGGAATGATGTAGATGCAGCCGCATTCGAGCACCGCCGATTTGGTCAGGTCCAGCTCCGCCATTTTCAGGTCGGCGATCTTCCTGGCGACCGTGGAATTCTCTCCGGGCAGGAAGCTGGCCTGGACCCGCCAGGCCACTTCTCCCAGGCGCAGGTCCACGCTTGCCGGCTGGATCTGGTCTTCGGTGATCTCCGCGGCTGATTCCCTGCGCGCGGCGATCGAGCCGTTGGCAATCAATTCGCGGATGATCTGCGAGGGGAGGACGCCGCTGGGATTTTGGGCGCTGGCCACTCGGGCCACGCCGGGGAGAGGTAGCTGCTCGTGAGCCATCGGAGTGGAAGCGCGTCCCGCGGTTCCGCCCGTGCGGGACCGCGCCTGGCAGTATAGCAGGCGGCGGAGAAATGGCAGACGTCCTTTGCGGACGCGAGCGGGGCGCGGCTACCGGGTGCGCTCGTCGGAATGGATGCGCCCGTCGCGGATCAGAATGGTGCGGTGCGCGTTCGCGGCGATATCCGCCTCGTGGGTCACCAGGATGATGGTGTTGCCCTGCTCGTGCAGCCGCCGGAACAACGCCATGATTTCTTCGCCGGTTTTGGAGTCCAGGTTGCCGGTGGGTTCATCGGCCAGCAGGATGGAGGGCTTGTTCACCAGCGCGCGGGCCACCGCCACCCGCTGCCGCTGGCCGCCGGAGAGCTCGTTGGGCTTGTGCATCATGCGGTCGCCCAGCTCGACTTGTTGCAGAACTTCCTTGGCGCGCTCCAGGCGGGCTTCCGATGGCGTGCCGTTGTAAATCATGGGCAGCTCCACGTTGTGCAGCGAAGTGGCCCGGGCGAGCAGGTTGAAGGTCTGGAAGACGAAGCCGATTTCCTTGTTGCGGATGTAGGCCAGCTCGTCGTCGTCGAGGGAGCTGACCAGCCGTCCCGCCAGCCAGTAATGTCCCGAAGAGGGCGAATCCAGGCACCCGATCAGGTTCATCAGCGTGGATTTGCCGGAGCCGGAAGGGCCCATGATGGCCACATATTCCCCGCGCTGGATCTGCAAATCCACCCCGCGGAGGGCGTACACCTGCTCCGTACCCATCTGGTACGTCTTGGTCAGGGCCTCGGTGAAAATCACCGTGCCGCGGTCGATCAGGTCCTGGCGCAAATTGCCCACGGCGGCGGAAGCCACGGCCATGCAGTCTCTCTCCCTCTTGCGTGCGGACGCGCTTAGCTCTTCTCGTCCTTCTGCGGGGTGGTATTGTCCACTTTCACCTTGGCACCGGGCTTGAGCGAGCGCAGCGCCTTGTAGCTGCCGGTGACGATTTCGTCGCCCTCTTTCAGTCCGGATTTCACCTGGATATTGGTGATGCCGGCGATGCCCGTTTCCACCTGTACGAATTGCACGCGGCCGCCGCGCACCACAAACACGCCCTGAATTTCTTCTTTCTTGGGATCCGCGCCCGGCGCGGCCGGCTTGGCGGCGGCCAGCACCACGCTGCCCGACTCGCTCTTCTTTTTCTCCGCTTCTTTCTGAGCATCATCCAGGTCCTTGCGCGTGCGCAGCGCCAGCGATTGCAGGGGAATGGACAGCACTCCCTTTTCCTGCGCGGTCTGGATTTTGGCGGTGGTGGAAAGGCCCGGGCGCACGTTGAGCGGAGGATCATCCAGGGTGACCACCACCTTGAAGTCCTTGGCTTCCTGGTTGCTGGCCTGGGTCTGCGTGGTGGCCAGCCCGGTGGAGCGAATGATGGCTTGGTCACCCATCTCGGTGACCCGGCCCTTGAAGATTTTCCCGGGGATGGCGTCGATCACCACGTCCGCCACCTGCCCGGGATGCACGTTGACGATGTCCGTCTCGTCCGCCATCACTTCCGCGGTCACCACGGACATGTCGGAAATGGTCATCAGATAGCTGCCGCTGGAATTCTGGATGCCCGGCACCACGTTTTCTCCCACCCGCACGGCGATGTAGGAAACGATGCCGTCAATCGGGGCGATGTAGGTGGTTTTGCGCAGCACGTCCGCCAAGCGCGTCAGCATGTGCTTCTGCTGGTCCATGGTGGCCCGCGCCTTTTCCCGGTCGCTGCGCGCCTGCTGCATTTGGGCCTGGCTGGCCACCAGTCCCGCCTTGGCGCCGTCAAAGGTGGCTCGGCGCGTATCGTAATCCTGTTTCGGGATCAGGCCGGCCTTGTAGAGCTCCTGCCCACGCTGCCAATCCAGGTCCGCCCCCTCGAAGGTCGCCTTGCGCTGGGCCACCGTCGCCTCCGCGGATCGGAAGTTGGCTTCCGCGGAGCTGAGCGCATCCTCCGCGGATTGAATGGCCGCGCGCTGCGCGTCCACATCCGCCCCCGGCTGGACGCTTTCCAGCTTCAGCAGGACGTCTCCGCGCTTCACGCGATCCCCTTCCTTGACCACGATATCGGTGATTTTGCCAAAGCCTTCACCCAGCACGTTCGTATAGGTGCGCGGCTTGATTTCACCGGAAGCGGTGACCAGGGAGGTGAGATCGTCCCTGGTCACCTTGCCCGTCTGTATGGTGGTCACATCCTTTGTGGTCTGGTAGCGGTAGATGCTCGAGCCAATGCCCACCACCGCCAGCGCACCCACGCCCAGCAGCACTTTTTTCCACGTCTTCGTCATGGTTCCAATTCCATCCTGGGGATTCCAGTGAAGCGAGGTCCCCTCGCCGTCCGCGTCCCCTTGGGACGCACCGACCCGCCTAGGTGATACGCGTCAATCCCGCAGAAAGTTTCCGGCCGCGGAGCGCGGGTCCTGTGAAAGCCAACTGCCCACGGCCAGACAGCGGAACGGTGGCCACCTCAGGGCGCCTGAGGTCAGCCGGAGGTGGACCGCTTGATCCCCAGATATTCTAACCAGTTTTCATCCTGGCTCCAAGACTCGCTCCGAGGTCCCCGGTTCTGCAATCCACAACCTCAGGTCACGAAGAGTAGGACGGCGATGACGCCACAGAGGGAAGCAATAGGACGATCGACGCGCCCAACTCGCTGGGGCCATTGGCCTTGAAGCTGGTGTAGTGACGGCGGATCCGGCGTGCGAGGAACGAATGCGGCAAGAACGCCGGCTGAGGGTCCCCTTCCGAGGACTGACGCCCGGGCGAAGTGGTGCTCCCAGCGCTCAGGCGGCGGTCCCCGAGAAGGTGATTCTCAGTCAGCTCGAACGAAACGGATCCTATGGATTTTGGGATGCCGATGTGGGTTGGCATAGAGCCGAGAGCGTTCCGAGCGCCTCCTTATTTTGCCAAGCGATTGAAAGTAAATGACTAAGCGCTGAATCTTCCTTTGGTAGCGCACTTGCATACTGATGGCCAGATTCGGGACTGGGTCAAGTCGAACAGTCCGTGGTGTTGTGTCTGATTTTGGATTGGGGTGCTTAAAAATGGATTTGCTGGCATTGCGGTGGAGCTTCAACGGCCTGAAGGGCCAACCAGGAGGTAGTCGAATGCTAAGTAAGCGGGTGGCAGTTGCATTTGTAGCTCTGTTGGGTCTCGTGCTGATGGGTCCAGTGGCGCTTTACGCGCAGACTTCGAACTCCGGCACGATCGTGGGATTGGTTACCGACCCGTCGGGCGCGGTAGTAGCGGGCGCCTCGGTATCGGTCACCGACGTCACCACGAATCAATCGCGGACCACGGTCACGAACGCCGATGGCCGCTACACCGTGGTGAACATTCCTCCCGGGACTTACGATGTCACGATCTCCAAGACGGGGTTTCGGGCGACCAAGTTCAGCAAGCAGAACGTGATCGTCTCCACCCAACTCACCCTGAATGCTGTGCTGCAGCTTGGCGCGGCTTCGGAAGTGATTGAAGTGACCGCCACGGCGGGCGCGGAATTGCAGACCCTGAACTCCACGGTGGGCAATACCGTTCAGCACAACGAGCTTCTGCAACTCCCCAACCTGGGCCGCGACGCCACCACATTTGCCACCTTGCAGCCGGGCACCAACATCACCGGGAACACCGCCGGAGCCGTTGCCGACCAAAACACCTTCCAGCTCGATGGCGGCGCCATCACCGACGATATGTCCGGTGACAGCAATACGTATATCCCGTCGTTCGCTTCCGACGCGGGCAGCGGAATCGGCACCTACCACAGCGGCGGTTACAACGCGTCCTCTTCCGGCGTGATCCCCACCCCGGTGGAGAGCATTGAGGAATTCAAGGTGGGCGTTTCCAACCAGACCGCGGACTTCAACCAGGGCGCGGGCAGCCAGGTGCAGATGGTGACCAAGCGCGGAACCAACGCCGTGCATGGTTCGGCGTATGAGTATTACACCGACAACAACTTCGGTGGCGCCAACACCTGGGACAACAACAGCACCAACACTCCGCAACCCAGCGCGCATTACAGCCGGTTTGGCGGCAGCCTGGGCGGCCCGATCATCTGGAAGGACTTTCTGGGCGGCAAGTGGTATCTCTTCGGCAATTACGAAGGGTTCCGTTATCCGTTCTCCCAGACCTTCGAGCGCAACTATCCCACCCCTTCACTGCGCTTGGGCTTGATTAAGGTGAACGGGCAGACCATCAACCTGAACCCGAATCCGGTCGTTGACCCGGCCACGGGCAATACCATCCAACCCACGCCCTGCCCGGCGAGCCCGAACATGCTGTGCGACCCGCAGGGTATTGGCATCAACCCCATCGTGCAGAACCTCTGGAACACGTATACCCCGCTGCCGAATGATTGCAACTCCAACCACGGGGACAACTTGAACTATTGTGGTTACAAGGGCGCGATCAGCCTGCCGCAAACAAGCAATTTCGGCGTGGTGCGCTTGGACCACGACTTCGGACCCAAGTGGCACTTTAATGCCACGTACCACTATTACCGGCTGGACCGCGCCACCACGAACCAGGTGGATGTGGGCGGATTCTTCCCGGGCGATACGTTTGGGCAGTACGCCTCCACCGCCAACCGCCCGCAGATTCCCTGGTACTACACGGCGGCGATGACCACGGAGATCTCCCCGACGCTGACCAACGACTTTCACTACAGCGGCACCCGCAACTACTGGGCTTACGGCACGTTCGGCGGCGTACCCCAGATTGCCGGCTTCCCGGCGGCGTTCGAGCTCGGTGGTGAAACTTCGGCCACCAATCAGCCCTACAACACCGACAACCAGAACACCCGGACCCGGTACTGGAACGGCCACGACAATCTCTTCCGGGACGACATGACCAAAGTGATGGGCAAGCACCTGATCCAGTTCGGCGGCTCTTACCTGCGCAACTACGATCAGCACCAGCGCATTGACAATGGCGGCACGATCAACATCTACGAGCAATACCTGATCGGTCTCGGGAACAACGTTTCTCTGGGCTCGGCGGGCATTGACATGGCCAATTTCACGCCGGCTGGCGTGACCTCCCTCAAGTATGGGAACCTCTACTCGCAGGTTTTGGGCATGGTCAGCGAAACCCAGGGTCTGTTCACGCGAAACAACGGCAACGCGATAACGGGGCTCACGCTGAAAACCCAGTCATCGTGCGCCCTTCCGGGAGTGCCGGGCACCTCCGGTTGCGTTACCACTCCGCCGGCCCTGAACCAGAGCGTAATCAACACCTATAATATCTACGCGGGTGACACCTGGCAGGTGAAGCCCGGATTTACGCTCAACTACGGCTTGGGCTGGACCGTGGAACTGCCCCCGGTTGAGAACAATGGCAACCAGGGCATCACCGTGGATGCCGCCGGCAATCAGTTGAACGTGATCCAGTATCTGGCGGCCCTCAAGGGCGCGGCCGAGCAAGGGCTCACGTACACCCCCAATATCGGGTTCGCCACCATCCCCAACGTGAACGGCCATCCGAAGTATCCCTATCAGACCTTCTATGGCGGCTTCAGCCCGCGCATTTCCGCGGCCTGGAATCCCAACTACGACTCCGGCCTGATGGGCAAACTGTTCGGAAACGGCAAGACCGTGATCCGCGGCGGATTTGCCACCATTTTCGGCCGGCTGAACGGTGTGGACCAGGTGCTGGTGCCGATCCTGGCTCCCGGATTGATGCAGACGGCCACCTGCCTTGGCCCCACGGTGATGGGTACCTGCGGCAATGCGGATCCGACGGACGTCTACCGCGTCAACAATGCGAATAAAGTGGCGTTCCTGCCGGCGCCTCCGGCATCCTTGCCGCAGCCTTGGTACCCGGGCGTGAACTCCGTGCCCACGGGACCTGGCGAGGGCCTGGATCCGGGTTTCCGCCCGAACGTCAGCTATGAATTCAACTTCAACATTCAGCGGCAACTCAGCTCGAAGATCCGCATGGACATCGGCTACATCGGCCGCATCATCCACAACGAATTTCAGGCCTATAACCTGAACGTCGTGCCCTACATGATGAATCAGGGCGGGCAGACGTATGCCAATGCCTGGAAGAATCTTACGCTGGCCACCGGGGCGGGCGGCAATGCCACCCCCGCGGTGATCGCAGCGCTCGCTCCCCAGCCGTTCTTTGAGACCGCCCTGGGCGGCCCCACCTCCACCTACTGCGCAGGGTTTGTGGCAATTAACCCGGCCGCTCCCTGCACGGCCGCCTTTGTCAGCAACGAGGCCGGGAACATCTTTTGCGCTTGCGCCTACGACGCCTGGAACGACCTTTCCTCCACTGGAAACTTCGTTTTCGGCCGCAGCCTCCCGAGCGATCCCATTCCCGGAAATCCCAACGGCGCCAACGGCCAATCACCGGCCATCTTCGAGAACACCAGCACGGGCTGGGGGAATTACAACGCCGCATACTTCTCCCTCTCGTTCCAGGACTGGCATGGGCTGACCATGAAGTCCAACTTCACCTATAGCAAGACCTTGGGCACCGGCGCGGTGGTGCAGGCCAGCAGCGAATACACCGTGGTGGATCCCTTCAACCTGCAGAACATGTACGGGGTGCAGCCCTACGACCAGAAGTTCGCCTACAACCTGTACTTCAACTACAACCTGCCCTGGTACAAGGACCAGCGCGGGGTTGCCGGGCACATTCTGGGCGGCTGGAGCATCGCCCCGTTGTTCGTCGCGGGCAGCGGCTTCCCGGTGGCGGTCAACACCGGCAACGGCGATTGCGAGTCGTATGGTGAGGGCAACTGCCTTTACCAGTTCACCTACGAAAACGGCATCTCCACGGCGCCGCCGAACTACACCCCGACGCGCAAAGAGCCCACCATCGGCAAGAACGACGCTGGGAATTGCTGCCGCAACACCAACGGCGTGATCCAAGACGTGTTCAACAATCCGACGGCGGCGTTCAATACCTTCCGCAACCCGATCCTCGGGCTGGATGGCCAAATCGGCGGCGGCGGGCAGTTCCATGGCCTGCCCTTCTGGAATATGGACCTGGCCATCAACAAGAACACCAAGGTGACGGAGCGCGTCAGCTTCAACCTCTACGTCGCCTTCACCAACTTCTTCAACCACATGCAGCCCGCGGATCCATTTATGTGCACCTGCGATACGACCACGTTCGGCGTGCTGGGCGCCACGTACTTCGCTGGCGGAAACGTCCAGGCCAACACCCCGCGTCGCATGGAACTCGGTTTGCGCATCGCCTGGTAATTACCAGGTTCAACCATCCCTTGGGGGAAGGCCCTTCCGGGCCTTCCCCTTTTTGTTTTCTACTCGGTTCTGCAGAGCGAAATGGAAAAGCCGCCAGATTCCGCACCCTGCGGGACAACTCCCCTTCCGCTCCAGGAATCCTATAAGGGCAAGAAGCACAAGGCTTGTGGAAAGAATTTGACGCGGCTGGCCGCAGCGGACTAGACTTCTACTTCCCACGGAGGCGGGGGTGTCCAGCAACCCGTTCAAGAAAGCTCAGTCGGCGCCTTTGCTCCTGTGCTGTGTCCTGACGGCGGGGTTTGCCCTGGCCGGCCCATCCGCGTTTGCCCAGCAGGAGGGGGGGGCTGCTCCGCCTGCTTCCGGCCCTCCCGCGCAAACCGCCCAGGAGAAGAAGAAGAACGAGCGGAAACTCATCAAGGAGCTCGATAACTCCTACCGGAAGTGGCTTGAGGAAGACGTGGTTTACATCATTACCCCTCAAGAGCGCCGGGCCTTCCTGGAACTCTCCACGAACGAAGAGCGGGAACAGTTTATCG
>Ga0335085_10017072_pt1 | contig 10470 bp, 24 predicted proteins | sample Lox_Sample_45_FD_206712 | JGI IMG/M metagenome (GOLD analysis project Ga0335085, IMG submission 206712) | Soil microbial communities from Loxahatchee National Wildlife Refuge, Florida, United States - Lox_Sample_4.5 | ecosystem: Environmental > Terrestrial > Soil > Wetlands | place: USA...
TATCATTCCATAATTCATTAATGGTGTATTTACCGTCCATAATATCTTTCCTTATATCCTCTATGTAGTGGCCAACCACTATGCCAAACGATTGTGCCTGGTGAAACAGAAAAGTCAGAAGTCCTAACTGTTCTATTTCACTCTGAACAGTTGAATTGTAGATTTACACTCCACGATATTCCTCCGCTTCCGTAAGCAATAAACCTTTGTGCACTATGTTGACATAGTCAACCCAAGAGCCATCCTCTTGATCTTTTCTGCATTTGGCGCAGATCAGGATTATTCCGCACCCACACCGTCCGATAGCCAAGACGATGGTAATGAGCAACTGCCTCAGCAACACAGGCGAAATGTTTAGTCATCGCACTATCCTCAAGGCAGGACGGACAGGAACCACTACCTTCTCAGCCAGACCAAGGGTCTCTAGAAGGAAGTGGTCAAATTCTGGACAATGATCTACATCAGGCAGATCATCCATGGATGAAATGGGCCGAAAGGTTTTCTCTATGGGAAAACGAATAACCATGTCAGTCTCCTATTCAGGACACCCATTATACTCTAAGAGCATTCAGAAGTAAATGGTTATTTTTATATATTCTTCAACCACTTATTTTCTGCCTCTATGGCCTGCTTGATTCTTGTATTCAGGCCAGGTTTATTCCACCTATCATGAACTCCACACCAACACTCACCACCATGATTCAAGTCTTCCCAAACACATTGATCTGTATGACTTATTCGATGCTTGCTGATCTGAATCAGAAGTTCTATGAGTTCTTTCCTGGTCTTTCGTTTCATCTCTCTATCCTCCAGTTATATTATCGCCTATTTTGCTTCAAAAGTAAAGTGGTTATTCATTTTACTCTTACAGATACTCAGGCCATAATAGATAAGGAAAATCATTTAGGAAAACTCATGCGAAATGCTCTTGTATATTTTTTATTGGCTGCTATCAATGCCTTGTGTGCCTGGATGAATTTTAGAATGTATGAATTGATGGGGCACAAATCAAACTTCTTTATAGGTATTTTGAATGTTGCTACAGTTGTTTGGATGTTACTTGCTGCAACATTTTCTTTTATTGATAGGAAAGTAAAATGAGCAAACTGATTGCTATTTGGTACTTGAGAATATTGGTACTCTTTGGTTTGATAGTCTTTGGCTTTGCTACTTATCATCTCATTCATGATGTAATATTAAGAAATCCAAGAGCATTAGAGATTGCAAAGTTCATGGGCATTTTCTTATTGGGTTTGGCTTTTGTGGCCAGTGTATTCTGGGCAGTCATTATTGTCAATAGTCCTTCAAGATGAGACTTAGGAACAATTCACCAAAGAATCAAATCCTTTGGGATATAAGTCCATATTCATGAATCTTAAAGAAAAATTATATGAATTATTTCCTCATGGATACCCATCGCTTTTAACAGATGGTTATGATGTTCAATGGTTTCCTGTTAGTGCAGGCATGGAAGTTCGTATCCAGATCCTGCATGGAGATAAGTGTCATGTACTGGTGCTAATCTATCAGGATGATGGTAAATTGGTTAGCTATAGGGATGGAGATGCCTGGTATCAATTTTTTCTATGAATCTTGAAGAGAAACTGCGTGACTTGCTTTCCAGATCCAATTGGTTGTTATATCTGGTGGGTATCTTTATTTGATAAAACAAAACAGCAAATAGGGATTGAGGTCCACATAATCTATAATTTTGGAAAACTGGTCATGACTTTTAATAATGATGGGCAGTTAATCAAATATTTTGATCATGAAGACAATTCCACCACCATGACAGCGGGGTTGTTTGCCATCAATGGCAAACTGATCAAATGATCATGAAGGTACAGATTAATGGACCTTGTTAATAAATTGCAGTCAGCCTTTGAGGCCAATCCTTCCATGGACTATAAAATCACCTATCGCAAAAATGGGGATCAATCACTGACTGTCTGGCTGAACACTTTTGGTTATACCAATCTTATGTTCCGCTTCAGTGAGGCAGGTGTGCTAATGCAGGCCTTTGAGAGCGAGCAGCAGGCAGAGATGCGCCTGGTCAAGTTCTTTTAGTTCTCCAGATTTCAGGGCATTGACTATCCAGGTCTCTCCCTGTCTTAAATAAATTTCTGTGTCAGAGTGAAGAGGTTGAGGGGAACTCTGGCGCTCAAGTTTCTTCTGTCTTCTTTCTTCTTTCGTGAGCAATCTTCTGCGGACCATTTTTCCCATGCGTTTGAAATGGATATACTTTCTGGGCATTTTTCAGACACTCCAAATAGTCATCATGGACCTCCTGGCTCAAACGCCAGTGCTGGTTCTTCCTCTTGAACAATCTCCACAGCATCACAGCTTCTCCTCTATCTCATGGACTGAGACCTCAAGAATATCTCCCTTGTGCCAGGCAGAGGCAGTCAAAGGAGGATCCTCTAGCAATTCCACCACCATGACAGTGCGATCCTCTTCTCCCCACTCATAGCGATTGATGATCCGCACTCTCTTCCCTTTCAAAAAGGGAAGAAATTTGAGCACTCCCTCATCACCCATCTTCATTTTACTTCTCCTTCAAATATTGCATGCGATCTTGCCACATTGAGAGCTGGTTGATCCGATGCATGACTTTCCAGGGTCTCTGCTTGGCCCACCAGGCAATTCTTCTGCTGCACTTGTAGCAGCGCTGACCCTCCTGTTTAACTTTCTCCTTGCAAAACTGCACCTTGCAAGTAGGCATCATTGCAAAACCTGACAGGTCTGTAGGAAAGGAGTGTCTGACTGGATCACCCGCACATCAGTGATCATGGGCCCAAAGTCTGACTTCTTTGAAAGAGATTTGAAAGTCAAAGAGGTCAAATTTGTGGGAGCAGTGAACAACAACCGAATAGGAGTCCATTGAGCATTGAACTCACTGACACCTGAGACATTGATAGAAAATGTCCCAACCACCACATTATTGATCAGAACCTCTAAGGATTTCACAGAACCATCATCAGGATAGCTCTGCAAATACTGGCCAGCCGGATTGGCCCCAAAACAAAAACCCAGCTGATAGTTCTGACCTGCCTGGGTGGGAAGATTCTGAGACAGTGTGGCCACATTGTTGACCCCATACTCAGCATAGGAACCTGTCAGGTCTAGGAACCAGGGAGCAGAGTCTGGCACGGCCCACAGTCCACAGCCAGGATGGTTTCCCTGCACCCAGTCAACATTGCCAGAGCTCAGTGTCCAGCCTGAGACAGAGGTGAGACCAGCTGCACATCCGGATGCTGGTGCACCCTGGGAAAAGTTCCCATTGGTGACCAGGTTCATGACAGCTGGGGCAGTGAGGACTACTGGGATGGCAGCCAGGCCAGGACTACACAATGTCGCACAGACAGCAATAGGAACTAGAGATTTCATGGCACAAACTCCTGTGTGTTAAGGATCGTTATCATTAAGAATCATAGGTAAGAACATTCCTGGCATAGACCAGGTACTGCTTGAGTCCTGTGATCAAATGCGACTTAGGTTCTTTTTCTAACAGCCTGAGCAGAGTCTCAACAACAGCCTGCAGCTGAGGAGACTTAGCAATTAGCCGAGTGTTCGCATAGGTTTCTATGGCTGTGGTTTCCCACTCTAGATGGCAAATAGTTTTGACAGCCTGTTTTTTGTCCAAGACAAAAATCTCAGGAGGTTTACTCCAGCGGATCTGCCAGGTGCCAGGTGTAATTAATAGACCCACAGACTATTCTCCTAAAGACTTATTGTCTAGGTCTATATTATACTGTAAGATTAGCTAAGAGTAAAACTCAGCAGTATTACAAAGAACAGGTGTTGAGGATGAGCCTTCTGTGGTTAAACTAATCTAATCAGAAGAATCTTCAAAACACATTTCCAGGATGGTGTTGAGAATACTCAAATGATCATCCTTGGAAGTGAGTCTGGAGATTTCATTGTTCTCTCCAATGGCCATGGTTTCCCTGTCTTCTGGGGTCATCGTCTTCAGTCTGGATTCAATAGAATCCAAGAATATATGCTGATGGTTGTCTGCTCTTAGAGTTTCAATCAAATCAACAAAGTGAGGATAGTGGGTCTGGACTTCCACAAAGGTCTTACTCTTAGAACGTCTCATTGCAACTCTCCTTGAGGCTCATCTCTCAACACCCAAAAGAAGAGACTATTAATTATAACCTCTGGGCATAGAAATATAAAAATATTTTTTGAGACAAAGGGACTCAAGGCAGGTGGTCTTGAGGAGAGGGATGTTGTTTCCTTGGGGCAAGTTGTTTTCACTGCCCACACCCACAGTCACATTTCCAAATTCACAGTCACATTTCAAATTCACAGATCATGGGTCAAATTTGATTGTCACAACACAAAGGCACTGTGTCCCCACCACAGTGCCTTCATTCATTTCTTTCTCAGGCCAAGTGCTTCCCAGGCCAATCGTTCTTCTTCAAGCAGCTGTTCTGCTTTGTCACAACGAATGTCTATTTGACTGAGTCTGACATTGATTATTGTCAGGTACAATGCAAGTCTTAGAATCTCAATTTCATTTCTTTCAATTTCTGAATTGTTTGGTGTCATGGAGGGCATGATTCATTCCTGCTATGAAGCCACGGACATAACTGTCTAAGAGCAATTCTCTTAGGTGTTGTTCTTTGCTCTTTATTGCTTGTGTGAGATCAGTGGCCATGATACTCTTGTCTGTGATGACACCTTCTATTGTCAGCAGGATGTCATCATCACATTCTTCTGCTACTGTGATCATAAAGACTCCCATAAGAAAAGAGCCAATGGCTCATCCACCATTGGCTCCTGTTTTCTGGTGCGACACTGTTGGGATTACTCGATTGCTATGTTCTCTGTCTTTGATTTGAGCTTGAGATGTGGTATGGACTGGTACTTGTGAGATGCAGATTTCCATCTCAGTCCTTGCACTCCCTTTATGGGCACTCTGACTCGGTTGCGCAAGACATAGCGATGGGAGCGCGTGTCATAGATAATCCTGGCACCATATACCCTTGCCAGCTCTGCAACATAGCCAGATGCCTGGGTCGTGGGTCTACGGATTGCTTTTGCAATCTCTTCTGTGGTTACTGCTTTCTTCCTTGCAAGCAGGCGATATAGTCTGTAAGACTGTGTCATCCTCTTCATATGTCACCTCTCTTGTTCTGATCTTGCGATATTGCAAAACCATTGCAACATAAGATAAGACAACGAAGCAAGAAAGTAAAGGAATATAATAGTTGTTATATCAATAACTTAGCGAATATTTACAGAATAGTGTCATTGGTTGGTTGTTTGCACAGATGTTCTGCAAGATAGTTGATCATTGAATGGGCTGGAATATATTCCCACTTATCTTTCATTGAGTTATCTGTTACTATAGATTTGTCATCTAGTTGAATGCCTGTTGCACTCAAATATCTGAATTGCCTCAGATCACATTGAATCTCTGTCTGGAATGCAATAAGATTCTTATGATCAGAAGAAACATTCACAATCAATAATATCACTCCTGTGTCAGTTAGTTTGACAGAATTCTCATCAAATCCTGTTGCACCATTCTCATTAACCACAAGAATATCTATCTTATCCCCTTCATTAGGAAGTATAGTTGAATTATGTCCAAGGGGAGAACCAGCCAATACACCACCCAAACTCGCCATGATAAAGAGTATGAGTGCTAATAGAATTCTTTTCATTGTGTAATACTCTCTTATGACTTGACTGGGATAGTCTTGAATGTTGTATTTATCTTAATGAGTTTTCCATGAGGATCACGTGGTGCAGTCTTCAATCTTTTTGAATTTAGTTCTCTAACTCTTTTCCAACAACCAGGATAATTACCTTTCTTAAGATTATGGATACCAACCTTTGGACCATAGATCAATCCTTGCTTCACCATGTCTGTGTTGTAAGGAGTAGTTTGAAAGAATTCTGGAGTCAATTGCTGATATTTGAATTTGTTTGCTTGTGAATAAGTGTCAAAAGACTGAATTATTTGATATGTGAAAATAGTTGGAAGTGCCTTGATTTCCTGGATTAGAATACGTGGAAGATATTGGGGTGGTGGCTCAGCTTCCCCACTATGGATGTTTAATATCTTCACCCTGCCCCCACGATAAGGATTTAAGACTATCTTCCTTATCCCTATATACGCCCTTGCTGTCTGCTGATTTGTAATCTTATATACAACCCACATGATACTCTTACATTCCTGATTTGAGTAGTCTTAAATAATCTTCAAGGATTAGAATACGCGCAGACAGATTCCTATTACCTCTAATAGCAGCATTGATCTTAATATAAGAGGCATACTCACAACACTCAACGAACAATTTTAAGAAATATTGATACCTCTCTTTGTTGTTCATTTATCTTTCAAATACCTCAAATACTCTTGCAACCTTAAGACTTGTTCTGAGAGACTTCTGGAGTGTCTGATTATTGCATATACCTTATTGACAGTTGTTAGTTTGAGACACTCAGAATATAGATTATCATACTGTGTATAGAGATATTTCAATTTTTCATCTTTGATTTCAGACACTATCCACCAGGTGCCTGTGTCATCTTTTGGTGTGAGATTAGATTTCATCTTTCAAATACCTCAAATATTCATGCATGAAAATTATTCCTGTACATATATGATCATGCATGGGAGCAGTCTTGATTGCCTGCTCTATATTTCTTGATAGTTTTCTATCTGTTGTATAATTCAAACACTCAGCATATAGTCTTTCAAAGAGTTCTATTTTAGATCTCATATTCTTTCTTGGTAGTCCTCCAAATTTGCACTATCCAACTCTTGATCTTCTCTGCCTCAGCATACCTGCGCTGCTGATCAGTCTGTTTCTGTTCTTGTGTCCTGGGTGTCTTTGACATTGTGTTGCTCCTTCAAATATTTCAGATACTTGTCCATGAAGAGAATTGATTTGCGTAGACAAAAGTCCTTAGGATTGTGATCATCCAATGCTTCTAGTTTGTCTAAGAGTTTATCTCTGCCCATGTATTTACACAGAGCCCGGAACAGTCTTTCAAACTGTAATAGTTCTCTATCATTAATAACTCGTTTTGCTTTTCTCATTAATCTTGCCTTTCTACAGTTAGCCATCAGACCACACCAGAACTCTAACAGGTCCTCCAAAGGGATTGTTGACCTTGCAAACTCTCATGGCCTCTTCCCAGGAGGCCACATTGAAGCCTATTTGTGTCTTCATGGCATTGTCTAGTTTGTAGATTTGGTAGTTGGTCCCATCAAATTCAATATCAAATGTCATTGCAAATACCTCATTATATATTTTAGCCTGTATATGTGTAATAGTTTATGTCAAAGTAGAATCTAAAATAGAATAGCCTCCATAATAGAACTCTAGGGCCATGGGTCCTTGTGGAGAGTTCTGGACCTGCTGATTGGCTGCTCGGAATGCTCTTTCATTCAGTTGGAACTGAGATAGAGACAGAGGATTAATAAGAGTAACATGAGGTTTGTATTCAGAGAAAGAATGTTTTAGGCCTGCTGCCAGGAACTGCTCATGGAGAGACTGCAGATCAGAAGAGTCTAAACACAGAACTATATTGCCTTCATTGGTTGGCCAGTATTCTAGTTTTGTTGCTATTGCCTTAAAGCGCAATTTCTTAGAGATAAATGGCAAATCAATATTTCTGGTAGGAGTGGTTGAATAGATTACGGTGCAGTGCAAATCTTCCTGGAGCTTTTTGTAATACTCTAGTTCAAAGCATCTGTGGGTGATTAGTTTGAGACTATCTGTTGTTGGAATAACTTTGATAAAGATTCCTTGTGGCAAATCTACCACGCACTCTCTAATATGTTGTAAAAATCTACCCATGTCTAGTCCTTATCATTGAGTATATTTAGAGCCTCTTCTAGAGACATTGCACTATCAAGCCAAAGAGTTCCTTCTGGATCTATTTCTAGTTTTGGTTTCTTGTAGTTCAATGATTCAAAGACTGGCACAGGAGGCATTAGTTCTTGAGTCTGTCTTTCTCTTTCAGCAAATAGTCTTTGTCTCAGACCCAGATCAGAAATATCTTTGAAAAAAGGTTGAATGGTCAACCAGGCAAATAGCCACAGACAACTACACAGGTCATCTGAATAGCCATCCTCAGCCGCATATCTTCTGTTCTTCTGTAATACAAAGGTTGATAGCTCTGAAACTATATCAAAGTCATTTATTATCAACTGATCATTTTCTATAATAGTTTTAAGTTTCAAACAGCCTTGCGTCTTTACCTTAGAACTAGTCTTGATGCCTGGGACCTTGGCATGACCCTGTTGCTCTACAGTTAGTTCAGCATGCTCATTGGTGAAAGAATAGAAACAATTATCATAATCTAGTTCATAGATCAAATGATGGAGAACAAGAGCACCAATATCATTATTCTCTATTATTACATATGCTTCATTATAATGCTTGGCCACCTGTTGGATATAAGAAGCAAACATAATATCTTCTGTTTTGTTATCTCTAAACTTGGCAACAACTCTATAGGGTGCCTCTGTAATATCAAAGACGGTAAAGGCAGCATAATCTAATCCTTTGCCCTCTGATGCATCACCAGATAGAGCATAGGAATGGTTTTGCTTTGGTCTTTCATAGATAGACATAGCCTCATCAAATAGACTCTCTGATGGTTGAACAAATACTAGCTCTCTTAGTTTCTTGCCTAGGATCAAGGTATTTGAAGAACCTAAGAACTCTGCCAGAACGTCCTGAGAAAACTTTCTGTCTCCTAATACCTTTCTTTGTTGTTGTAACCATTCCTCTGTTCTACCTGGGACGTCTTTCCAAGAGACGTCTATGGCCTCAAAGCCATTCCAATTCAAAGGATCATTGTCTTTCTTAATCGCATCATTCCAGAACTTGTAGAATAGATTAAGACCAAAAGGAGTTGATGTAATAATAATCTTTGAAGTCTTACCAGAACTAATAGTAGGAAAGACAGAAGTAAAGAAGTCTTCTGCCACATGCGTTGGGACGTGAGCAAACTCATCCAAATAGAGAAGATTAATAGTAAATCCTCTAATAGCTCCTGTTGATGTGCTTTCAGAGATAATACGAGAACCATTCTCTAGTTCTATCATAGTTTGATTCCATGACACAATACCCTGTTGCATCCACAGGGGTATGTATTCTAATGCCACCTTGAGCCTCGTAAGGAGTTCTATGGCCACCTTCTGCTTCTGTGCCAGGATACCTATTGTCTTATCTTTGTTGAATAGGACATAGTGTAAGAGATAGGAGATGGTCGCCTGTGAATTATGTGTTGGGATCATTGATCTGCCACATAAGAATAAATGATCAGAACTATCTATTTGAATACACCTAACTGGCACAGAGTTAGTAGGCTCTATTGATTTGATGTAATAGTTCTGTATTTGATAGTTGCCTTGAAGCAAATATTGTCTATTGAGTTTTCTTGGGATGGTAAACAAATCAAATGAAAGAGTATTGCAAGCAATGATGCCATAGGTGTTTGTCTTGTCTATTCTAATCCTTGTCTTTATACCTAATGAACAAAGTATTTCATTAGTATCATCAAATAATCTACCTATCTTTTGAGAAAAATAAGCTGAAGGATGACCTTGTTTATTCAAATCACAAACACCATCACTATCCATTAGACCTCTTATCAATGCCCGTCTATCACTAATAGAAGCTCTTTTATAGATTTCAGGAATATGTTTGTTATGAAGTAGATTTAGTTGTCTAAGTTTGGTTGTTAGTCCTTGAATAGTAAAATAACCTGCTTTAGTATTAGCAGGAGACTTGGCTAATCTGAATCCTCTATCTGTAAGAGTATATCCTATTTTCTTGATATATTTTTCATATAATGGCCAGTCATAATCAGCACAGGTAAACTGGCCTCCTGCACTATCTCCATCTCCTAACCATAATCCTAAAATATATGGATCAATAGGCAAAGGAGTTATTTGATTAGGATATTTGATTGGTTCTTGTTTTGTAATAGATATCCCTTGTCCTTTACTCTTGTATTTGGGTAATCTTTGATATAGTTGTTGAGTTTCTAATACTTCTTTGCCTGTATAAGAACTAACTGTCCATAAATGTTCAGCATCAGCTGTAATAGTTTCTCCATTATCAAATGTAATCTTGAAACAGTCATGATTATACATTGTTTCTGTAGTATAGATTATTCTTACAGGAGCACCATTCTGGCCAAATACATAATCTCCAGTCTTCAAATCACCCATAGTTTTCCAACCAGTAGGAGTAGGAATAGGAGTATCTAATGCTAAAGCCTTACCAAACTGTCTCCCAGTCTTCATTATTATCATTCTGTTATTATGATAGGCCTCTATCATTTTCTTTTGAAAAGGATAGAGTTTGATATTTGTAAGACCTTCATCTAATGTCATGAACTTGACATAGGTCTCAATAAAATAGATAGGATCCTCAGCACATTTCAAATATTCATCAAGCTGATTCTGATCTAAGGATATTTGTATTCCTA
>Ga0335085_10017075_pt1 | contig 10469 bp, 11 predicted proteins | sample Lox_Sample_45_FD_206712 | JGI IMG/M metagenome (GOLD analysis project Ga0335085, IMG submission 206712) | Soil microbial communities from Loxahatchee National Wildlife Refuge, Florida, United States - Lox_Sample_4.5 | ecosystem: Environmental > Terrestrial > Soil > Wetlands | place: USA...
AGGTATTGCCCGATACTTTGAAAGGCTAGCCCAGCTCCGTATGATCGAGGCCGAGGCTGCCCCACCCTTCGCGATTTTCGAAGGGTGGGTACCACGGAAGATGGTATCGGGGCTTGGGGGAAGATGCCTCAGCTTTCACGGAGACTCCAGGCGGAGGTGACGAAGGAACAAAAAGTCGAGGCCGGCGGCGCCCACCTTTCGAAAATCACGAAAGGTGGGGCAGCCTCAGTTGTTTATGGTGCCGGCAACAATCAAAGGGGGGCCAGGCCCCTACTTACAGTAGGAATGCCGGTAGGGATCCTTCGACTCCGCTCAGGATGACAGCGCCTAACCGTACTTGAGCCCGGTGCTCTGCCCGACTTCGATGATATAGCCGTCAGGATCGCGAATGTAGCAGCGGATCTCGCCGTACTTCGGAATCGGCTCCGTGATGAACTCGGCTCCTCGACTTTTCCACAATTTGTAGCATGCTTGGATATCCGCAACGCGGAAATTCATAAAGCTGTTGATGTGATTCGGGTCGGGAACGCTGAGCGTTACCGTCGGCTTGTCCGGAGTCGGCCCGCCTCCAACGTTCAGAATCATCCAGATATTCGCAAGCTGAAGGTACGGAGGCGCGTTGCCGTCCCCCATGGTCAGAATGCGAGCGCCGAAGACCTTTTCGTAGTAACGAGCCGATCGCTCGACGTCGGCGACTGTGAGAAAATGCGCGATGCTGATCCCTTCGCGCGGGGGCATCTCATAACTCTTTTGTTCGACTTGTATCGCGTTTCTCGATGGCTTTTTTTGTACGCCCTTCATTGGCGGCTCCTTTCGATACGGTGTTCATCACAAATACGATGCCGGGGTCCCGCTCGCCACTCGGATTCACGCCAGCTGGTGCAGCAGCGATTGCCAGAAACCACCAGCCCTTCGGTGACGCCACGCATCCACACAGCCCTCGCCAGTCGTTTCGAAGCGGGGTTGATTCCGCGCAGACTCTTTTTCATTTCCGAGTTTCCTTTCGCGCCATCTGTTCGCAAAACAACGTCAAGCCACCAGCAAGATCTTCCCGACGCCGCCCTTTTCTGCCGCTGCTTGAGCCTTGGCCGCTTCACTGAGTGGCAGTTTCTGGCTAATCGGGATTACCAGCTTGCCATCTCGCACTGCTTCGGCCATGAACTCGAGCGTTTTCCTGTCGAATTTCGAGAATACGAACACTGCCTTTACCGAGGGGTACTTCGCGGCGTTCTGCGGCGTCCCGACGACCGATGTATACACTCCTCCCGGCTTCACTTTGGCGATCAGCTTCTCGGCGGTTCTTCCGCCGACCGTGTCCGCAACCGCATCGAGCGGAGGAAGTTTCGCGATCGCGGTGTCATCGTCGGTTGCGACCATCTGATCTGCGCCGATAGTCTTTGCTTCATCCATCTGGCTCTTCAGCACCCCTGCAATCACGACCGCTCCCCGTTGCTTGGCGGTGAATACGGCCGAACGCCCGACATTTCCGGCCGCACCTATGACGAGAACCGTCTGTCCTGCCTTGATTCCCGTAGCTGAAAGGAGCTGGTTGCCAGTTGTCGTCACCAGCGGCAGGGCCGCCGCCTGGATCAAATCGAGCCCCCTGGGCACTTTCGCCAGAGTGTCCGCTTTCACGACACAAAGCTCGGCGTAGGTATTGTCGGCCATAGCGAACACCTGGTCACCGACGGAAAAGCCTTCCACTCCCGGCCCAATCTTGACCACCGTCCCCGCCATATCGACTCCTATCAGGCCAGGGAACTTGAGGGGATAAAAATCCTTCGTCAATCCGGCGCGCCGCTTGTAGTCGACCGGATTTACGCTCGCGGCGGCGACCCGGACCAGTACTTCACCCGGACCCGGCACCGGGTCAGGGTACTCTTCAAACTTGAGTACTTCAGGACCGCCATATTCGTGGACAACGACTGCTTTCATATTTCATCTCCTTGTACGGTGCGCGAACCGCACTAGCGATAGTTAGATGAGCAAAGCCACAATGGTCATCAAACCCACGGACTCCCACAGACTCTAAACTAACCAGCGGACTTTTGGTTCTGCAATCGGTGTTCGCGCGTCACTGCGGCTTTGGCGGCTGCCTCTTTTCTATTGTTTTGAGGATGAATACCCAGCTCGCGCCATGACGTTTCCGCGAGGTTGACGCGATAGTAGTCCGCAGCTTTCTCGATGTTCGCGAACGCCAAAGCACGGTCGGCTTCGGAGACGTCGATGACTTGATCGAATCGCGCGACCGCGTTACGGACGTGTTGCGCATCGGTCAGCGGTTCTTTCCGTTGCTTCGGAAACGCGTAGACGCTGTCGGGTAAGTCGCTCTGCATTGTCAGGCGTCCGTGTTTCTCGTGAGGTTTCCAGGTCGCTTCCGGCATGTTGTTTTCATCCTTTCTTTAATGTTCGGCTAGAGCGAGCGCCCGGTCTCATTAGTTCCCCTAAAGTTCGTGAATGAGCCGCTCATCGCCCGGTTGATGAATGCATTCCCTCGGATGTCAGTTGAGCATCGAAGAGTTTCAGTCGGGAAGTCACGACCTGCTTTACGGACTCTACGACTGGCGGCAGAATCTTATATGGCACGATTTCGCTCGGCTGGCTGGTCAGACTGCCTTCCAGGGACCGGCGCCAGGCGACCCGCAGTTCGGTATTGATGTGGATAATGTTGATTCCAGCAGCAATCGCACGCACGAAATCTTCCTCCTCTGTTCCTGACCCGCCGTGCAGGGTGAGAAAGACTCCCGTTGCCTTCCTGATCTGCGCAATTCTCTCGATATTCAGGTGCTTTTTGGTTTTTCCTTCGACCATGCTTTCCAGCATGCCATGCATGTTGCCGACCGCAGGAGCAAGGACGTCGATTCCCGTGGAGTCGACGAATTGCCGGGATTCCTCAGGTGTGCTGAGGTTCCGGAAATCGGAGCTAACGGTTTCGTGGATTTCAGAGCCGGTTCCGATGTTGCCTATCTCTCCCTCCGCGAGGATTGCGGGGTTGATCGCTTTAATGGCTTCGACAGTTTCCTTCGTGCGAGAAACATTCTCGTCAAAAGGCAAGGCAGAAAAATCAATTACGACGGCATCGAACCCCGCCCGCGCCGCCTCCACTGCTTTCCCCAGTGAATGCGTATGATCTGCGTTAAGGAAAACTGGGACGTCACGCTCCTCGCGCATGACTCTCACCAACGCTGCGAGTTCATATGTCCCGAAGAAGTCTCGCTCTCCTTCCGACGCGCCAACGAATACCGGAACTCTGACCTCAACCGCAGCGGCGATCACCGCCTTCAGCAGCACCAGATTGGACACATTGAAATGGCCGAGCGCCGCGCCTTGCCGTTGCAAACGGGTCAAAACATCTCGTAATCCATCCATGAGTGTGGTTCCTTCCATAATGAATGGCAGGCGTCGCACCAGGCGCTCCCCGCGCCTGCGTGCTCGGAGGGATTACACCCGAGGTTCTTTAGCGAATCAATTGGACGATGGTATCGGCAATACCTTGGTATTGGTCCCGTGGAATAGAATACGCAGCACTCTACTTTTGCGGGTCAATACATTCGTCCAATAGATTCGTGATCGTGGTTCTGGCCTAATCGAGGTTAGGCTGATCGGAGCAATTATGAACACTGTAATACCTGCCTCTCCCATGAGGCACTTCGACGCAATCATCATTGGGACCGGCCAGGCGGGCCCATCCCTGGCGGCTCGGTTTGCAGGCGCCGGCAAGACCGTCGCTATTATCGAACGCCACAAATTTGGGGGAACCTGCGTGAATACGGGATGTATCCCGACGAAGACCCTCGTAGCGAGTGCCTACGCGATCCATGTTGCCCGCCGAGGAGCAGAATATGGCTTCACGATCGGTGATATGCGCGTCGATATAAAGCGGGTGAAAGCCCGCAAAGATGCAGTCTCCGGGAGATCAAACAAGGGGGTGGAGGAATCGCTGCGAGGAACGAGAAATTGTACGGTCATTCAGGGCCATGCCCGCTTTCAGTCGCCGAACACAGTGGTGGTCAACGATGAAGTACTGCACGCCGACAAGATCTATATCAACGTCGGCGGGCGCGCTTCTGTTCCCGATATGCCGGGGATTCACGACGTTCCATTTCTCACCAACTCATCGATGATGGACATCGATTTTGTGCCCGAGCATCTCATCATCGTCGGGGGAAGTTATGTTGGGCTGGAGTTCGCGCAGATATATCGCCGCTTCGGGAGCGAGGTCACGATTGTGGAGATGGGACCCCGCCTGATTGGACGGGAGGATGAAGACGTCTCTCAAGCTGTGCGCGAAATCCTGGAGGCTGAGGGCGTACACATCCGGCTGAATGCAAAATGCATCTCGCTGGCGAAACGTGATGCCGGTGTCGCCGTCCATATGGAATGCAGCGTCGAGCCGAAGGAAGTGACAGGCACGCACGTGCTTCTGGCAGTCGGGCGTGTGCCCAATACGAGCGACTTGGGATTGGACCGGGCTGGGGTTGCGACCGACTCCCGCGGCTACATCACCGTTGATGATCAACTGCAAACGAACGTGCCCGGCATCTGGGCGCTGGGGGACTGCAACGGCCGCGGCGCTTTTACGCATACTTCGTACAACGACTACGAGATCGTTGCGGACAACCTCTTTAACGCTGACCATCGCCGGGTTTCCGACCGGATCCAGGCCTACGCGCTATATATCGATCCGCCGCTGGGACGATGCGGTATGACAGACGCAGAGATACGGAAATCCGGAAGTCGTGCGCTGGTTGCGAAATATCCGATGAGTCGAGTGAGCCGGGCCTATGAAAAAAGTGAGACACAAGGTTTCATCAAAATCTGCGTCGATGCTGAAACGAAGCAAATTCTGGGCGCTGCGATTCTTGGAACCGGAGGCGACGAAGTAATTCACGTTCTGCTGGATGTGATGTATGCGAAGGCGCCGTACACGGTCATCCAGCGCGCCATGCACATTCATCCGACCGTGTCGGAATATCTGCCGACCATCCTCGCGAAACTGGAACCGTTTGTCTAGCAGGCTGCTGAAAAATGATTTGCGCGTCAGAGGGGCATGGAAAGACAGTCGCGGTTGGTACAACCTCACGCTCGCGTGCCCCGGCTAGTACTCGTGACGATGCGGCAATCGCAAGCCGAGACCGCCGGCTACTCGGCTCACTTCATTCCCCATAAGCAACAACTTGCGGAACTCTCACTTCGGGTGAAGCGCCGAATTAATGGCCTCAAGCAGAGCGGTATCGCTGAATGGTTTGATCAGGCATTCGACCGCACCCCGCTCGAGCAGGCGTGGACGGATGGTTTCACCGCCTTCAGCGGTGATGAAGATGATCGGAATCTTTCGCCCGCGGCGGGACAATTCCTGTTGGAGATCCGGTCCGGACATGCCTGGGGGCATGGAAACATCGAGGATGAGACATGTGGTCTGGTCGACGTAATCGGATGCAAGGAATGCCTCCGCCGAGGAGAACGCCTGAGCTGAAAATCCGAACTCCCTCACCAGGTCGGGCAGGGACTCGCGCATGGATTCATCGTCATCGACCACCGATACAAGTGGCCGCCTGATCGTCACAGGTTGTTCACGCCCCATGACCCGAGCATGCTCCCCGTGACGGAGCGAGTCCATTACACTTTGGTATCGGTTTCACGTTAACGGCGCTGGCAGCCTGCTGATCAGCGTCAGCGGCGGAAGCCGACAATGAGACCAGTTCACGTATCGCAGCGATGAACGGCCGCGCCATCCAAAAAACGAACATGAAGTCGAGTTGTTCAGCAGCCGCGCTAGAGCCCATCTTCTCTAAGTTGATTAGCGATTGCTCTGACCGGATTGGTCGCGACCAAGTCCACTCTGCTGGGCATTTTGTTTTCTAACGAGCTTAGCGACTCTACGGCGGAATGCTCCGTTCCAACCTGGACTGCCACTAATTCCTCGCATCCGGCATCGGAATGTGCAAAGCGCTCGGACGCTCGCGGAATGGAGAACGAAAACGCAGCTCCCGGACCATCATTCATGGTCGCCCATAAACGACCATGATGACTTTCGATAATCGAGCGACTGACCGAGAGCCCGATTCCCATACCGCCGCTCTTAGTTGTGTAGAACGGTTCGAACAGCTTTCCCACACGCTGAGGATCGATGCCCACGCCCACATCTCGCACAGTCAGACGCACACGATCGCCTTCTTGTTCCGTCCTGATCACCAACTGCCGGGGACGATCGTCCACGCCGCTCATCGCGTCGGAGGCGTTGAGAACGAGGTTCAGGATGACCTGCTGAAGCTGCACACGATCACCTGTGACCAGAGGAAGGTCGTCGGTGAGTTCAGGTTGCAGAATCACCCGGTTCCTCTGAAGTTCACTCAAGGACAGCGCAATCACCTCGCGTGTGGCCTCATTCATATCCACTGGTTCGAGCAAGGGATCCTTCTTGCTATAGAGCGCGCGCAACCGAGTGAGCACCTCGGAGGCCCGGTTGCCATCGCGAATCGTGCGCCGGGCGGTCTCGCGCGCCCCGTAGACGTTTGGAGGATCAGTGGCCAGCATTCGCAAACAGGTGCTGGCGTTGGTGACAATGCCGGACAGCGGCTGGTTAAGTTCGTGAGCGATCGACGCCGTCAGAGTTCCGAGAGTCATGACCCTGGCCACATGGGCAAGTTCCGATCGAGCCTTGTCGCTTGCCTCTTCCGCCAGTCTGCGGGCCGTGACATCCTGAACCGAGGCGATATATTCCAGCTGACCATCCTGGTCCCGGGTGGCGTGAGCGACTGCATGCATGTACTTGATCGAGTGGTCCGGCATCAGTAGGCGAAACTGCCATTCAAAGGCGTGGCCGCCATCTCGTGCCCGGTCCACCATTTTCATTTTCTCGATCAAACTGACGTCTCCCGGATGGACTCGGCTGCGGATCAGCTCGAGTGTCACGGGCACGCCGATCTCAAGCTCGTAGATGCGATAGAGCTCGGCTGACCAGGTGATCTCGTCTGTCGCCACGCGCCAGGAGAAGCTGCCGATTTGACCGAGATGTTGACCCTCCGCAAGGAACGCTTCGCTGCGCCGCAGAGCTTTCTCAGCCCGTTTTTGTTCGCTCAAATCGAGCACGAAAGCGATACTTTCGTTGCCGCGTCCTTCGAGGAGTGCGCCGCCGAGAAGTACCGGCACTCGGCTGCCATCTTTCCGGAAATACTCCTTCTCGAAAGGCTGAAAGATGCCGGTCGCCTTCAAATCAGCGACCGCCCGTTCGGCATGGCCACGCCATTCGGCTGGGGTCAGGTCTGTCCAGCGTACGCGGCCGGAGGCGAGATCTTCACGGTCGTATTGCACCATGCGGAGAAATGCTTCGTTGGCTCCGGTGATTGCACCTTCGAGATTCCACATGACAATTCCCACAACATTGGCCCCGACCAGACGCCGGACCTTGGCTTCCAACCCGCGCGCCAGGTCACGAACTTCGGCCTCGGCCTTTTCGCGCTCCGCCACCTGAATTTTGAGATCTTCTATATGTTTCAGTGCTTGATACGCGGACGAGGCAAATTTCCCCAGGGAGGCCATGACTCGGTCATCTTCTGCGTCGAATTTACGTCGCTCGTCGTGTGCAAGGGCCCAGATCGTACCGACCGCTTTCCCGTCAACGTAAAACGGAACCAGCAGACACTCATTAATCGGAGGTGGAAAATAGGTGTACCGCCGTTCGAGATGCCGGAACAACAGGGAGCGGTTGTGGTCGAGCACGTCGCCGCAAGGCCCGAAATCGCGCGGTGTGCCTCCCCCGATGTGAGGTTTCCACAAGCCCGCGATGGCCGGCCAATAGAACCTTTTGCCATCCTCCGTCAGCAGGCTGATGCCAGCGGAGTCGGACTCTGTAATATCCAGGATTGTTTCAACCAACGTCTGAAATATGGTGCTCGGCGAATCGGCTAGTGCGCTGACCAGCTTCACGAGCGCGCCGTTCTCCTTCTCGTAATCGGGCGGGCGCGATGGGCGACGGTGCAACTCCTCCGTGCAAAGAATCGATTCCAACGGAGCGCCGGGAACATGGGGTTCCAGTGGAACAGCGTCCGGTTTGGCAGAGTTTGCCATGTTCTAGCCTCCATCTGTGCGGTTGTGAGATTCGAAAGAGCTATCAGGCGGCGTTGAGCGCGACTGGTCCGGGCCGGAGCTTCGCGGCCATTCTGACCAGTTCGGCAAGAGAATCGGCCTTCATCTTCTGCATTACCTTGCCGCGGTGTGCCTTCACCGTGATTTCGCTGATACCGAGTTCCCCGCCAATCTGTTTATTCAACAAGCCGGAGACCACCAGCGCCATAACCTGCCGTTCCCGGCGGGAGAGTGATGCATGACGGTCCCGGAGCAACCGCATCTCCGCTTCCCGACTCAGAGCAACGCGGCTGTGTTCGATGGCGGCGCGGATGGCGGTCAACAGCGCATCTTCGCGGAATGGCTTGGTCAAGAATTCGATAGCCCCCGCCTTCATGGCCTGGACGGTGATCGGCACGTCGCCGTAGCCGGTGATGAAGATGATCGGCATGTCAAACCGTTCGACGGCGATTCGCTTCTGCAGCTCGAGACCATTGAGTCCTGGAAGAGAAAAATCCAGCACCAGGCAGCTTGGAACGAGAAGTCGTGGACGGGTAAGGAATTCCTGGCCGGAAGCGAAGGTCTCCGGACGCCAGCCTTCGCAGCGGATCAATAACTCCAGCGATTCGCGCACGGAGATGTCATCGTCGACCACGAAAACGATTGGCGTTACGTCCAGCATAGGAAGTACTCCCAATTCATGACGAAGTGCGTGCGCTACGCTCATTGGTCACTCCTCGATTCGCCCTCAAGGTCGTCCGGCCGGAAAAACCGCAAGGCGGAACGAATAGTCTGGAGAAGCTGCTCATCGCTAAAAGGTTTGCCCAGGAAAGCGGCAGCGCCCGCTTGCATCGCTCGCTGACGGGAATCATCGCTTTCATAAGCAGTGATGAAGATGACAGGAATGCCGCAGCCCGCGGCAGCGAGGTGGCTCTGAAGCTGTAACCCATTCATGCCCGGCATCTGCACGTCGACGATCAGACATGAGGTATCGTGCAAATGGCCGGATCTCAGAAAAGTTTCGGCAGATTCAAAGGTTTCGGCGCGAAAGCCAAACGACTCGATGAGTAGCGTGGTGGTCCTGCGAACTGACTCATCGTCGTCAACAACCGAGATCAGATTCTCACTCACTCTGAGCTCCTCACAGGGCTGAAGATATTCGCAGACGGAGGAAGAATCTATTGGGCGTTTGGTACAGCCGGAGCCTAAAAAGGACTACGCGGGTAAACTTTCGCTTACGAGGCTTTTTCCGAGGGGCTTTTGAGCTTCTCGATCATTCTCACGAGGTCAACCAGGGATTCCGCACGCATCTTCTCCATTGCCCGGCTGCGCTGGACTTTTACGGTACTCTCTGCAGTTCCGAGTTCCGCCGCGATCTGTTTGTTGAGCATGCCCGAGACAAGCAGGGAAACTACCTGCTGCTCGCGAGAAGTCAAGGAGTGGAAGCGTTGTTGAAGGTCCGTTACCTCTCTCTCCTGTTCACGCCGGGCACGATCCTGCTCGAGTGCGATACGAATAGCATCCAGCAGATCCTGATCGCGGACTGGCTTGGTGAGAAATTCGACCGCCCCAGCCTTGATGGCGCGGACGCTCATGGGAATATCGCCGTGGCCGGTGAGAAAAATTATGGGGATACGAATGTTTCTCGCTGCCAGCTCATGCTGAATGTCGATGCCACTCAAGCCGGGCAGTCTGACGTCCAGCACAAGGCAACTGGGCACGCCTGCGGTTTTCTTGCGCAAGAAGGCATCGGCCGAGTCGAAGCTCTCCACCTGAAGCCCCACGGTGCTTAAGAGGAATTTGAGCGACGAACGGACCGAGGGATCATCATCGACGATAAAAACAACCGGAGCATCGGTCATGAGGCACTCCCGGATTCCGGAAGAGTGAAGTAAAAAACAGCCCCGTCAGGTGAGTTGGGAGCAGCCCAAAGTCGACCACCATGATTTTCAACAAGGGAGCGACTGATCGACAGACCCATTCCCATACCATTCGCTTTGGTTGTGAAGAACGGAGTGAAGAGGCGATGAGCCTCCACACTAAGGCCAGTGCCGGAGTCGCGGACCGCAACCAGCACGTCCCCGGACTCGTCGATCCGGGATTGCATGCACAGGGAACGGGGCCGATTGGTGACTGCAGACATGGCCTCTATGGCATTCATGATCAAGTTCAGCAGAACCTGCTGCATCTGAACCCGATCAGCCAACACCGGCGGGAGATCCTTCGTCAATTGGCGTTCGAGCAGAACTCGATTCTCAGAAAGCTCACGGTCCGCAAGAGCCAGCACCTCTTGAATCACCTCGTTTATATCCAGCTTGCTCCTTTCGGCGGGCGCCTTCTTTATGAATCCGCGGATTCGGGCCACAACGGCGCTCGCTCGAGTGCCATCGGCAACGATTTCT
>Ga0335085_10017077_pt1 | contig 10469 bp, 5 predicted proteins | sample Lox_Sample_45_FD_206712 | JGI IMG/M metagenome (GOLD analysis project Ga0335085, IMG submission 206712) | Soil microbial communities from Loxahatchee National Wildlife Refuge, Florida, United States - Lox_Sample_4.5 | ecosystem: Environmental > Terrestrial > Soil > Wetlands | place: USA: Florida...
CGGTGGCGGTGGAGGGGGGCAAGCCGGTGGCCTCGCCCGAGCTGTTCGTCATCTTCCAGCTCCCCCGGGTGGACAAGAGCGGCACCGCCAACGTGGGCATCCGGGGGGTGACCAGGGACGGCTGGGAGCTGCTGCGCTCGAAGAGCATCAAGCTGGTGGTAGGCCGGCCGCCGCAATGGGCCACCAGCGAGATCATGATCGGGCGCGCGGCGCGCGGTCGCTACACAGGGGCGGAGATCGGGCAGAGCATCACCATCGCCCGGCGGCAGTGGCAGGTGGTGGGGATCTTCGACGCGGCCGGGGCCGCCTTCGACAGCGAGATCTGGGCGGACGCCGACCAGATCGCCGACGCCGCCCGGCGCACCGGCTACTCGACGATGACCGTCCGCCTGCGCAGCCCCTCCGAGTTCGAGAGCCTGCGGGCCACGGTGGACGCCGACCCGCGCTGGAACCTGGAGGCCAAGCGCGAGGACCGCTTCTACGAGGAGGCCTCGGGCCAGCTGGCCACCTTCATCCGGGTGCTGGGCGTCGCCATCTCCATCTTCTTTTCCCTGGGGGCGACGCTGGGGGCAATGATCACCATGTACGCCCAGGTCGCTTCCCGCGTGCGCGAGGTGGGGACGCTGCGGGCGCTGGGCTTCCGCAGGCGATCGGTGCTGGGCAGCTTCCTGGTGGAGAGCCTGATGCTGTCGCTCCTGGGCGCGGCCGCGGGTTGCATCTTCGCCTCGTTCCTGGCGGCGGCCAGTTTCACCACCACCAACTGGTCCTCGTTCACCGAGATCAAGTTCCGCTTCCACTTCGCCCCGGACATCGCCCTGAACGCGACGATCTTCGCCATCGCCATGGGCCTTCTGGGAGGCCTCTTCCCCGCCACCCGGGCGGCGCGGCTGCAGATCGCGGAGGCGACCAAGGGATGAAGACGCGCGCGGAAGCCGTCGCGCTGTTGCACGAGTTCACCCTGTCCGACGCCCTGCGCAAGCATGCGCTGGGGGTGGAAGCGGCGATGAAGGCGTACGCGGGATGGTTCGGGGTAACCGATCCCGCGGAAGTGGAGAAATGGGGCATCGTCGGGCTGCTCCACGACTTCGACTACGAGCAGAATCCCACCGAGGACACGCACCTGCACGTAGGGACCCGCGTGATGCGGGAGCGGGGCTGGCCGGAGGAGATCGTGGAGGCGGTGGCTTCCCACGCCGACTACATGAAGATCCCCCGGGATACGCCCCTGAGGAAGGCCATCTACGCCTGCGACGAGCTGGTGGGGTTCATCGGGGCCTGCGTGAAGGTGCGGCCGACGAAGAAGGTGGCCGACCTGCCGCCCGAGTCGGTGGTGAAGAAGTTGAAGGACAAAGCATTTGCTCGCAGCGTCGACCGATCCTACGTCTACGGGGGCGCCGAGGCCCTGGGCCGGCCCCTGCTGGAGCACGTGGCCTTCCTCATCGAGTCCCTCAAGCCCGTGGCGGACCAGATCGGCCTGTAGAAGGATTGCGCGCCGCGACTTGACTTGGCGAGCCGCCAGAAAGCCATCAACGCCGCGCAGCACCGCCCAAAAAGACAGAGGAGGGGCAGATGAGGAAACTGTCCGTTCCATTCCAGCGTCCCGCGCTCGCCGCGGCGGCTCTTCTCGCGGCCCTGGGGCTCTCGCCGCCGGCCGCGGCGAGGGTGACCCGGATCGTCATCGACAAGGTGACGCCGCTCTCCGGCCAGACCCTGGCCTACGAGCAGGTCGCCGGGCGCCTGTTCGGGGAGCTGGATCCGTTCGACTCGCACAACAGCATCATCCAGGACATCGAGCTGGCCCCCAGGAACGCGCACGGCAAGGTCGAGTACATGTCGACGTTCCTGCTGGTGAAGCCGGTCGACATGTCCTTGAGCAGCCACCTGATGTGGCAGGACGTGCCCAACCGGGGCGGGCGGATCGTGCTGGCGGCGGCCAGCCGGCAGGAGGGGGACATCGGCCTGAGCAGCGGCTGGCAGGGCGACAACTCCGGCGACACCGCCCGGGTGCCCAACGACCTCGACGTCACCGCCCATCCCAACATCACCAACGACTACGCCGTCTGCCCCGTCGCCAAGCACCGCAACGGCAAGTCCATCACCGGGGTGGTGATGGGCCGCATCCTCAACGGCGGCGGCTTCGACTCCAGCGGGCCGGTGGGCTGCAGCGCCTTCCATCCCGTCACCCACTGGTGCCTGGACTCCTCGCAGATCATCGAGCACTCCAACCCGCTCGCCTACCAGCCCATCAGCCTGGACACCCGCGACTCGCGCCTGGAATCGCGCGACCACGAGACCACGACCGGGATCGTCACCGGCCGCCACGTCTTCCACCACGGCGAGTGGGCCTGGGCGCACTGCGACGCCACCCACCCGTTCCCGGGCACGCCCACGGGGTCGGAGATCTGCATGCGCGACGGCTTCGCGCCCGCCAAGGTGCACCAGGTGGTCTTCACCTCCAAGGATCCGCCGCTGCTCGCCGTGGGCACCGCCGCCTTCCGCGACGCCGCCGCGTTCTTCAAGTACGAGACCCACGACGACTTCGGCAACCCCAGCCCCGTGGCCAACGGCGTCCGCTGGGTGATCACCCGCGGCAGCTCGCAGTCCGGCACCTTCATCCGCCAGCTGATCCACTTCGGCTTCACCCAGGACGAGGCCCGGCGCAAGGTGTACGACGGCGCCTGGCCGATCATCGCCGCCCGCCGCATCGGCCTGAACTTCCGCTTCGCCAAGCCCGACCTGGTGATGAAGCTCTACGAGGCCGGCAGCGAAGGCCCGCTCTGGTGGGAGCGCTGGCCGGACCACGTGCGCGGCCTGCCCACCCGGGGAATCCTCGACCGCTGCCGGGCGAACAACTCCTGCCCGAAGATCGTGGAGCACTTCGGCGCCGCCGAGGCCTGGGGGCAGAAGCTGACCACCGGCTGGGTGGGGACGGACGCCGAGCACGACATCCCCCTGCCGGACAACGTGCGCCGCTACTACTTCGCCGGCAGCCCGCACGGGGGCGGCAACGGAGGGTTCCTCACCGCCGCGGCCCCGGGCGGCATCCCCAACTGCAGCGGCACCAACTACGGGCCGGGGACCTTCCCCACGAACCCCATGCCGCAGACGCAGACGGTGAACGCGATCCGCACCAGCTTCCGCCAGTGGGTGATGAACGACGTGCGCCCGCTGGACAGCGTCTACCCCAAGCTCAACACCGATGACGACGACGAGGACGACCACCACCACGGCCGGCACCACCGCCACGGCCCCTGGTGCGACTTCGGGCGCGGCCACCGCCCGCACCACCACGGCCGCCCCGACCTGGTGGAGCCTGACAAGCGGTCCATGGGGTTCCCGGAGATCCCGGCCGTGCACGCCAGCGCCAACCCCGACGCCCCGAACGACTTCATCATGTCCATGCTGCAGTACGACTGGGGCGACGACCTGAACTACACCGAGAACACCGGCTTCCACGACTTCGAGCCGCCCATCGTCCGGCGGGTGATCGACCAGGTGGTGCCCCGGACCGACGCCGACGGGAACGAGATCGGCGGCGTGCCGGTGGTGCTGCGGGACGCGCCGCTGGGGACGTACCTGGGCTGGAACGTCACCGCCACCGGCTTCAACAAGGGCAAGGTGTGCAACTACCAGGGCGGCTGGATCCCCTTCGCCCTCACCAAGGCGGACCGCCTCTCCGCCGGCGACCCGCGGCCCTCGCTGGAGGAGCGGTACGTCACCCACTGCAACTACGTGAAGCTGGTCTGCGCGTCGGCCGACCGGATCATGGCGCAGGGATACCTGCTCCAGGCCGATCGCGACGCGCTGATCACCGGGGCCGACGCGAGCAGCGTGCTCCGGGTCCCGGGACAGGCCTCCTGCCTGGTTGCCGGGGCACCCCACCCGACCTGCCAGTAGGGTGAGGTGAGCCGTAGGGAGGGGTGGCTCGAGTTGCGAAGTCACCCCTCCGCTTTCTTTCGTAGGATGCGGCGCCATGCTCTGGCCCCGGTGGATCTGGCTGCGCGCGCTCGGGCTGATCTTCCTCTCCGCCTTCTACTCGCTCGCCTTCCAGATCACGGGGCTGAACGGCCCGCGCGGGATCCTCCCCGCTGGCGAGTATCTGCAAGCGGTGCACAGGGCCTTCCCCCTCTGGAAGGCGCTCTGGTATGCCCCCACGCTCTTCTGGATCTCGGCGAGCGACGGCGCGCTCCTGGCGGTGACGCTTCTCGGGGCGGCGGCGTCCGTCCTCCTGGCGCTCAACGTGGCCCCGCGCTGGAGCCTGGCCCTGGCCGGCCTCTGCTTCCTCTCCTTCATCGGCTCGGCGCAGGACTTCGCCAGCTATCAGTCGGACGGGATGCTGCTGGAGGCCACCTTCGCCTCCCTCTTCCTGGCGCCGCGCGGCCTGCGCCCGGGGCTGGGGGCGGCCGATCCGCCCGCGCGGCTGGCCGTCTTCGTCCTCCTCTGGGAGTGGTTCCGCATCTACTTCGAGTCGGGGGTGGTGAAGCTGCTCTCCGGCGACCCGCAGTGGCGCTCGCTCACGGCCATGGACCACTACTACGAGAACGGCCCCCTCCCCAGCTTCGTCGGCTGGTACGTGCAAGAGTGGCTGCCCCACGCCTTCCACGCCTTCACCGCCGTCCTCACCTTCGTCTTCGAGCTGGGGATCGTCTGGCTGGCCTTCCTTCCCCGGCGCTTCCGCATCGCCTGCTTCTGCGTGGTCTCGCCCTTCCAGGCGGCGATCATCCTCACCGCCAACTATGCCTTCCTCAACTACATCGTGCTTTGCCTGGGGGTGCTGTTGCTCGATGACCGCTTCCTCCGCCTGCGGGTGCCGCAGGCCGACTGGAAGCAGGCGGGCTGGCCGACGCGGGTCGCGCTGGGCACCGTGCTCTACGCCAGCCTGGTGGTGGCGCCGGGGATCTCGCGCTTCCTGCCCCGTCCGCTGCTCTGGCCGGCGGTGGCGCTGGAGCCGTTCCGCATCGCCAACCGCTACGGCCTCTTCGCGGTGATGACCGAGCAGCGCTACGAGATCGAGCTCCAGGGATCGCGCGACGGCAAGCACTGGACCGCCTATCCCTTCCGCTACAAGCCCCAGGACCCCCTGCGGGCCCCCGGCATCTATGCGCCCTACCAGCCGCGCTTCGAGTGGAACTTGTGGTTTGCCTCCCTGGGCGACTGGCGCGGCTATCCCTGGGTGGTGCGCACCGAGCTGCGGCTCCTCGAGGGCTCCCCTTCCGTCCTGCGTCTCTTCGCCCGCGATCCCTTCTCCGGCACCCCGCCCGCCTTCGTGCGCGCGGTGAAGTGGCAGTACTGGTTCACCAGCAAAGAGGAGAAGCGCTCCACCGGCGCCTGGTGGAAGCGCGAAGAGCTGGGCCTCTACGCTCCGGCGGTGAGCATGGGCCCGCAGGGCGTCGAAGTCGTTCCCTGAGGTAGCATGCGGCGTGCGACTGCGACGCGGCGAAGGCCGCCTGGTCCTGCTCCTGCTCGTGGCCTACGGGTGGCTGTTCGTCTTCTTCGAGCGGATCAACAATCCCAACGAGCTGGTGCGGGTGCACGCGGCCCGGGCGCTGGCGGAGGAGCACACCTGGTCGATCGGCAGGCGCGATCTGCGCGCGGGGCGACTCGTCGACCAGGGGCCCATCGTCGCCGACTGGGGCTACGTGAACGACAAGGCCCTCACCTGCGACGAGAAGTCCGCGCGCCCGCCGGACTGCGCCGGGCGCCTCTACGCGGCCAAGGCGCCGGGCGCCTCGCTCCTGGGCGCGCCCGTGCTGGCTGCGCTGAGGCTGTTCGGGCCCCTGAAGAAGACGTCCGCCGTGCTCGCGCTGCGCTGGATCTGGGTGATCCTGCCCTCGGTCGCCTTCTGGATCCTGTTGCGGAGATGGATGCTGGAGGCCGGTGTGAAACAGGGCGCCGCGCTGGTGAGCACGCTCTGCGGCGCGCTCGGCTCGCTCTCCCTCACCTACGGGCAGATGTTCGCGGGCCACCAGATGGCGGCGCTGGCGCTGGGGGCCGCCTTCCTCTGCGCCTTCGGCTCCCGCTTCCGGCCGGCCTGGTTCGGGTTCTTCTGCGCGCTGGCGGTGGCTCTGGAATACCCGTCGGCCCCCGCCGCCGCGCTGCTCGCCGGCGCCGCCTTCCTCCGCCACCGCCGGGGAATCCTGCCGGCGGCGCTGGGCGCGCTGCCCTGGGCGCTGGTCCTCCTGCAGTTCCACTGGAGCGCGTTCGGCGCTCCCTGGTCGACGCCCTACTCGCACCTGGAGAACCCGGGGTTCGTGCGCGACATCGCCCCGGGCGTGATGGGGATCTCGATGCCATCGGGGCAGAGGATCTACGGCTCGCTCTTCGCCCCGTACCTGGGCCTCTTCTACTGGGCGCCCTGGACGGCGCTGGCCTTGCTCGCCCCCCGCTGGCTGCGCCGCTTCGACCTGGCCGCCTTCGCGGTGGTGGTCTACTACCTCCTCTTCCAGGTCACGCACGCCCTCTGGCGCAGCGGCTGGACCGTGGGCCCCCGCTACGTCACCCCGCTCGTTCCCTTCGCCGCGGTGACGCTGGCCCTGCTCCTGCGGGAGGCGCCCCGGCTCACTCCTCTGGCCTGCGGCCTGGGAGCGGCGGGGATCGCCGCTACCGGCCTCGCCTCGGCCGTCTGCCAGGGATTCCCCCTGGAAGTGATGAACCCGCTGCGCGAGGTGGTGGGCCCGCTCTTGACCCACGGGTTCGTCCCCCGCAACCCGCTGCAGGCCCTGGGCGTCCCGGGGCCGTGGAGCGCGTTGCCCTATCTCGCCGCCCTGGCCGCTGGCATCGCGCTGCTCCTGCGGCGCAACCTGGTGGCCATCGCCATCGCGGTAGCCGTGGTGGCCCTGCAATGGGCCGCTCCCGCCGGCCCGGGCCGCGGCGCCGCCCGCTTCCTCGCCGCGCAATGGGAGCCGTACCCTCCGCCGGGGGCGACGCGCTTCTGAGGGCCGCCGGGGATGCGGCCGTATGCCGCTCGCCCCCCTGTTCCATTCTCCTCCGCCGGGCCTAGACTGCGCGCCGCAAGTTCGCGCTCCTGCGCTCATCCCAGCCGGAGGACACCATGTTCACCGTCCATGCGTTCCGTCGGGGAACGAGCGGGCTCGTCGCGGCGCTCGGATTGCTCGCGCTGCCGCCGCCCGCCCGGGCCGCCGACGTCGTCCCGTTCGCGGTCGCATTGCCTCAGGTCAGCGGTCCCATCCCCTCCACCTCCACCAGCTTCCCGTACATCGCCGAGGGATTCGACGTCATGCCCCCGGTGCCCGACGGCTACGTCGAGGAGGAGTTCTTCTTCTCCGGCACTGGCAACCTCTACGAGTTCACGCCCACCGGGATCCAGGTGGTCACGCCCTGCCCCGCGCGGGCCGATCTGGGCTGCACGAACATCCCCTACACCACCCGCATGCTGGTCAAGCGCCCCAAAAACAAGCACGCCTTCAGCGGCACGGTGGTGGTCGAGCCGCTCAACCCCAGCGCGAACTTCGACATCGCCGCCGTCTGGGACCGCTCGCACGGCTACTTCGTCCGCAACGGCGACGTCTTCGTCGGCTGGAGCTCCAAGTCGGTGATCGTCGACATGCTGAAGAGCTGGGACCCGTCTCGCTACGCTCCGCTGAGCTGGACGTACGCCCCCTTCACCCCCGGCGGGAACAGCGGCACGTACGACGGCATCACCTTCGACATCGCCGCCCAGATCGGGGCCCTCTTCAAGGTGAACGGGCCCGGAAGCCCGCTGCACGGCTGGCGGATCCAGCACGTCTTCGAGGCCGGTTTCTCCCAGGACGGCGGCTTCACCTTCACCCAGGCCGAGGTGTTCCACGCGCTCGAGCGCCTGCCGGGCGGCGCCGGCATCTATGACGGCTACGTCCCCGGCGGGACCACCGGGCCGAGCAACATCAACTTCGGCCTCACGCCCGCGGGCGCGATCGGCAGGACGGACCCCCGGCACCAGATGCAGCCGCGCGAGGTGCCGGTCATCCACATCAACACCGAGACCGAGATCTACCTGGCGAACCTGACCGGTGGCGTCCTGTACCGCCGGCCGGACGGCGACGCGCAGAACGATCGCTACCGCCTCTGGGAGGTCCCGGGCGCGAGCCACGTCTCCAACGATCCGCGCGACCCGGTGCTGATCCTGCAGCTCAACCTGGCGGAGCGCGAGCGCATCGCCCCCGAGGACCTCGACCCGGTCGGCTGTGCGCACCAGCTCTTCATCAAGGGTCCCTCGCAGGGCATCGCCGGGGTGGTCGATCCCAACGACTATCCGTTCATGTACGTCTCCAACAACGCCTTCCACTCGCTGATCCAGTGGATCGACCGCGGCATCCCCCCGGCGCACGCCGCTCCCATCCAGCTGGACACGACGACCACGCCGGCGACGGTGGCGCGCGACGCCTTCGGCAACGCCCTCGGGGGCGTCCGCACCCCATTCCTGGACGTGCCCATCACCACCTACGTCCCGATCGACACGGTGGCGCACACCACCGCCTTCTCCGGCTTCTGCATCCTCTACGGGTACAACGTCCCGTTCCAGGAAGACCGCTTGAAGTCGCTCTACCGCAACCGCCTCGACTACGTGCTGAAGGTGCTGGTGCAGAGTGCCAGGCTGGTGGAGCAGCGCTTCTGGCTCCTGCCCGACGCGGCGGATGCCGTCAACCGCGCCGTCCACGCGGACGTTCCCTAGGCCCTGCCGAGCGCAGGCGTGGCTTTGGGCCTCCGCTTTTCCTGCGTGTTCGCGCGGAGGCGCGAACACGCTCAAGGAGACGCCAGCCACTCCGCGAAGGCGTCGAACGAGACCTCGCGGCCGAGGAAGTCCTTCACCAACTCGGCCGCGGGGCGGCCGCCGCCGGGCTCGAGGATGGCCCGGCGGTAGCGCGCGGCCGGCGCCGGGTTGAGCAGTCCCTCCCGGCGGAAGACGCCGAAGAGATCCTTGGCGATCACCAGCGACCACATGTACGTGTAGTAGATGGCCGAATACCCCTCCAGGTGCCCGAAGCTCTCGTGGAAGTACGTCCCGGGCACGTGGCGGAAGGGCGTGTATCTCTCCTGCTGCGCGGCGGAGAGCGCGGTGGTGTCCAGCCCCGCCGGATCGCGGTCGTGCAGGCGCAGGGAGGTGGCGGCGTAGAACATCTGCTGCCGCACCCGCAGGCCCTTGCCGAACTCGTCGGCCAGGCGCATCCGCGCCACCACCGCCTCCGGCAACGGCTCGCCCGTCTCCACGTGCCGGGCGAAGCGCCGCAGCACGGGGGCATCCCAGCACCACTCCTCCAGCATCTGCGAGGGGGCCTCCACGAAGTCCCACTCGGTGCGCACGCCGGACAGCCCCGCCCAGCGCGTCTGTCCGCCGAAGAGGTGGTGCAACAGGTGCCCGAACTCGTGGAAGAACGTCACCACCTCGCCGTGGTCGAGCAGCGCCGGCTCCGCTCCCGGCCGGGGGAAGTTGCAGACCAGCGCCCCTTCCGGCAGCGCCCCTCCCCGCACTCCGGAAGCGAGGGTGAACTGCGCCGCGTGCTTGTACTTGCCCTCCCGGGGGAAGAGATCGAGGAAGAAGCGGCCGATCACCCGGCCCTCCTCCAGCGCCTCCCAGGCGGTGACGTCCGGGTGCCAGACCCGCGCGTCCGCCACGGGGCGGTACTCGATCCCGAACATGCGGGCGCTGATCTCCAGGAGCCCGTCCAGCACCCGCCGCAGTTCGAAGTAGGGGCGCACCGACTGTGAATCGAACCCCAGCTTCTCCGCCCGCACCCGCTCCTTCAGCGCCTCGGAGTCCCAGGCCTCCACCCGCGCGGCGGAGGGATCGTCGCGCCGCTTTCGCTCCAGCAGCACCTGGTAGTCGCTCCCCGCCCGGGCCTCCGCGGCGGCGGCGATGCGCTCGATGAAGTCCTCGGCCGCCCGGGCGCTGCCGATCATCTTGTCCTCGGTGACGCAGGCGGCCCAGCTCTCGTAGCCCAGCAGGCGCGCCAGCTCCCAGCGCCGGGCGAGCATCCGGTCCAGCACCTCCAGGTTCTTCGGGTGGGCGCGCTGCCGGTACACCTTCCACAGCCGTTCGCGGGCCGCGCTGGAGCGCGAGTACGTCATGAAGGGGAGGTAGTCGGGAGAGTCGGTGCTGACGGTCCCCGACCCGTGCCCGCGCAGGTAGTCGGGGGGCAGGCCCTCCATCTCCGCCGCCGACGCCTGGATGCTGCGCACGTCGTCACGGATGTTGCGCTGGAACTCCTGCCCGATGCGCACCAGCTCCTCGTTCAGGGCCCGCACCCGCGCCCGGGTGGCCGCGTCCTTGTCCACCCCGGCCCGGCGGAAGTCGCGCAAGACGCGGAAGAGGTACCAGCGGGTGGCGGCATCCTCGCCCGAGGCATCCAGGCGGGAGAGGGGGGCGTGCAAGGCCGGGTCCAGGGAAAGGCTGGTGGAGAGGGCCTCCGCCTCCTGCTCGCAGCGCTCGCCGGCGTCGCGCATCTCCGCGTCCGGGTGCACCGAGCGCAGGA
>Ga0335085_10017078_pt1 | contig 10469 bp, 7 predicted proteins | sample Lox_Sample_45_FD_206712 | JGI IMG/M metagenome (GOLD analysis project Ga0335085, IMG submission 206712) | Soil microbial communities from Loxahatchee National Wildlife Refuge, Florida, United States - Lox_Sample_4.5 | ecosystem: Environmental > Terrestrial > Soil > Wetlands | place: USA: Florida...
TCGCGGTGCGCGGCCAGGCCGTCAACGACGTGGTGCACCTGGTCGCGGAACTGGTGGAGAACGCCACCTCGTTCTCGTCGGCGGAGACCCCGGTGACCGTGTCCGGGCATCTGCTGAACAGCGGCGGCGCCCTGCTGGACATCAGCGACCAGGGCATGGGCATGGGCACCGAGGAGATGGCCCACGACAACTGGCGGCTGGACAACCCGCCGGTGGTGGACGTGGCGGTGTCGCGGCGGATGGGCCTGTTCGTGGTGGCCCGGCTGGCTGCCCGGCACGGCATCCGGGTCCGGCTGCGGCCGGCCCCGACCGGTGGGCTGACCGCGCTGGTCTGGCTGCCGGACGAGACCGTGACCTACGAGGGCATCAGCTCCCCGCCCCCACCGCGCCGCTTAGACAGAGACCGGCCCGGCACCCATGATTCCCTTGACGCGCTCTCCGGTCTCGGCACGCCCCGCCCGGAATGGGATCAATCCGGGCGGAGCGCGGTCGCGGACGCGATCAATACTGCCCGCACCCCGAAGTTCACCCCGCCCCCGCCGCGCGCCCAGCCGGTGGGCAATGGCCTGGATAACTCTGGCCCGATCAGGCGGGAGACCACCATGCCGCCGGCGGTTACCGTGCCTCAGGGCCAGGGGCCGCTGCCCATCTTCGAGTCGGTGGAGTCGGACTGGTTCCGCCGGAGCCGGCGCAGCCCGGCCCAGGCGGCCCAGACAGCCCAGACAGCGGCCGGGACCACTAGCTCCCCGAGCTGGACTTCCGCGGCCGACGCGGGCTGGCGGGCGGCCGAGGCGGTCAGTAAGCCGACGTCGGATGGTGTGACCACCTCCGGCCTGCCCAAGCGGGTCCCTCAGGCCAACCTGGTTCCCGGCACCGCCGGGGCCGACGGGCCGGCGCTGTCTTCTCCGGCCCCGGTCCGGTCGGCCGACGCCGCCAGGGACCGTTTCGCGAGCTTCCAGCGCGGAGTGCAGAGGGCCCGCACCATAGTCCCCAAAAAGGATGGTTCATGAGCCAGCCAACCCGCCCGGTCCAGGATCTGAACTGGCTTGTCACGAACTTCGTGGAACGGGTTCCAGCTGTCGCGCACTCCATCGTCGTGTCGGCGGACGGGCTGCCGCTGGCCTACTCGCAAGGCTTCCCGGCCGACCGGGTGGATCAGCTGTCGGCCATCACCTCGGGCCTGACCAGCCTGACGCAGGGGGCGGCGAGGGTGTTCGAGGGCGGCCCGGTCACCCAGACCGTGGTCGAGATGGAGCAAGGCCTCCTGCTCGTGATGGCCATTAGCGACGGGTCGAGCCTGGCCGTCCTGGCATCCACCGATTGTGACCTGGGACTCATCGCCTACGAGATGGCGCTGCTCGTGGAGCAGGCCGGGCAGTTCCTGACGCCGGCCATGCGGGCCGGCTTCCGGCAGAGGGTCAACGGGCGGTGACCGGGGAATCCGGTGTCCGGCCCGGGGCTGAGGAGACCGCCAAGACGTCGGTCAAGGTCGTCGTGGCCGGCGGCTTCGGCGTCGGCAAGACCACATTCGTCGGATCGGTGTCGGAGATCACGCCGCTGACCACCGAGGCAGTCATGACGTCCGCGAGTGCTGGCGTCGATGACCTGTCGGCGGTGCCGGACAAGACCACCACCACCGTGGCCATGGACTTCGGCCGGGTGAGCCTGGACGAGGGGCTGATCCTGTACCTGTTCGGCACGCCTGGGCAGCACCGGTTCTGGTTCATGTGGGACGACCTGATCCAGGGCGCCATCGGTGCGGTCGTCCTGGTGGACACCAGGCGGCTGGCCGACTCCTTCCCGGCGGTCGACTACTTCGAGGCGGCTGGCCTGCCGTTCATCGTGGCCATCAACGGCTTCCATGACGAGTTCCCCTATGGCGTGCGGGACGTCCAGGAGGCGCTGGCGGTCAGCCCGAACGTTCCCATCACCCAGTGCGACGCGCGCCGGCGGACGTCCACCAAGTCGGCGCTTATCACTCTCGTTGAGCACGCCATGACGCTGCAGCTGAGCACCAGCTAGCCCAGCATGACCTGGCCGAACTGCCCGGCCACGGAGACCAGCGGGCCGCCCGGGCTGGCCGCGTGCTGGGCGTGCTGGACGCTGCCGATGACCACGACGTGGCTGGGGTAGCCATAGATCAGGTCGACGCCGCACTCGAACGAGGCCAGGCCGTCCATGAGCACCGGGGAGCCGGTCGTGCCCGCCGCCCACTGCCCGTGCTGGAAGCGGTCGGTGTCCAGGCTGCGCCGGACCGCGAACGCGTCGGCCACGCCGCGCTGGTCCTGCGAGAGCAGGTTGACGCAGAACCTGCGGGTGCGGCCGAGTTGCTGGCCGATCCTGCTCCGCCGCCGGACACAGGCGATCAGCGTGGGCGGATCGACGCTCAGCGCGCACACCGAGGTGGTGGTCACGCCGTACCACACGCCATCGTCGTCCCCGGAGGTCACCACGGTGACCCCGCCGGCCAGGTGCTGGATGCCCTGCTGGAACCGCATCGCCACGAGCGGGGCCGGGTCTGCTTGATCTTCCACGCCGGTCAGGCCGGCCGTGGCTGCTGGGCCGGTGCGTGCGAGGCGCTGCGAGTCGACGAGCACGTTGTCCTCCACTGAGGGTGGCCAGTCCATGTGGTAACCACTGTGAGCGGGGCCACCCGCGGCGGGCATGGGGGCAATCACCTACGGGCACCCCTATAGGCCCCTACCGGCGGACCCCGGTCCCCGCCTCCGACATGCTCATCTCCACCATCCACGCCGCGACCTGGGTCCGCGACGAGAAGCCGAGCTTGTCGAGGATGTGCTCGACATGCGCCTCGACCGTGCGCTGGGCGATGACCAGCTTGGCCGCGATGGCCTTGTTGCTCAGCCCGTCGGCGATCAGCCCGGCCACCTCGAGCTCCCGCGGGGTCAGCACCGCCCCGTTGGCCGCGCCCGCCGGGGGCCCGGCCGGGGCCGTGCTCTCTTCCAGGGCCGCCGAGATGGCCCGGTCCAGGCTGGTCTGCCTGCCCTTGGCCAGCTCGGCTTCGAATGCCGCGGCGCCCAGCATGCCGCGGGCGCCGCTGATGCACTGCTCGTGATACCGGAGCAGGTGACGCATGCCGAACAGCGGGGCGCCGATCCGGTGCCAGATGCTGTCCGCGCAGCCCAGCAGGTAGGCGGCGCGCCGGTGCCTGAGCTCGGCGTGGGCCGCCCAGGCCAGCAGTTCGACGCAGAACGCGATGGCCCACTGCTCGTTGAACTCGCGGGCCAGCCGCAGCCCATCCCGTCCGGACGCGGCCGCCCGGGTGCAGTCGCCCAGCTGCCAGGCCACCAGCCCGAGGTCCCACAGCATGTACGACTTCAGCCAGCGTTCGCCCTGCGCGTCGCACCGGGCCAGCGTTTCCTCACACAGGGTGGCCGCCCGGTGTGGCTCGCCGAGCAGGGCCACCACGGCCACCAGGTAGAAGCAGACGTCCACGGCGCCGATGTCGTCCTGGCAGGCGCGGTGCCGGGCCAGCCCGTCCTCCAGCTGGGCGCGGGCCTTGGCCAGCTCGCCCACGGACATCGCGGCCATCCCGCACAGCTGCACGGCCCAGGCCACCGACCCGGCGTCGCCCTGCTGCTCGGCGGTCTGCCGGCATTCGGCGATCCTGGGCTCGGCCCAGGCGATGTCCTCCTGCAGGATGCACAGGTAGATACACACCCACAGGGCCCGGTTCCGCCACCTGCTCGGCGCGGCCTCCAGTTCGAGCAGCCGCTCGAGCCAGCGCCGCCCCTCCGCCGTCAGCCCGGTCGCGATCCAGAAGAACCACAGCGCCCCGGCGATCTTGAGGCCGGCCTCGGCCTGCCCCGGTTCGGTGAGCGAGTAGTCGAGCACGGCCCGGATGTTGTGGTGCTCCCGCAGGATGCACGCCAGCCAGCGTTGCTGGCGGGGCCCGCACCACTCGTCACGCGCCTGCTCGACCAGCAGCTCGAAGTGGTCGCGGTGCCGCTTGCGGACGGCCGGCCCGGCGCCGCTTTCCGCCAGCCGGTCGCGCCCGTACTCGCGGATGGTCTCCAGCATGTGGTAGCGGATCCGGCCCTCGTGCTCGTCCGCGACCAGGATCGACTTGTCCACCAGGGCGGCCAGCGTGTCGAGCACGTCGCGGGCGCAGACCGCTTCCGCCGCGGGCAGGTCGAATCCACCGGAGAACACCGACAGCGCGGCCCATGCCGCTCGTTCCTGGTCCGAGCACAGGCCGTAACTCCAGTCGATGAGGGCGCGCAGGGTCTGGTGCCGTGGCAGCACCCCCGGGCTGCCCGCGGTCAGCAGCCGGTACCGGTCCTCGAGCCGTTCCAGCACCTCGTCCACGGACAGCGCGCGCAGCCGTACCGCGGTCAGCTCGATGGCCAGCGGCAGGCCGTCAAGCCGCTGGCACACCCGGGCCACGGTCTCGGCGTTCGCCTCGGTGAGCACGAAGCCCGGCTTGACCGCGGTGGCCCGGTCCAGGAACAGGCTGACCGCCTCGTACTGGTGCAGCGCGGGTGGCGGCGGGCGCTGGTCCGCGTCGGGCACCGACAGCGTGGGCACCTGGAAGATGTGCTCGCCGGTGAGGCCGAGCGCCTGCCTGCTGGTGGCCAGCACGCGGAGCGCGGGAGCGGCCCGCAGGACGGTCTCGGCCAGCACCGCGCACGCCGTGCGGAGGTGCTCACAGTTGTCCAGGACCAGCAGCATGTGCTTGTCGCTCAGGTACTCGGCCAGGGCCGAGACCGGCCAGCGGGCGGTGCGGTCGCGGACCCCGAGCGTGCTGGCGATGGTCTGCGGCAGGAGGGCGTCGTCGTCCAGCGCGGCCAGCTCGACGAACCAGACCCCGTCCGGGAACGCCCGGCGCAGGTCGCCGGCGACCCGCAGGGACAGCCGGGTCTTGCCCGCGCCGCCCACGCCGGTCAGGGTGACCAGGCGGGATCCGGACAGCAGCCGCCTGATCTCGGCGACCTCGCGACGTCTCCCGACGAAGCTGGTCAGCTGGGCGGGAAGGTTGCCGGCGCGGCGCTGGGCGGGCATGGCATCGCCGCCGTAGGTGCGGCCTGGACGTCCGGCAACCGTTCAGCCCTCCTCGGCGAGCTGGGTATTCAGTCTACGGGGAAAATAGTGATCTTTGCCCCCCTCCGTCGCGGTTGCTGGGACCGCGCGGTCCGGCTACGATCCACTTACAATAAACGCTGTCTCTCAGTAAGAAACGCGACCGAGAGGGCATGTGGGATGGCATCACGAGTCGCCGTGATTGGCGCCGGGCCCTGCGGGCTGGCCCAGCTAGACGCCTTCGAGGACGCACGGGAGCAGGGCGCCGAGGTACCCGAGATCGTCTGTTTCGAGAAACAGGGCGACTGGGGCGGGCTGTGGAATTACACCTGGCGCACCGGGCTGGACGAGCACGGCGACCCGGTGCACGGCAGCATGTACCGCTATCTGTGGTCCAACGGGCCCAAGGAGTGCCTGGAGTTCGCCGACTACACGTTCGACGAGCATTTCGGGCAGCCGATCCCGTCCTTCCCGCCGCGCGAAGTCCTCTATGACTACATCACCGGGCGGGCCAGGAAGCGCAACGTCCGGCGGCACATCCAGTTCAGCACCGCGGTCCGCTGGGTCAGCTATGACCAGGCGGCCGGGAAGTTCGCGGTGACGGTGGCGCCCAGCGACGGCGGCCCGGGCCGGACCGAGCCGTTCGACCACGTCATCGTCGCGACCGGGCACTTTTCCACGCCGAACGTGCCGTCGTTCCCGGGCTTCGGCCAGTTCCCCGGCCGCATCATGCACTCCCACGACTTCCGGGACGCGCAGGAGTTCGCGGGCAAGCGGCTGCTGGTCATCGGGAGCAGCTACTCCGCCGAGGACATCGCGCTGCAGGCCAGGAAGTACGGCGCCCAGTCGGTGACCATCTCCTACCGGACCGCGCCGATGGGCTTCCGGTGGCCGGCCGGCATCTCCGAGGTGCCCCTGCTGACCGGGGTGGACGGCAACAAGGCGGAGTTCGCTGACGGGACGACGTGCGAGGTGGACGCCATCGTGCTGTGCACCGGGTACCAGCACTCGTTCGGGTTCATCGCCGATGAGCTGCGGCTGCGCACCCCGAACGTGCTGTACCCGGACCACCTGTACAAGGGCGTGTTCTGGCTGGACAACCCGGACCTCATGTACCTCGGGATGCAGGACCAGTTCTATACGTTCACCATGTTCGACGGGCAGGCGTGGTACGCACGGGACTACGTGCTGGGCCGGCTCACGCTGCCGTCGCGCGCGGACATGGCCACCGACATCGCGCACTGGCGCGGCCGGCTGGCCGAGTGCCGGGGACCGTCCGACCAGATCGACTTCCAGGGCGACTACGTGGCCGACCTGTACAAGGACGTGGACTACCCCAGCTACGACGTCGACCTGACCCGGGCGCACTTCAAGGCCTGGGAGCACGACAAGGAAGTCAGCATCACCGGGTACCGGGACCGGTCCTTCTCCTCACCGTGCACCGGGAGCGTCACGCCGGTGCACCACACACCGTGGTGGGCGGCGCTCGACGACTCGATGGCCACGTTCCTGGGCGACCCGGGCTAGCGCCACTCCGCTCCAGCGGAACTCAGCTCCAGGGGAATGGGGAGTTGCTCGTCGGGTGCAGCTTCCCGGCCGCGTACCGGGAGAACCGGAACGGCGCCAGCAGCGACTGGGGCGTGCCGGTCAGCTCTTCCGCGACCAGCGCGCCGACGCCGATCATCTTGTAGCCGTGGTTGGAGTCCGCGATGACGTACACGTTCTGCCGGAACGTGTCGAAGACCGGGAAACTGTCCGGGGTGAACGCGCCGATGCCGCCGGACGGCACCCGGCGGTACCGGTCCCGCTGGCCCTCGAACCGCTTCTGGCAGTGCGCCAGCGCCGAGGTCCACAACCGGATGAAGTCCTCGCCCACGGTGAACTCCGGGCTGGCCGGGCCGTACGGGTCCACCGCGACCTCATCGGCGGCCAGGTCGAGCCGCTGCGGCGAGGTCCCGCCCTGCACCCCGCCGAACGCGAAGTCAGGCTTGTAGTAGATGCCCCACATCCGGTCGGTGACCAGGCTCCCGTCCACGTCGTCGTAGAGCGGCTCGGCCGAGTCGACGTGCAGCACCGGGGGCCGCCCGCCGCGGTTGTCGGTGAACTCGTGCGGGTCGACCTCCAGGGTGCCCTCCTGCAGGGCCCAGTACGTCCACATCGGCCGGTCCGGGTGCACGGTGTCGTCTGGCGCTGGGCCGTCAGGCCCGGTGACCGGGATGCTGCTGGGCAGGCCGAGCATGGCCCAGATGTCGCGGACCCACGGCCCGGCCGCCACGATGAGCTGCTCGCAGGCGATGTCGCCCGCGTCGGTCTGCACCGCGGTCACCGCGCCGCCGTCCATCCGCAGCCCGGTCACGGTGACCCCGGCCTGGATGGTCACGCCCTCGGTCTGCGCCTTGGCCGCCAGACCGCGCAGCGAGGCCAGGTTGTTGGCGTATCCGCCCCGCTTCTCGTGCAGCACCACCGAGGTCCCGGGGGCCTGCCAGTCACGCAGCAGGCCGGTCAGGTAGGCCTGGCACGGGCCCGGGCCGTCGATCAGCTCGGACTCGTACCCGATGGCCTGCTGCTCGGCGTAGATCTGCCCGACGTCGGCCCGCATGGCTTCCGGCGCGATCTGCATGTAGCCCACCGGATGGTAGGAGAACGCCTCCGGGTCGGAGTCCCAGACGCCGACCGAGTGCGCCATCAGCTCGCGCATGGCCGGCTGGAAGTAGTTGTTCCTGATCACCCCGCAGGCCACCCCGGACGCGCCGGCCCCGACGCCGGTCTTGTCGATGATCAGGATGTCCTGGCCGCTGCCGCGGCCGGTGGCCCGCAGCCGGCGGGCCAGGTGCCAGGCCGTGGACAAGCCATGGATGCCGGCGCCGATGATCACGAACCGGGCCTGCTGCTGCGTCACGTTCCTCACCCCTGACGGCCGGCGCTGACTTGCCATAATTGCCACTATGGAGATAGCATCTCCACAATCAAGATTTTAACAGAACGGCCAGCGCCTGGCCAGGGCCGTCCGGCGGAGCGGAGGCTTGCCGAACGGGCCGGATCTGCCGCCAGGGCCGGCCGGCCAGGCGGGTGCCAGCGCAGCGGCCGGACCTGGCCGGTGCCGGCTGACAGAGCAGGAGTTAACGGTGGCCAGGACGGGGAAGCCGGCGGCCCGGCAGGTCGAGTCGGTGCAGCGGGCCATCGCCGTGCTCGACGAACTCGGCGCGGCCCACGGCGAACTGGGCACCAACGAGATCGCCCGGCGCACCGGCCTGAACGTGAGCACCGTGTCCCGGCTGCTGGCCACGCTGGCGGCCGGCGGCCTGGTCCGGCACGTCCCGGCCACCGGCCGCTACCGCCTGGGCATCCGGATCCTGCAGCTGGCCAGCGTGGCCCGGGAGAACCAGGACATCCGCGCGCTGGCCCGGCCGTATCTGGAGGAACTCAGCCAGCTCACCGGGGAGACGGCCACGCTGTCCATGCCGGGCGAGCACGACGTGCTGACCGTGGACTTCGCCCAGAGCGACGCGTCGGTGCGCAGTGTGGCCGCGATCGGGCGCAACAGCGTGGCTCACGCCACCGCGGTGGGCAAGGTGTTCCTGGCCTGGGGCGGCCAGCTGCCCGAAGGTGAGCTGGCCGGGTACACCGGCCGGACGGTCACCGACCGGGCCGCGCTGGCCGTTGAGATAGAAAAGGTGCGCGCGCGGGGCTGGGCTCAGGCGGCCGGCGAACGGGAGCCGGAGCTCAACGCGGTGGCCGCGCCGGTGTGCGACGCGGCCGGCCGGCTGGTGGCCATCCTCGGCGTGCAGGGCCCGGCCACCCGGTTCACCCCGCGCGCCATGCGGACCGCGGCCGGCGCCCTGCGCGACCGGGCTGGCCTGATCGCCTCAATGCTCTAGGAGCGCGGGCGCAGCTTGTCCGGGTCGTAGAACGGGAACCGCACCACCTGGGCCGGGATCCGCTTCTGGTGCCCGTCCAGCTTGCCCACCTCGACCCCGGTGCCGATTCCGGCGTGCTGCACCGCCATCCGGCACAGCGCGATGTTCTTGCGCAGGACCGGTGACCGCGTGGCGCTGGTGATCACGCCGACCTGGGACCGCCCGGCGTGCACGCAGTCGCCGGCCGAGGCCGGCTCGTTGCCCGCCAGCTCCAGGCCGACCAGGGTGCGCTGCGGATGCGCCTTGCGGGACAGCAGCGCCTCGCGGCCGACGAAGTCATCCTCCTTGGTCTTGAGCGGCACGGTGAACCCCACGCCGGCCTCGAACGGGTCGGTCTGGTCGCAGAACTCGTGGCCGGCGAACGCCAGGCCCGCCTCGATGCGGAGCATGTCCAGCGCGTCGAGCCCGAGCGGCAGCAGGCCGTGCGGCTGGCCGGCCTGCCACACCGCGTCCCACAGCGCGGGACCGTCGTCCGGGTGCACCCACAGCTCGTAGCCCAGCTCGCCCGAGTAGCCGGTGCGCGACACCAGCAGCGGGATGCCGTTGTGGTCGCCCAGCCGGCCGATGGCGAACCGGAACCAGGTCAGGTCGGCGAACGCGGTCTGGGTCGGCGGGGTCCAGATCAGCCCGCTGAGCAGCTCACGGCTGAGCGGTCCCTGCACCGCGAGGTTGTGCAGCTGGTCGGTGGAATCCTTGACCCACACCCGGTTCAGCCCGAGCCGCTCGGCGTGCTGGCGCAGCCACAGCCCGTCGTACTCGTCGCCGCCGACGAACCGGAAGTTGGTGTCGCCCAGCCGGAACACCGTGCAGTCGTCGATCATCCCGCCGGTCTCGTTGCACATCGCCGAGTAGACCACCTGGCCATGAGACAGCTTGCGGATGTTGCGGGTGACGCAGGCCTGCAGCAGCGCTTCCGCGTCCGGCCCGAGCACCTCGAACTTGCGCAGCGGGGACAGGTCCATCACCGCGGCGCGCTCCCGGCAGGCCCAGTACTCGTCCAGCGCGCCGTGGTTGTCGAACGTGGACGGCAGCCAGTACCCCCGGTACTCGGTGAACTGCCGGGTCAGCTCGGAGGTCCTGGGGTGGAACGCGGTTTCCCTGGTCAGCTTGGCGTCAGACTCCGGGGTGACCCGGTGGGCGATGGCCATGGAGAACTTCCGTTTCGCGTCGTAGACCCGGATGTGCACGTCGGTCGGGACCCAGGCGTTGGCCGGGTCGATGTCGTCGGGGCAGGCCGACGAGGCACAGACCAGATCGGTCATCGCCCGCATCAGCACGTAGTCCCCGGGCCGCGACCAGGGCTCGTCGAAGACCAGCAGGTTCGAGTCGTCGAACGCGGTGTTGTAGAACAAGTTCAGCGCGGGCCAGCCTTTGCGCGCGGCCACGCCGAAGCGGGCCAGCTGCGCGTTGAAGTTGTCCGTGCAGTTGACGTGGCCCGGGTAGCCCATGTCCTCGTAATACTTGGCGTTGCAGGCCAGCCCGAACGTGTCGTGACGGCCAACCGTGTCCCGG
>Ga0335085_10017079_pt1 | contig 10469 bp, 4 predicted proteins | sample Lox_Sample_45_FD_206712 | JGI IMG/M metagenome (GOLD analysis project Ga0335085, IMG submission 206712) | Soil microbial communities from Loxahatchee National Wildlife Refuge, Florida, United States - Lox_Sample_4.5 | ecosystem: Environmental > Terrestrial > Soil > Wetlands | place: USA: Florida...
CGAAGGTTTCACGTTTGCCGGGCACCAATACGACGTTGCGACCGGACTCGTGTACGCGCGCGCGCGCTACTACGATCCGTCGATCGGACGTTTCCTCAGTCAGGATCCCGTGCCGTCGGTCAACCCCTATCCGTACGCCGCAGACGACCCTGTGAATGTCGTGGACCCGTCCGGCCGGGAGATTGAAGAGTACGAGGAGACTACACAGGCCGGCGCGGGGCGCGAGATAGCGTTGGACGAGTCTGAAGCGGCGGCGAGAGAGGCCGAGCACGCGGCCAAGCAGGCCGCCAAGCTTGAGAAGGGCAAGCAATTCGAGTGCTTCAACCAGTTAGTGATACAGGTCGCCGGCTTCTTCTCGAGCGGCGGCAACGGCGACATTGGGTTCGCGTTCAGCACGGCGGACGACATAGCCAAGAACATCCCTGGGTGTCGTTAGTCGCACCATCGACGCCAGGGGTTCCACTCGAGCGCCTAGGGTGAATACTTTCCGGTAGTGGACAAATAACCACTCCTGCCGGATGCTTCCGGCCATGCTCCCCGCGACCTTCCACCCGGCCGTAGCGGCCTGGTTCCGCAGCGCTTTCCCCGCGCCGACGAGCGTACAGCTCAAGGCCTGGGCCGCGATCGGCGCGGGCACGAACACGCTGATCAGCGCACCGACGGGCTCGGGCAAGACGCTCGCCGCGTTCCTCGCGATGATCGACGAGCTCGCGAAGCAGGCCGCGCGCGGCGAGCTCCGCAACGAGACGCAGGTGCTCTACGTCTCCCCACTCAAGGCGCTCTCGAACGACATCGAGAAGAACCTCCGCGCGCCGCTCGACGGGATCGGCCGCGAGCTCGCGGCTGAGCTCCTCGGCGGCGACGTGCCGATTCGCGCGGCCGTGCGCACGGGCGACACGCCGCAGACGGAGCGCGCGCGGATGAAGCGCCAGCCGCCGCACATCCTCGTCACGACGCCCGAGTCGCTCTACATCCTGCTCACGGCCGACTCGGGCCGCGAGATGCTGAGCACGGTCCGCACCGTGATCGTCGACGAGATCCACGCGCTCGCGGGCAACAAGCGCGGCGCCCACCTCGCGCTCTCGCTCGAGCGGCTCGCGGCCCTCTGTGAGACACGCGGCGGGGCGAACGGCGGCACAGCGCCGACGCGTGTCGGCATCTCGGCGACCACGAAGCCGATCGACGTGCTCACGGCGTTCCTCACGGGCACGCAGCGCAGCGAGTGCACGGTGATCGACGAAGGCCACGCGCGCGCGCGCGACCTCACGCTCGTGCTGCCGTCGTCGCCGCTCGAGGCGATCATGCCGAAGGAGGTCTGGACGGAAGAGTACGACCGGCTCGCCGAGCTGATACGCGCACACCGCACGACGCTCGTGTTCGTGAACACGCGCCGGCTCGCCGAGCGCGCCGCGCGCCATCTCGCCGAGCGGCTCGGCGAGGACGCGGTCACGTCGCACCACGGCAGCCTCGCGAAGGAGCACCGCCTGAAGGCCGAGGAGCGCCTGAAGGCCGGTGAGCTCAAAGCGCTCGTCGCGACCTCCTCGCTCGAGCTCGGCATCGACATCGGCGACGTCGACCTCGTCTGTCAGCTCGGCTCCCCACGCGCGATCGCGGCATTCCTGCAGCGCGTCGGCCGGTCCGGCCACGGGCTCGGCCGTGTGCCGAAGGGGCGGCTCTTCCCGCTGTCGCGCGACGACCTCGTCGAGTGCGCGGCGCTGCTCGACGGCATCCGCCGCGGCGAGCTCGATGCGATCAAGCCTCGCAGCGCGCCGCTCGACGTGCTCGCGCAGCAGATCGTCGCCGAGGTCGGCATGCGCGAGTGGCAAGTCGACGAGCTCCACGCGCGCTTCACGCGCGCCGCCACTTACCGCGATCTCTCCAAGGACCGCTTCGTCGCGGTCGCGCGGATGCTCGGCGACGGCTTCACGACGCACCGCGGCCGGCGCAGCGCGCACCTGCACTACGACCGCGTGAACGAGGTGCTGCGCGGCCGGCGCGGCGCGCGGCTCACCGCGATCACGAACGGCGGCGCGATCCCGGACCAGTTCGACTACGACGTGGTGCTGCTGCCGAGCGAGCAGAAGGTCGGCACGCTGAACGAGGACTTCGCGTTCGAGAGCATGGCGGGCGACATCTTCCAGCTCGGGCTCGCCTCGTACCGGATCGAGAAGACGGAGTCGGGCAAGGTCTACGTCACGGACGCGCACGGCGCGCCGCCGACGATCCCGTTCTGGCTCGGCGAAGGGCTCGGCCGCACGGACGAGCTATCGAATTCCGTCGGCCGCTTGAACGACACGCTCGCGGAGCTCATCGACGACCACGGCGCTCCGGCGGCCGTCACTTGGCTCCGCGAGACGCTCGGCCTCGACGACTCGGCCGCCGAGCAGCTCGTCGACTACCTCGCCGCCGCGAAGGCCGCGCTCGGCGCGCTGCCGAGCGGTAAGCGCGTGATCTTCGAGCGCTTCTTCGACGAGACGGGCGACACGCACCTCGTGATCCATTCGCCGTTCGGCTCGCGCGTGAACCGCGCCTGGGGGCTCGCGCTGCGCAAGCGCTTCTGCCGGCGCTTCAACTTCGAGCTCCAAGCCGCGGCGCTCGAGGACTCGATCGTGGTCTCGCTCGGCGCGGTGCACAGCTTCGCGCTCGACGAGGTCGCGCGTTACTTGACGAGCAACACGATCCGCGACGTGCTCACGCAGGCCGTGCTCGCGGCGCCGGTGTTCGGCACGTACTGGCGCTGGAACTCGACCATCGCGCTCGCGGTCCGGCGCTTTCGCAACGGCAAGAAGGCGCCCGCGCAGTTCCAGCGCATGGACGCCGAGGACTTGCTCGCGACCGTGTTCCCGGATCAGCTCGCGTGCGCGGAGAACCTCCCGGGCGGCGACCGCGAGATACCGGACCATCCGCTCGTCGCGCAGACGCTCGAGGATTGTCTAACCGGCGCGATGGACGTCGACGGCGCCGCGCGCCTGCTCGCGCGGATCGAGGCCGGCGAGGTCGAGGTGCTGTGCCGCGAGCTCACGAGCCCGTCGCCGCTCGCGCAGGAGATCCTCGGAGCCAAGCCGTACGCGTTCCTCGACGACGCGCCGGCCGAGGAGCGCCGCACGCTGGCCGTGCAGACGCGCCGCTTCATGAGCCCCGAGCAGGCGGCCGAGCTCGGCAAGCTCGACCCGGACGCGATCGCGCGCGTCCGGAGCGAGGCGTGGCCGCAGGCCGGCACCGCCGACGAGCTCCACGACGCGCTCGCGCTGCTCGGCGTCGTCGCCGAGTCCGAGGCGAGCTCGGGCTGGCGCGCGCTGTTCGCCGAGCTGCGCGCGAGCGGCCGCGCGACGACGGTCGAGCTCCGCGATCCGGGCCGCCCGGCGACGATCGGCGCGCCCGACGGCATGGCGACGATCGGCGGGGCCGGCAGGCTCTGGGTCGGCGCCGAGCGGCTCGCCGAAGTCTTGCTCGCGCTGCCGGGCGCGGCGCCGGCTGACGAGCTCGCGGCGCTCGACGCATCGCCGCAGGATCCCGACGCGGCGCTGCGCGAGCTCGTCCGTAGCCGGCTCGAGGCGCTCGGGCCCGTGACGGCCGAAACGCTCGCGCGGCCGCTCGGCCTGCGCTCGCTCGACGTGCTGCCCGCGCTCGCGGCGCTCGAGCAGCAGGGCACGGCGATGCGCGGCACGTTCACGGGCGAGAGCCCGGGCGAAGAAGAGTGGTGCGAGCGGCGGCTGCTCGCGCGGATCCACCGCTACACGCTCAAGCGCCTGCGCAGCGAGATCGAGCCCGCGACGCTCGCGGAGTTCCAGCGCTTCCTATTTCATTGGCAAGGCCTCGGCGCCGACGCGCGCGAGGGGCGCGAGGCGCTGGCCGCCGTGCTCGGTGAGCTCCAGGGCGTCGCGCTGCCCGCGGCCCTCTGGGAGCGCGAGGTGTTGCCCGCGCGGATCTCGGACTATGGGCCCGCGCTGCTCGATCAGCTCTGCGCGGCCGGCGAGGTCGTCTGGTGGCGGCCGCGGCCGAACGGCGCGCCGCCGCCGGGCCGTGCGACGACGGTCGCGACGTCGCCGATCGCGATCGTGCCGCGTGCAGCTCTCGGCGCTTGGCGCGCGCTCGGCTCGGCCGACGCGGATGCAGCGCGAGAAGGGCTGTCCGGCGCGGCCGAGCGCGTCGCGGCCGCGCTCGATGCGCGCGGCGCGTCGTTCTTCGTCGAGATCGTGCAGACGAGCGGGCTGCTCCGTGTCCAGGTCGAGGACGCGCTCGGCGAGCTCGTCGCGCGCGGGCTCGTGACCGCGGATTCCTTCCACGGCTTGCGCGCGGTGCTCACGCCGCAGAGCCGCCGCCGCGGCTTCCGCGGCCGCGGGCGCCTGCGCGGCGCGGCCGCGTTCGACGCCGCGGGGCGCTGGGCGCTGCTCGACCGCCCGAGCGACGCGGGCGCGGAGCGCGCGGAGGCGATCGCGCACGCGGCGCAGGCGCTGCTGCGCCGCTACGGCGTCGTCTGCCGCGCGCTGCTCGCGCGCGAGCCGCTCGCGCCCGCGTGGCGCGAGCTCCTGCCCGTGTACCGCAGCGCCGAGGCGCGCGGCGAGATTCGCGGCGGGCGCTTCGTCGAGCCGCTCGGCGGCGAGCAGTTCGCGTTGCTCGAGGCCGTCGAGGAGCTCCGGCGCGTGCGTCGCGAGCAACGCGCGGACGAGTCGCTTGCGCTGTCGGTCGCCGATCCGTCGAACCTCGCGAGCGTCGTCGGCGACACGGCGCGCACGGGGGCGGCGCCGAGCCGCAGGCTCGTGTTCCGCAACGGCGCGGTCGTCGCCGCGGAGTCAGCTCCGCGCGATCTCGCCGGTCGCGAGCCAGCGAGCGCAGTCGGGCGTCAGTTTCTGCGCCGCTAGATCCTCGTACTTCTTGCTCTCCGCGGCGGTCAGCACGTCGCGCCAGCGCCCGTTCGTGCCCTTGTGGAAGAAGCTCGTGCGCCCGCCCTCGAGGTTCGCGGCGCCGAGCGGCGCGACACTTTCGGCGCGGCGCTTCATGTAGTCGAACGTGCAGTGCTCGATGACCGTCGGCCAATGCTCCGCACGGAGCGAGATGCCGAGGAAGTCGGCGACGCGCCGAATCTCCTTCGCCATGTCGGCCTTCAAGTCGTTGTAGTGCAGCAGCAGGACGTTCGGCAGGTGCCGGATGTCCCACCAGCCTTGGACGTGCGCGAAGAACGGCTCGAACGGATAGCCGTCCTTGTCGAGCCAATCGTGGTAGTACTGCCGGACGTCGGGATTCGCGGGCGGGGACGGCTCGAGGCCTTGGGAGCGAAAGACCTCCATGACTTGCGGCGGCGGCGCTTTGAAGCCCAAGTGGAACGCGTGATAGCTCCAGAGCACGTCGCGCCCGTCGCGCCCGACGTAGATGTACTTCGCGCGGGGTGAGAACACGAGCGCGTCGATGGGCAGATGAGTCTTGATGAAACGGCGATGAGTTTGCGCCGCGAGCGAGCCGAGCACGGCGTCTTTGGGAAACATCGGGAACTCGAGCCACGGCGACAGCTCGCCGACCGGGGCGTCGCGGCCGGCGAAGATCAGTTGCGCCACGATCTGCTGCACCCACGTCGTGCCGGCCTTGCCGTAGGTCGCTATCACGACGTCGTCGTCTCGGAACACGAAGCCGTTCCAGCGCGTCGAGTCGAGGAACACGGTAAGGATCTCGCGCGTCTTTCGTGGCCAGTCCGTCTGCCGCTCGCGGCTCATCGGTGTTGGGCCTCCCGGGGATCTCGACCGCGCATGCTGCTCGGGCGAATCGCGCGTGGCAAGTCGGCTCGGGGCCTGACGCCGCGCGCTCGAGGCTTTCTGGTAGGCTAGAGCCACGTTCGCGGTCGGATTTCCCATGACGGTCCGGGCGCGAAAAGAAACAAGATCTCGCGAGTCGTCGAGCATGAGCGAGGCACACGAGCTCACCGCCGGACAACTGATCGGATCGCGCTACCGCGTCGTGAACGTGATCGATCGCGGCGGCATGGGCGTCGTGTACGAGGCGATCGACGAGCAGCTCGGCCGCCACGTCGCGATCAAGGTGCTCGCGGCCGAGACCCAGACCGATCCCGAGCGCCTGAACCAGTTCCGCGCGGAAGCGCGCACGCTTTCCGCGCTGAACCACCCGAACATCGTGACGATCCACGAAGTCGGAACGGTCGGCGACACGCCGTTCATCGCGATGGAGCTCGTCGAAGGCAAGACGCTCGGCACGCGCCTTCGCTTCGGCGGTCCGCTTGCGCAGCGCGAGGCGCTCGACGTCGCGCTCCAGGTCGCGCGCGCGCTCGCGGCCGCGCACGAGAAGGGCATCATCCATCGCGACATCAAGCCCGAGAACTTGATGATCCGCGACGACGGCTACGTGAAGGTGCTCGACTTCGGCGTCGCGGTGCTGCGTCCGCAGCCGCCCCCGGGGCAGACGCTGCTCGCGGCCGCGACCGGCGGCAACGAGACCCTCGCGGTGGCCGGCACGCCCGCGTACATGTCGCCCGAGCAGGTCGACTCCGCGCGCGTCGATGCGCGCACCGATCTCTTCTCGCTCGGCGTGACGCTCTGCGAGGCGCTGACCGGCAAGAATCCGTTCGCGCACCCGTCGATCCTCGATACGCTGACTTCGATCGGCCGGGCGCCCGCGTCCGCGGAGCCGACGGTCGCGCGTCTGCCGAAGGGGTTTCGCGCGATCGTGCTCCGGTTGCTGCAGAAGAACCCGAATGACCGCTATCCCTCCGCCGCCGATCTCGTGAACGATCTGCAGCGGCTTGGCCGCGAGCTCGACGGCTCGACCGGTTGGCGCAGCCGGCGTTGGCAGACGGCGATCGCCGCGGCGGCCCTCGTTGCGGCCGTCGCAGTCGCGATCGTCGCTTACCGCGGCGCGGAGCATCGCCGCTGGGTGCGCGAGGAGGCGATACCCGAGATCGCAAGGCTCACGGCGCAAGAGAGATTGGCCGCCGCGTTCCCGCTCGTCGTCGAGGCCGAGAAGTATTTGCCAGGCGACCCCGAGCTCGAACGCGTCGTCGCGGCCGCGAGCCGCGTCACGTCGATTCGTTCGACGCCCGAAGGCGCGCGCGTCGAGGTCAAGGACTACAACACGCCGCTAGAGAGCTGGTTCGCGCTCGGGACGACGCCGCTCGAAAACGTGCGGATTCCGGGCGGCTACCTACGCTGGAAGGTCTCCGACACCGCGCACGGCGAGTTCGTGTCCGCACCCCTCAATCTCGGGGAGATGCGCTTCGATCTCGAGCGCGTCGCGAAGGCGCCGAAGGGGATGGTGCCGGTCGACGGCGGTCCCTTCAGGGACTACGCCGCGTTCCTCGGCATGTTGTCGACCGCGCTGCCGCCATTCTTCATCGACCGGTTCGAGGTCACGAACCGCGACTACCAGGAGTTCGTGGACAAGGGCGGCTACGACACGCAGACCTATTGGAAGCAGCCGCTCGTTCGCGACGGCCACGAGATGCCGTGGAGCGAGGCGATGACGCTGTTCCGCGACTCGACGGGCCGGGCGGGTCCCGCGACCTGGGCCGGCGGCCACTATCCCGAGGGCAAGGCCGACTATCCCGTCTCGGGCGTGAGCTGGTTCGAGGCCGAAGCCTACGCGGAGTTCCGCGGCAAGAGCCTGCCGGTCATCGCGCAGTTCTGGAAGACGACGCCGAACATCACGGACAAGTTCGTCGAGCCGCTCAGCAACGGCTCGGACACTATCGCGCCGGTCGGGCAATTTCAGGGCCTAGGCCTCTACGGCACGTACGACATGGTCGGCAACGTTCGCGAGTGGTACTGGAACGCAACCAGCGACGGCCTGCGCTTCCTGCTCGCGCGGCTCACGGGCTCGTATGCTCCGGAGGCGCTCGATCCGTTCGACCGCTCGGCGCTGAACGGATTCCGGTGTGTGGTCAACGAAGGCCCGATGCCCGACGACGCCCTCGCACCGCGACGGCCGCTGCAGCGCGACTTCACGAAGGTCGTGCCCGCGACCGACGACGTCTTCGCCGCGTACCGTGCGATGTACGCCTACGACAAGACCCCGCTCGACGCGAAGGTCGAACCGCTCGCCGACGATTCCGAGCACTGGTCGCGCGAGAAGATCACGTTCAAGACGGCCTATGGCAACGAGCGGATGGCCGCGTACCTGTTCTTGCCGAAGCGCGTGCGGCCGCCATACCAGGTCGTCGTGTTCTTCCCGAGCGCGCGCGTGAACCGTTTGCCGAGCAGCGACGCGCTCGGCGACATGACCTTCTTCGACTTCGTCGTCGACAGCGGGCGCGCGGTGATCTATCCCGTGTATCAGTACCTCTACGAGCGGCAAAGCGGCGTACCACCCGATCCCGGGCCGACGCTCGCGCGCGAGACGCTGATCGACTGGTCGAAGGACATCGGCCGATCGCTCGATTACCTCGCGACGCGCGACGACATCGACTCGAGCCGCGTCGGCTACCTCGGCGTGAGCCAGGGCTCGGCCGACGGCGTGATCCTCACGACGCTCGAGGATCGGATCAAAGCAGTGGCGCTGCTCGACGGCGGCTTCTTCGAGACCGAGCACCCGGTCGCCGGCATGGACCAGGCCGATTTCGCGCCGCGCCTGAAGAAGCCGGTGTTGATGGTCAACGGGCGCTACGATTGGGTGTTTCCGCTCGCGGCGTCGCAAGAGCCGCTGTTCAACATGCTCGGGACCGCGCCTGCGGACAAGCGGCACGTCGTGTTCGACACGCCGCACGACGTGCGCCTGCGGCGCGACGACCTCACGAAGGAAGTTCTCGCGTTCTTCGACAATTACCTCGGCAAGGTGAACTGACCGCGACACGCGCCCGCGCGCTGTTTCGCTCGAGAGTCGAACGGCTTGCCGCGGCGTCGCCTGATCTAGCGGCGCTCAGCGCGCGGGCAGCTCGTTATAGAGCGTCGCGACGAACTGCGGGATGAACGCGGGCGGCCCGCCGACCCTCTGGTCGAAGTCCGCGGTCGGCTTCAGCGCCTGCACCTGCTCGAGCGTCTTGCCCTCGGCCTTCGCTTTCGCGACGCGGTCGCGCACCGTCACGAGCACCTCGCGGTGGAACACGAGCGCGTCGCGGTTCGCGACGGGCCCGTGACCGGGCACGACCTTGGTGTTCGCGTCCGAGATCTGCAGAAACAACTCGATGCACTTCAAGATCCCGAGCACGCTGCCGCCGTTCCCGATCGCGGCGGCCGGCATGCCTTCGGACCGAAACACGTCGCCGGTCATCAAGACGTTCGCCTTCTTGAACAGCACGGCCGTGTCGCCGTTCGTGTGGGCGGGCGGCAGCGGGATCAGCTGCACCTCGTCGCCGTCGAGCTCGATCGTGGTCGGGTTGTCATACAGGACGATCGGCAGCGCGCCGGCGGGCGCGGCGGGCGGCGTCTGGCCGTTCGGGCCCGGGCGCGGCGTCATAAGCTGCTCGCGCAGCTCCGGCCGGCCGAGGATCGTGACGCCGAGCTTCGCGAAGTTCTCGTTGCCGCCGGTGTGGTCGCCGTGCACGTGCGTGTTGACGAGGAAGCGCAGGGGCGCCGGGGATATCTGCTTGAGCGCCGCGACGATCTTGTCCGTCACGTCCGGGAACTGCGCGTCGACGAGCAGCACGCCTTCCGGTCCGACGAGCGCGGCCATGCGGCCGCCCCGGCCGTCGATGCCGTAGACGCTGCCGCCGAGCAGCGTCGTCGTGACCTTGACCTCGGGCGGCGGGCCGCCGGCCGCGGGCGCCTGTTGCGCGCCGACCGCGTGCGCGCCGAGCGCGAGGGCGAACAGCGCGCCGATTCTCGAGCCGATGCGCGGCGTGCGCCGCCCTTGAGCTGCAATCGTTGCATGTGAGTGACGGAGCATGCGATCTCCCGGTTGTTCTTCTTTCGCTAGCCAGCGAGCGGCTAGAACTTGAACGACGCCTTAGCGTACAGCACTCGGCCGCGCGGATCCGCGACCTTCGAATCGTAGCCGCCGTTGGTCGCGACGTGCGGCGGATCCTCGTCGAGCAAGTTGATCGCTCCGAACGTGAGCGTCGGCGAGTTCTTGCGGCCGAGCGTCAGCGTGTACTGCGCGTCGACCGTCGTGAAGCTGGCGATCGGCCGATAGAACTGCGGCCCCTGGCCGAGCTGGACCTCGTCGTCCGTGTACGAGTCGATGTAGCGGACGTAGACGTTCACCGCGTTGCGCTGGTGGTGCCAGTTCATGAACGCGTTCGCGCGCCAACGCGGCGCCGACGTGCCGAAGTTCGCGAAGTTGCGCTTGCCCGCTCCCTCGACGTGTCCGGCCTGCGGATCGTCGAGGTTGTACGTCGAGATGTACGTGCCCTCGGTGCCCACGCGCAGCGTGCCGGCCCCGCGCAGCGAGAACGTGTACGCGGCCGAGAGGTCGAAGCCGTCCGTCTTGAGCTTCGACGCGTTCTGATAGTACGAGTCGACGCGCAGCAGGAGACCCGTGAGCGGGTCGCGGATCACCTGCAAGCGCGCCTGCGGGTCGCCGAGCGCGGCCGC
>Ga0335085_10017080_pt1 | contig 10469 bp, 6 predicted proteins | sample Lox_Sample_45_FD_206712 | JGI IMG/M metagenome (GOLD analysis project Ga0335085, IMG submission 206712) | Soil microbial communities from Loxahatchee National Wildlife Refuge, Florida, United States - Lox_Sample_4.5 | ecosystem: Environmental > Terrestrial > Soil > Wetlands | place: USA: Florida...
CCCATTCGCACGCGAGGCTCGCGGTGCCGCAGAAGTCCTCGCGCAGGCTCAGCGCCTCGCGCCGCCGCAGCGCGCGGAACGTGTCCTGCAGGAATTCGACCTCGACGTCGACGGCCTGCACGGATCTCTCGTAGAGATCGTGGATGTCCGCCCGCTCCGCCAACGTCTGCGCGAGCTTCTTCTTCGGATTCGCTGCCACCGCCGTTACCTCGAGCCTTCGGATTGTTATCGAGTCGCTCCGAGCTTACACGATTCGCGCGCTAGATCATCCGCGCGAACGCGGTCCATTACGAGCGGATGAACAACGCTCAACCGAGCGCGTAAGCCGCGCCGAGCTCGTCGAAGCCGCTCCGGGAAATCGCCTCGGTCCGCGTCGCGATCTCGCGTAGCCGCGCGAGCCCGACGTTGCCGTCGGCAAGCTCGGAGAGCGCACGCCGCCAGAGCCGACCGCCCGGCAACCCGGCACGCAACCCGAGCAAATGCCGCGTCATCGAGCGCAACGGAGTCCCGGCCGTGAGCTCGCGCTCGACATATGAGAGGTATCGCTCGAGCACCTGCTCGAGCGTACGCGCCGAGCGCTCGCCGAACAGCGCGCGATCGAGCTCGGCGACGAGCCACGGCTGCTGATAGGCCGCGCGGCCGAGCATCACGCCATCGACCCGTTCGAGCTGCGCGAGCGCGGTCGCGCCGTCGACGAGCCCGCCGTTGATCACGACCGTAAGCGCCGGGAAGTCACGTTTGAGCCGGTGGACCCGCGGATAGTCGAGCGGCGGGATCTCGCGATTCTCTTTCGGGCTCAAGCCGCTCAACCAGGCCTTGCGGGCGTGCACGATGAACGTGCCGCAGCCGGCGGCGGCGACGCTCGCGACGAAGGCCGTGAGGAACTCGTACGAGTCGTGCTCGTCGACGCCAAGCCGCGTCTTGACGGTGACGGGCACGGAGACCGCGGCCCGCATCGCGGCTACACACTCGGCGACCCGGCGGGCGTCGAGCATGAGGGCGGCGCCGAAACACGCGGCTTGGACGCGGTCGCTCGGACAGCCGACGTTCAAGTTGATCTCGTCGTAGCCCGCTTGCTCGCCGAGCCGAGCCGCGCTCGCTAGCTCCGCAGGATCCGCGCCGCCGAGCTGGAGGGCGACCGGGTGCTCAACCGCGTCGAAGCGCAGCAAGCGCTGCGAATCGCCGCGCAGCAGCGCGCGCGCCGTGAGCATCTCGGTGTAGAGCAGCGCGTGTGGGGCGAGGGCCCGCGTCAAGAACCGGAAATGCCGGTCCGACCGGTCCATCATCGGCGCGACGCACAAGCGGTGGAACGTGGTCTGCGGCATCGGCGGGCGGCGGCCAGAACGGTCGTGGGGCCGCCATGATAGCAGCCCCGCCGCACCCGGCTCCGCGCTCAGGCGCGGATTCGATGCCGGCCCGAGCGGACGGGCAAGTCGCTGATCGGCTGCGGCACGGCCACGAAGAAGCCTTGCGCGTACGCCACCCCGAGCTCGCCGAGCCGCTTCATGACCTCGCGGCTCTCGACGCGTTCCGCGATCGCCTGGATGTTGAACGCGCGCGCCATGCGCGCAATCGCCTCGACGACGCATTCGTCGGCCGGGTCGCGAATCACGTTGCGGACGAAGTGGCCGTCGATCTTGACGTAGTCGACCGGCAGGTTCTTCAGATACGTGAGCGAGGACAGGCCCGTGCCGAAGTCGTCGAGCGAGAAGCGGCAGCCGCGCGCCTTGAGCGCGCGCATGAACGCGACGACCTTCGCGAGGTTCGCGATCGCCGCGGTCTCCGTGATCTCGAAGCACAGCGCCGCGGGCGGCACGGCCGCGGCCGTGAGCTCATCGAGCAAGTAGTCGAGGAAGCGCGCGTCGTTGAGCGTCGTGCCGGACAGATTGATCGCGAGGGTGTACGGCTCGGTGCCGGCTTCGCCCCGGTAGACGAGCGTCTCGAGCGTCTGGCTGATGACCCAACGGTCGAGGCTCGGCATCAGGTTGTAGCGCTCGGCGGCCGGGATGAACGAATTCGGCGGCACGATCTCGCCGCGCTCGTCCCGGAGGCGCAGCAGCAGCTCGTAGTGCGGCCAGGCGCCGTTCGCCGCGCCGATCGGCACGATCGGCTGGTAGAAGAGCTCGAAGCGCTCCTCTTCGAGCGCGCGGTTGATCCGCGCGACCCACTGCATCTCCTGGTGGCGCTCGGCCACGTCGCGCTCCTCGTAGACGTGGATCCGATTGCGGCCTAGATCCTTCGCGACGTAGCAAGCGACGTCCGCGGCGCTCATGACGCTGCCCACGCTCTCGCTCTGCCCGTCGACGGCGACGATGCCGATGCTCACGCCGACCTGGAGCGCGCTGTCACGCCAGGAGAAGCGGAACGCCGCGATCGCCTTGCGCACGCCCTCGGCGATCTCACTCGCGGCCTCGAGCGAGCAGTCCGCGAGCAGCACGGCGAACTCGTCGCCGCCGAGGCGGGCGAGAACGCCGTTCTTCGGCACGTGCGCGCGCAGCAGCTCCGCGAGCTGGCGCAGCAACAGGTCGCCCGCGCCGTGTCCGCAAGTGTCGTTGACGACCTTGAACTGGTCGAGGTCCATGTAGAGCACGGCGCTGCGGCGCGCGGCATCTCTCTGCACCGCCCGCAGCGCGGCCGACAGGCGCTCCTCGAACTCGCGCCGATTGATGAAGCCCGTCAACGAGTCGTGGCTCGCAAAGTACGCGAGCTTGCGATTCAGCTGCCGCTCGCGGCTCACGTCGTGAAACACCATCACGGCGCCGACGACGACCCCGTTGCGGTCCAGGATCGGCGCGGCCGAGTCCTGGATCGCAACCGCGACGCCGTCGCGGCTCGTGAGCACGACGTTGTCCGCGAGCTGCACGACACGGCCTTCGGCGAGACAGCGCAACACGGGGTTCTCCACGTCCGCGCCGGTCGACTCGTCCGTCAGCCGAATGATCTCGCTGATCGGCAGACCCTCGGCGTCGCGCCGCTCCCAGCCCGCGAGCTGCTCCGCGACGGGATTCAGGTATTCGACGTTGCCGACCTCGTCGGTCGTGACCACGGCATCGCCGATCGACTGCAGCGTGACCTGCGCGCGCTCCTTCTCGTTGAACAACGCGCGCTCCGCGGCTTTGCGTTGGGTGATGTCGGTGACCGTGCCCTCGTAGTAGAGCTCGCGACCCTCGGGGTCGAGGACCACGCGCGAGTTCTCGATCGCCACGATCTCGCGGCCGTCGCGCCGGCGCAGCTTGTATTCGAAGTTGCGCACGCGCCGGTAGCTCTTGAGCTCCGCGAGCAGCCGCTCACGGTCCTTCGGCTCGACGAACAGCTCCGCGATGTTGAGTCGGCCGAGCTGCTGCGCGTCTTCGTAACCGAGCATCCGGACGAGCGCTGGATTGACCGACACGATCTCGCCCGCGGGTGTCGCCTGATAGACGCCGTCGACCACGTTGTCGAACAGCGCGCGGAAACGCGTCTCGCTGTCGCGCAGCGCGGTCTCGTCGAGCTTGCGGCGGATCGCGATCCCGAGGAGCTGCGTGAGCCGCGTCGCGAGGTCGAGCTCCTCCGTCTTCGGGCCGCGGACGCCGTCGAAGTAGAAGTCGAGCGTGCCGTGAATCCGGTCGCCCGAGGTCACGATCGGCGTCGAGCAGCACGCGCGCAGCCCGTGCGCGAGCGGCACGCTGCGGAGCTCGAGCCATAGCGAGTCTTCGCCGATGTCGCGCGCGATCGTCTGCCTGCCGAGCGACGCCGCGGCGCCCGGGGCCCCGGCCTTGAGGCCGATCGGCAGCACGGCCAGCATCGCGACGACCGGCGCCGGCAAGCGGGCCGACGCCGCGAGCTTCAGCGTCTCGCCCTCGAGCCGCATCACGGCCGCGCCGACCGTAGGATGCAGCTGCTCGACGAGCCGAACGACCGCCTGCAGCGTGCGCTCGAGCGGCGCGTTCGCGGCGATGAGCTCGAGCACGCGCCGCTCGCCGTAAGCCAACGTGTCCGCGTGCCGGCGCGCCGCGATGTCGATGATGCTCGCCCGGATGAGACGCCGCCGCGACGACGGCAGCCGGATGAAGCGCACCTCGCACGGCACCTCGTTACCCGCGGCATCACGGTGCAACCACTCGAATACGGGCCTACCGCCGTTCAGCGCGCGGTCGATGTAGCCGCGCGCGAGCCCGAACGACGGCGAACCGTCCGACTGATACTCGGGGCTGATCGCGCGCGGACCGACGGACAACAGCCGTTCGCGCGCGAGCTTGAAGAGCTTCACCGCGTTCTCGTTCGCGTCGACGAAGCGGTCTTGATCGACGTCGAGCACCACGATCGCCTCGGGCGCGTTCTCGACGAGCGCGCGATAGCGCTCCTCGCTCTCGCGCAGCGCCTGCTCGTCCTGCAGCCTCTCGGTCACGTCGCGCAGGCACAGCACGTAGCATTGGTTCGCGCCGAGACCCGAGCGGCTCACCGTGACCTCGGCCGTGAACGGCTGGCCATCGACACGCAGCGCCCGGATCACGACCGGCAGCACGTCGACGAAGGTGTCGCCGACGCGATCGGCGAGCGAGTCGAGCGTCTGGCCGGTCGCCGCGAGCTCGGGGATCAGCTCGGCGACGTTGCGGCGCTCGAGCTCGGCGGCGTTCGCGCAGAACACTCGGCCCGCGGCCGCGTTGGCGGCCACGACGGCCCCATCCGCGTCGAGAGTGAGAATCGGGTCCTTCACGTTCTCGAGCAGCGAGTGCAGGGAGGTCGCGTCGGCGAGATCGGCGGGTTCCGCCTCTTGGTCGCGGCTCAGGATGCGCCACAGGGTGTCGCGCGGCGCCGGCCCGGCGAGCGCTTCCGCGATCCTGCGTTTGAGGCGGTCCTTGGCCATAGTGCTCACGGGCCGTGGTTGCGATCGGCCGAGTCGGTCGATCACTATAGGAATCCGCCCGCGACCGACGCCGTGATTCAACTCTCGTATTCAAGCGGCTGGCGGGCCGCAGAGCCGTCGGCGCTCGGGTTGTCGGCAGACGTTGCGACCCGGGTCCGGTGCCCAACCGCCCTCGCAAGTCCGATCAGCGCGCCGGGGTGCTCGGCGAGCCCACGGCCCGGAACCGGCCTCGAGCCGCGCGCGGCCGGCGTAAATTGCGACCGGTTTCCCGGCGGCGACGCTGGGATTTGCTAAGCTTCTCGGCCTTGATTATGTCACCCAGTTAAACATATGAGCGGCAAGACAATTCTGGTGACGGGAGGCGCGGGCTACATCGGCTCGCACGTCGTCCGCCAGCTCGGCGAGGCCGGCGAGCGCATCGTCGTGCTCGACGACCTGTCTACCGGGTTTCGTCAGGCCGTGCTTTACGGCGAGCTCGTGATCGGCAACACGGGTGATCCGAAGGCGCTCGACAAGGTCTTCGCGGCCCACGACATCGACACGGTGCTGCACTTCGCCGCGCACACGGTCGTGCCCGAATCGGTCGCGGACCCGCTCAAGTACTATCGGAACAACACCTGCGCGAGCCGGACGCTGCTCGAGCACTCGCTCAAGGCGGGTGTCCGGCACTTCGTGTTCTCGTCGACGGCCGCGGTCTACGGCATACCGAGCAGCGGCGAGGCGTCGGAGGAGACGGCACCGGCGCCGATCAACGCCTACGGCACGTCGAAGCTCATGACGGAATGGATGCTGCGCGACGTCGCGGCCGTCAATCCGCTGCGCTACGTCGCGCTGCGCTACTTCAACGTGGCCGGCTCGGATCCGCTCGGGCGCATCGGCCAGGCGACGCCGAGAGCGACGCTGTTGACGAAGGTCGCATGCGAGGTCGTCGTCGGCAAGCGTGAATACGTGTCGATCTTCGGCACGGACTACCCGACTCCGGATGGCACCGGTGTGCGCGACTACATTCACGTCGAGGACCTCGCGGACGCGCATCTCAAAGCACTCGCCTATCTGCGCGGCGGCGGAGAGTCGACGACGCTCAACTGCGGCTACGGCCGCGGCTACAGCGTCCGCGAACTGCTCACGATGGTCGAGAAGGTCGCCGGACACTCGATCCCGCAGCGCGAGGCGCCGCGCCGCGCCGGCGACCCGCCGGCGCTCGTCGCTCGCGCCGCGCGGATCCGCACTTTGCTCGGTTGGCAGCCGCGGCACGACGATCTCAGAGACATCGTGTCGACCGCGCTCGCGTGGGAGCGCAAGCTCGCCGCGGGTCAGTGGGGCGATTCCAGGTGAGTCGCCGCAGATGAAGATCCGGCGACCGCGAACCTTACTCGGGCTCGTGCTGCTCGGCCTAGCGTTCGTCACGCTGCCGCTCCTGATCGCGATCGGCAATGCCGTGATCAAGCTCGGCCAGCTTGCGAGCGAGAGCGAGGCCGTGCTCAGCGACAGCGCGACCGCAACGCTCCAAAACGAGAAGCTCGTGAGCCTGCTCGCGACGATGGAGCGCAATGCGCGCCAGTATCTCGAGCTCAAGGAGCGCCCGGCCTCCGCCGACCTGCTGAATTTCTACGACGCTGACCAAGCGGCCTTCGAGCAGAGCCTGAGCACGCTCACGTCGCTGCCGAAGGACTCGGACATCGCGGAGCAGCTCCGCTTGCTCGGCAGCCTATCGAAAGAGGTGCACTGGTCGCTGCGCAGCGGCCCGGCCGACGCGACCGCCGACCTCGTCGTCGACCGGTTTCGCGCAATGAACGCGGCCGCGCGCGACATCGGCCAGAGCATGCGCCAGCTGATCAACGAGCGGCTGAACGAGCTGCAGGAGAATACGCGCTCCGCCCAGCACGCGCTCGCGTGGCAGTCGGCCGCGCTGATTCCCGGCACTCTCGTGCTCGTCGTGCTGTTCCTGTTGCTCGTCGGTCGGCCGATGCGCCAGGTCGACCGCGCGATCCGCGAGCTCGGCGAAGGCGACTTCAGCCGGCCGATCACGGTCAGCGGCCCGAACGACATCGAGACGCTGGGCCGCCAGCTCGAGTGGCTGCGTCATCGACTCAAGGAATCCACGGACGAGAAGAACAAATTCCTGCGCCACATGTCTCACGAGCTCAAGACGCCGCTCGCGAACATCCGCGAGGGCACCGAGCTCTTGCTCGACGGCTCGGTGGGCACGCTGGATCACCAGCAGCAGGAGGTCACGAGCATCCTGCGCGACAACGGCGTGAAGCTGCAGAAGCTCATCGAGAACCTCCTGACGTTCAGCGCGTGGCAAACCCAGACGGCATCGCTCGAGCTCGCCGAGTTCGAGCTCAAGCCGATGGTCTTCAGCGTGCTGAGCCAGCATCGGCTCGTGATCTCGAACAAGAAGATCAAGCTGCAGCTGAAGATCGCGGCGATCAGGGTGCTCGCGGACGAAGGCAAGCTGAAGCTCGTGCTCGAAAATCTGCTGTCGAACGCGATCAAGTTCACGCCAAGCGGCGGCGCAATCCACGTCGGTGCCGAGATGCAGGGCGCGGAGCTCGTGATCGACGTGATCGACGACGGTCCCGGCGTGGACCCCGAGGACGCCGAGCGGATCTTCGAGGCGTTCTACCAAGGGCGGCGTCCGCAGGGAGGACCCGTCGGCGGCACCGGCATCGGCCTGTCGGTCGTCAGCGAGTGCATCCAGGCACATGGCGGGTCGGTCGCGCTCGTCCCCGACCGCGAGCACGGCGCGCACTTCCAAGTGCGCCTGCCGCTGCGACGCGCGACGGATAAACGCGCATTGGCGGTCGTGAATGGCTAGGCCCGTATACATCGCGCTCGCCGCCGTGCTCTGCGGCTGCAGCACGTCCGGCGGCCTATTCGGCAGCCACGCCGGCGGCGCGGCGCCCACCGGCGCGCACGCGCAGCAGCCGGACGGCGCACAACGGCGCGTCGACGACAACATAAGCGTCTATCTGCAAACGCTGCGCGACTTGATCGACGGGGATCCCGTGGTCCAAGCGGACGCGTTCAGACGCGCGGCCGAGGCGGCCAATTCCGCGCCGACGACGACCAATCGTCTACGCCTCGCGCTCGCGCTCGCGACACCGGGCCACCCTTCGAGCAACGCCGTCGAAGCGCAGAAGCAGCTGAGCCAGCTGCTCGCGTCCGGCGATGCGCTGCTGCCCGAAGAGCGCACATTGGCGCTCCTTCACTTGAAAGAAGTCGAACAAAGGCTGATTCTCGACGCGGAAGCACAGCGGCTGCAGCGCGCGGCCCAGTTGGCGGCGACTCAGCGCAGCGACCAGAGCGCCCAGCGCCTGCAGGCCGCGCTCGAGGAAAACAAGCAGCTGCGTGCGGCACTCGACGAGGCGCGCGCGAAGCTCGACGCGATCATCAATACCGAGCGATCAATACGAGAGCGCGAAAATGCCACAAATTCACGGTAAGACAGCGACACAGGAATTGCCGCGCGGCCGAATTCTGCTCGTCGACGACGACCCCGGGCTGCTGCGCCTCCTGAGCATCCGCTTGCGGGCGGAGCGCTACGACGTCGAGGCCGTCGAAAGTGCCGCCGAGGCGCTCGCCGCGCTGTCGCGCTTTCGGCCGGACCTCGTGATCACCGACTTGCGGATGGAGAACATGGATGGCATCGCGCTCCTCAAGGAGATCCAGCGCCAACGACCCGGTCTCTGCGTGCTCCTGCTCACGGCACACGGCACGATCCCCGACGCGGTCGAGGCCACGCAGAGCGGCGCATTCGGCTTCCTGACGAAGCCCGTCGACAAACAGCAGCTGCTCGAGTACGTCGAGCGCGCCATGAAGGTCTCGGGCTTACCGAAGAGCGAGGACGAATGGAGCGCCGAGATCATCACGCGGAGCCCCGCGATGGAGGCGTGTCTGCAGCAGGCGCGGATGGTCGCGGGCACCGACACGCGCGTCCTGATCACCGGCGAGTCCGGCACGGGTAAGGAGTTGCTCGCGCGCGCGATCCATCGCGCGAGCGCGCGCAAGGATCAGCCGTTCGTCGCGATCAACTGCAGCGCGATGGCAGAGAACCTGCTCGAATCGGAGCTTTTCGGCCACGAGAAGGGCGCGTTCACGGGCGCGCACCGAACGCACAAAGGCCTGTTCCAGGCCGCGCACGGCGGCACGTTGCTGCTCGACGAGATCGGCGACATGCCGATGCGGCTGCAGGTGAAGCTGCTGCGCGTGCTTCAGGAGGAGCAGGTGCGGCCCGTCGGGAGCACCGAGGCCGTGAAGGTCGACACGCGCGTGATCTCCGCGACGCACCAAGACTTGAAGGACCTGATGGTCAAGGGCACGTTCCGCGAAGACCTCTACTATCGGCTCAACGTCGTCAACATACAGCTGCCCGCGTTGCGCGAACGCCGCGAGGACATTCCGCTGCTCGTCGAGCACTTCCTCGTGCAGATCTCCGCCGAAGCCGGCAACGAGCGCAAGGTGTACGCGCCCGAGGCCGTCGAGCTCTTGGTCGCGAGCCACTGGCCCGGCAACATTCGTCAGCTCTACAACGTCGTGCGCCAAAACGTCGCGCTGTCGCCGACGCGCGTGATCTCGACTGAGCAGGTCCGCAACGCGCTCGGCGAGCAGGCCAACGCGCTGCCGTCGTTCTCCGAGGCGCGCGACGAGTTCACGCGCAATTACTTATCGCAGCTTCTGCAGATCACGGGCGGCAACGTGAGCCAGGCGGCGCGGCTCGCGAAAAGGAACAGGACGGACTTCTACAAGCTGCTCGGGCGGCATCAGCTCAACCCCGAGCAATTCAAGGACGGCCGCTAAGGAGCCGCTAAGGCCATTTCTGCGACGCGCTGAGCGCCTCGGACGCCTGCTCGGCCGACTCCGCGCGGATGCCGTACTTGGCCATGAGATCGTAAAGCGTCGGCCGCGTCACGCCGAGCAGCTCCGCGCTGCGCGAAATGTTGCCCGCGGCGCGTGTGAGCGCTTGGCGGATCGCCTGCGTCTCCGCGTGCTGGCGCACGATTCGCAAGTTCAGGCTCGGCGCCGCGGCCGTCACCGACAGCCCGAGGTCCGCGGCCGTGACCAACTTGCCCTCGGCCATGATCACCGCGGCCTTGATCTTGTTCTCCATCTCGCGGACGTTACCGGGCCATTCGTAGGCCTCGATCGCGTCGTGCCCGTCGTCCGTGAAGCCCTTGATCGCGCGTCCGAGCTGGCTCGAGAACTTGTTGAGCAGGTGCTGCGCCAGCACGATCCGGCCGCCGCCGCGCTCCCGCAGCGGGGGGATCGAGATCGTGATCTCGCTGATCCGGTAATAGAGATCGTTCCGGAACGCCCCGCTCGACATCGCTTCCTGCAGGTTCTTGTTCGTCGCGCAGACGACGCGAACGTCGACCGGTATCTCGATGCGCCCGCCGATCCGCTCGAGCGTGCGTTCTTGGAGGAAGCGCAACAGCTTCGCTTGGAGAGGCAGCGGCATGTCGCCGATCTCGTCGAGGAACAGCGTGCCGCCGTCGGCCACCTCGATCTTGCCCGGCATCTGCTTCACCGCGCCCGTGAACGCCCCCTTCTCGAAGCCGAATAGCTCGGACTCGAGCAGGGTCTCCGGAATCGCGGCGCAGTTGATCGCTACGAAGGGCTT
>Ga0335085_10017081_pt1 | contig 10469 bp, 8 predicted proteins | sample Lox_Sample_45_FD_206712 | JGI IMG/M metagenome (GOLD analysis project Ga0335085, IMG submission 206712) | Soil microbial communities from Loxahatchee National Wildlife Refuge, Florida, United States - Lox_Sample_4.5 | ecosystem: Environmental > Terrestrial > Soil > Wetlands | place: USA: Florida...
GTGCATGTCGTGAAACCCGGTTGCGGCAAGCGGAGCATTGGACAGGGCGGCGGGAAACGTTATGCCGAAATCATGCAGCAGGCTCACGAAATATCCCGACCAGCCTGCCGCGACCGTCGATGCCGATACGCCATATTCGAGCACCATGTTCCAGCCGATGAACCACGCCATGAAGCGGCCCATCGTGGCATAGGCGTAGGTGTACGAACTGCCCGATTCCGGGATCATCGAGGCGAATTCGGCGTAGCACAGGCCCGCGAACAGGCAGCCTAGCCCGGCGATGCCAAACGAGACGAGGACCGCGGGGCCTGCGTGCTCGGCGGCGGCCGTGCCGGCGATGACGAAGATGCCCGCGCCGATGATCGATCCGATGCCGATCATGGTGAGTTGAACAGGCCCCAGTGCGCGCTTCAGCGGATTGGCTTCTGCGCTGCCTGTACCGGTACGCGCTGCATCGGTCACGCCGGTTTCGGCCATGTGATCAGCTCCTCATTGAGTCAGGCGGCGCGGGCGGGGCGACGTGCTCACGGAGCCGGTTCACCCGGAATCGACCATTTCGGCGGCACGGCGTGCTTGATGCTGTAGAGGAAATAGACGATCAGTCCGATGATCGTCCAGCCGACGAGTCTCAACCACGTGTCGAGCGGCAGAAACGCCATCATGAAGGCGCACATGGCGATTCCGAGCGGCGCGACGATCCAGACGAACGGGGTGCGGAACGGCCGGGTGGCGTGCGGTTTCGTCACGCGCAACACCATCACGCCGACGCACACGATGACGAACGCCAGCAGCGTGCCGATCGAAACCAGCTCTCCCAGGATGTCGAGCGGCAATATGCCGGCCAGCAGCGCCGCGAAAGCGCCGGTGATGATCGTGCCGGCCCAGGGCGTGCGGAACCGCGGATGGATGGCGCTGAACAGCTGGAAGAACATGCCGTCGCGCGACATCGCATAGAAGATGCGCGACTGGCCGAGCAGCAGAACCAGCACGACCGACGCAAGGCCTACGATGGCGCCGACATTGACGAACTTGCCGAGCCATTGCGTCGCCGGAAGCGCCTGAACGGCCATCGATACGGGATGGGCAACGTTGAGCGAGGAGTAAGGCGCAAGTCCGGTCAGCACATACGACATCAGCATGTAGAGAACGGTGCAGATGAGGAGCGATCCCAGAATGCCGATCGGCATGTCGCGCTGCGGATTGCGCGCCTCCTGCGCCGCCACGGACACCGCATCGAATCCGATATAGGCAAAGAAGATCACGCCGGTGGCGCGGAACACGCCTGTCCAGCCGAATTGTCCGAAGGTGCCGGTGTTGGGCGGTATGAACGGCGTCTGGTTGGCATGCACGACGTGGGGGAGGCCGGCGGCGATCACCAGCACCACGATGACCAGCTTGATGGCGACCATCAGGTTGTTGAAGTTCGCCGACAGGTGCACACCGACGATCAGCAGCGTGGTTACCATCGCAATCAGCGCCACGGCGGGCAGGTTGAAGTAGGTCCCGGTGAGCGCGAACTGATGCAAGCCATGCACGGCGATGGGTGCAGAGGCGAACGCGGCGGGAATGGGATGCCCAAGCTGCTTCGTCATGAAGTCGTTGAAATAGCCGGACCAGCCGACGGCTACGGTTGAAGCTGCCGCCAGATACTCGAGCACCAGATTCCAGCCGATGAACCAGGCCATGAACCGGCCGAGTGCCGCGTAGGTGTAGGTGTAGGCGCTGCCGGCTACCGGAATCATCGAGGCGTACTCGGCATAGCAGAGGCCCGCGAACAGGCAGCCGACACCGGCGATGGCGAACGAGATGACGACTCCCGGCCCGGCATAGCTTGCCGCCGCGTGGCCGGTGATCACGAAAATACCCGCTCCGATGATGGCGCCGATGCCCAGCGCAATGAGGTGAACCGGACCGAGTGAGCGGCTGAGTTCGATTTCCCCCGGTTGAAGGACTACCGTTTGACCGGCGAGTGGACCTGCCATGAACGCGCCCCTTCTTTCGTCCGGCTGATGGCGCCGGATCATGAGATTCTGGCGCCACTCTGGCATGTCCGGCTTCGGGGCGCCAACGGCCCGCCGCAGGAAATCCGTGTACAGCGCGGGAGAGTTCCGATGCATATACAAATGATTCGGTACTCGGATCGCGGGCCTTCAGGCGCCCATGCGGGGCTGAAGCCCCGCGGTCCAATCTCCGCCCGTCAATATTCGAGTCAGTGCGCGAGCAACGGAGCTTCGTATGAGATCATGTTTGGCCAGCCTGCAAGCCAGCCCAAGTTCGATCTACATCGGGCCGATGCCGGAAGAATCTCGAAATGAATCTCAATCGGACCGCGGGCTTCCAAGCCCGCATGCGCTCTCGGAGGCGCGCGGTCCCGACGAGTGCTGCACCGCCGCTTATTCGGCAGTGCAAGCGCCAGAACAGCAGAAATCTGCCAGACTTTCGACACCCTTGCCCGCTGCTCACTTCATCCGCTGCAAACGTGCCCATGCGCTGAATCGCCTTTGCCAGAGATAGTCATCGTGCGCCTAGCTGTCCCCGCTACCAGCCGCTGTCTGCGGCATAGTCGAGTCAATGCTGTCGTCGCATCCGCGGCGGTCGAGTTACGGCGCGGAAAAGTCCAACGGATTTCCCGTCGGCGCCAGTCGGCGCCACGCTCGCCATTGACTCCAAGAGCGGTGTATCAATAACTGCCACGTTCGGCCACGATACCAATTTCTTGTTCGAATAGTGCAAACCGTCCGGTCGGTTGCGATATGGTTTTCGAGATCACGCCATGGCGCGCCAGAAAAAATAGCGTAATCATCAATATTCACGATAGGGGGAAATACGATGATTGATTTTTCAAAACTGGCTGGACGCTTGCTGGCAATCATTGTTTTGGCACATGCGACATGCGCGTTTGCGAGCGGAAGCGTTATTTACCGTTGGACCGGCGGAGCAAACAGCGGCATCCCAGTCTCGGGTCTCGTTTCCGACTCGAATGGCAATCTCTACGGTACCACGGTCTCAAGTCACGAGATCAGTGGGACGACGATCAACTGGGGCACGATTTTCAAGCTGACTCCGAGCGGTAGCGAATCCGTGCTCTATTCATTCAAAAATCCAAGCGACGGAGACCATCCACTTGGACCGCTTCTTGCCGACATGCATGGCAATCTTTACGGAACCACAGAAGCGGGAGGGGGCGGGTGCATCCTTGATGCCTCCTCTCCCGGTTGCGGCACGGTGTTCGAGTTCGCGGCAAATGGTAAGAAAACCACGCTCTATAAATTCAAGGGAGGAACGGATGGAGCCAGACCCGCGGCAGGACTGATCGCCGACGCCAACCAGGATCTCTTTGGAACCACTTCTGGAGGCGGCGCCAGCAATGCCGGTACGATATTCGAGATTGGGCCTGGCAATGCCGAGACGATCCTTCATTCGTTCGCGCGAGGCAGCGACGGAGTTGGACCGCTTGCGCCTCTGATCGCCGACGCGTCCGGCAATCTCTACGGAACGACAGTCGCGGGGGGTAACGGACCTTGTTCGATGGCCTTCTTTGGTGCCGGTTGCGGCACGGTGTTCGAGTATCTACCGAAGGGGCGATTGAAGCTGCTGCACGCCTTCTCCGGGGGCGATGACGGGGTGGCTCCAGCTGCCAGGCTCATATCGGACGTCTCCGGAAACTTCTACGGCACGACCCTGGCCGGCGGGAGCACGCACGATTGCGGCGCCGGTGCACTCGGCATTTCGGGTTGCGGTACGATTTTCAAACTGGCGCCGAACGGCGCCGAGACCGTCCTTTATGTTTTCCACGGTGGGACTGACGGAGAATATCCCGCGTCAGATCTGGTCGCCGACGCAGCCGGCAATTTTTATGGCACGACGTTGGCCGGTGGCGGCACCGCAAGCTGCGGCTATGGCACTATCGGCTGCGGCACAGTTTTTAAGTTGGCGCCGAACGGTAAAGAAACGATCCTCTATGTGTTCACCGGCAAAAACGGCGCCTACCCGGCAGCCGGCCTGCTGCAAGAGAGCGGAGGAAAGCTGTTTGGAACAACAATCGGTGGCGGCAAGGCCAGGTGCGTTGCACCGAAGATAAATTTGCAGGGTTGCGGGACGGTCTTCACGCTCAAAGAATAGCCGGAAAGCTTCTCGGAGCTTACGCGCAACACGGGAACCTTTCCGGGAGAAATCCCGGTCAATAGGGGTAAGTCTAATCCATTGCTGCAAAGCTTCTGCGGAATGCGTGCGCGCGACAAAGCGAGCCTTTCTTCTGCTCGCGCTGCCGCCGCCGAGAGCAGCGAGTCGCGTAAGTTGGTACGGTCCGGTCCGGAAACGGGAGAGCCATTTGATCGCCACTACTCCTCGCGCATTTGTCAGCGTTCGCCGTCCGCAGGCATCGGCCCGATATAGATCGAGCTTGGACGCAGCAGACGTCCCCGGCGGCTTTGTTCGATGGCATGCGCCGTCCATCCTGCCGTTCGTGCAACCGCGAAGACGGGCGTGAATGCTGCTCGGGGAATGCGCAAAGCGTCGAGCAGGATTGCGGTGAAGAACTCCACGTTGGTCTCGAGCGCGCGGTCCGGGTTTTTGCGCCGAAGCGCTTCGCGTGCATAGGCCTCCACCTTTGCCGCGAAAGTAAGATCGGCCCGGTTGGAGGCGAGCTTTTCGACCTCGCGCTTGAGCACATCGGCGCGCGGATCCCTGACGCGGTAGATGCGATGGCCGAAGCCCATCAAACGTTCGCCGCGCGCAAGGGCTGCATCGACGAACGGCGCGATGCGTTCGGGTGTGCCTATTGCGTCGAGCATCTCGAGCACCGGCTCCGGCGCGCCGCCGTGCAACGGTCCGGTGAGGGCGCAATAGCCCGCAGTTACCGCCGCAAACATGTTCGCCTGGGTCGACGCGACCACGCGGGCGGCGAACGTCGAGGCATTCATGCCGTGATCGGCGACGGTGACGAGATAGGCGTCGAGGGCGGCGGCCTCGGCCGCCGATGCGGGTTCGCCGCGCAGCATCCTCAAAGCATCTGCGGCGTGACCCAGCTTGGGATCGGGCCGGACCGGCTCCTGATTTTCGGCCGCCCGGCGCACGAGCGCCGCCGCGATGACGGGAGCGGCACCCACGGCGACCGCCTCTGGCGCAAGCCCCAGCTCGGGCCCGAGTGCCGCCAGGGCCGGCCGAAAGGCGTCCACGATCGGCAGTCCTGCCGAGGCTGCCAGGAGCTGCGGCAGGCGCATATGGGCCCTCAGGCGCGCCTCCGCGAGGCAGCTCCGGACTTCATCCTCCGTGGCCGCTTCCACGCCCGCCAGACCCCACAGACGGGCCAGCAGCCCCTCGAAGGACACGCGGCCGGCGAGGCTGGCCACCGGCGCGCCGGCGATGATCAGCTCGCCCTTGAGGCCGTCAACGTGGCTCAGGGCGGTCTCCGCCGCGGGGATGCCGTCAAGGCCGATCGGTGGGTTGGGCGGCTGGATCGTCATGACGTGGTCTCCTCATGTTGCGTCGCACAATCTGGGAGGCGTTTCCTTCGCGATCAATCTTGATTAAGCTAATCAATATGAAAAACGAACCGCTGTACCTCAGCGCCCGCGAGGCGTCCGCCGAGCTGTCGATCTCTCCGGCCAGTCTGTACGCCTATGTCAGCCGAGGCCTGATCCGCTCCGAGCCGTCTCCGGACTCGCGCAGCCACCGCTATCGGGCAGAGGATGTGCGCGCGCTCAAGGCGAGACGGGCTCCCGGCGGGGATTCGCGCGCGTTCAATTTCGACGCCGATTTTCCATTGCTCGATTCGGCGATTTCGACATTCACCGAGGACGGGCCGCTTTATCGCGGCGTTCCTTGCGTGTCGCTTTCGCTATCCGCGAGTCTCGAACATGCCGCGACGCTTTTGTGGGATGCCGCGGCCGCCGATCCGTTCGCCGACGACAATCTTCCCATTCTTTCGCCCGCGATGGCGGAAATCATGCGGGCCGCGGCGGCTGCCCCGGCGGTCGATCGTGCCGTCGCCGTCCTGGCGCTTGCGGGCGATGCCGATCCCCGTGCCTTCAATCGCGTGCCGGAAGGGCGGGCAGCGACCGGCGCGCGCATTCTCAGGCTGGTGGCTGCCGCGATGACGGACGGCCAGCCTTCCGCCGTGCCCGTACACAGGCAAATCGCACGGCGCTGGTCGCACAGCGATCCGCAGGCGGAGGATTTGCTGCGGCGTGCGCTGGTGCTTCTCGCCGATCACGAGTTGAATGCATCGACGTTCACCGTGCGTTGCGCAGCGTCCACCGGAATCAGCCTTTACGACGCAGTGATTGCCGGGCTGGTCGCGGTCAAAGGACCGAGACATGGCGGGGCAGGGGCGCGTGCAGCCCAGTTCGTCGCGCAGCTGCGTCACGCCGACGCCGGCGCGATCGTTCGCGAGCGCGTAGCGCTGGGCGAGCAGCTGCCGGGTTTCGGACACGGCATCTACGCCAAGGGCGATCCGCGTGCGCGTGAGCTGCTCGCCGTTCTCGGGCGGGCCGGTGCCGAGCCCAAGCTGGTGCGCGACGTGCCGTCAAAGGTGATCGAAGCCATCGGAGAGGCGCCGAACATCGACTATGCGCTCGCCGTGCTGACGACGACGCTGGGCATGCCGGCAAACAGCGAGCTGCCGCTTTTTGCGATGGCGCGCACGGTCGGCTGGATCGCCCACGCCATGGAGCAGATGCAGACAGGCGGGCTCATACGGCCGCGCGCGCGGTATATCGGACCGGCGCCGGGCAAGATGGCCGCCCTCAAGCGATAGCTGGCGATCGAGAACCCTCGAAGCGGTAGACGCTCGTATCGCGAATTTCGCGGTCCTCGAGCTCGCGCGTGGTTTGCACGCGATAGGTCGCGAGTCTTGTCACGCCGGTCTTCGGGAAATAGCTGCGCCCCGGATCGCCGAGCAGGACCGTTGCGCCGGATTGCGTACATTGCTGCAGCCACTCCAGCAGCCGGTCGGCCAGCGGCCGCTCGTAGCACATGTCGCCGACGAGGATGACGTCCCAGGCGCAGGGTGAGCCGATCACGTCGGCCGTCGTGATCTCCCACTGGGACCGCGCGCATCTTTGCGCGTCACCTTCATTTGACGCCCAAGGATGGGCGCGGTCCCAGTGCAAATTCGCATCGCAGTTCATCGCGATGGCCGCAGCGGCGAATGGATCGATGTCGGCGGCCAGCACATGGCTTGCGCCCGCCAAGGCGGCGGCGATTGCAACGAGACCCGAGCCGGAGCCGAAGTCGAGAACACGACGCTCTCTGACGATATCGCCGTGGTCCAGCACATGCCGCGCCAGCGCCTGTCCACCGGCCCACGCGAACGCCCAATAAGGCGGAGGCACGCCTTCGGCTGCGAGCTCTTCCTCGGTCTTGCGCCACAGCGGCACGACCTCGGTGGCAAGATGAAGCCTGACCTCCGGCACGAGCGGTGGTGCCATCAACCCGGTATTGCTGCGGATAAAGGCCGCGGTGTCCGCAAGGATCGCCTGGGGACTCAAAAGACCCCGCCTGTGTGCATCACGAGAGCAGCCATCCAGATCTCGCAGACGAGCTGTACGGCGAAGGCGAGAAAGCGGAACGTGACGGCGATCGCCGAGCCGGAGGCGATATGGATGAGCGATTGCACGATGCGTGCGGCGATGACGATCACCGCCAGGTGATTGAACGTTGCGGTTTCCTGCCCGACGACCCAGCCCGACAGCACGATCGTGGCGAAAATCGGCAAATTCTCGACGGTGTTCAGATGCGCGCGGTTGATGCGCCAATAGGCGTCCGTGCCGTGCGGCGTGCCGGACGTGAAGCTGTTGGCCCTGGCCTTGCCGCGCATGATGAGAACGGTGCGCCAGGTTCCCAACGCCAGGACCAGCAGGATCGCCCAGCAGGCAAAGCCGACAAGTGCGGTGATGGATTGCGGCGCAATGAACGGAGTCATGCCTTAACCTCTCGGTGGATTGCCTGGAGCAGGACGCTCCAATTCCATACGCCTTGTGAGCGGCCAGGCGAAGCCTCGCCTTATTCGGCGTGTTTTTCCGCGTTGCACCGTTTGATCAAAACGTGTATGGATATCTGCATAACGGAATACCGCGCCCGGCCCGCCTTCGGTGACCGGGTTTTTTGTTGCCTGGGTGCGCTCCCAATAATTCGCTGATAATTTCCCTGCTCGCGCACGGCGTTGGCGCAAGAAGGCCTGATTTTATTGGCTTTGCGCGTTCCTGCTCGCGAAAATTCCCGGTATTATGGCGCAAACGCCACAAGGTGCCGGGGATGGTACCAACCACATAAAGATATGCTAGAATCTTTATATGTCGGCGGCAGTCACCCTCACTACGCATCGCCCGGCGCCGCCGGAAGCCGACTTTGCGTTTGAAATAGACTTCAAGCGCGGTGAGGGGTCCGCCTCGCGCGTTTTCCTTGCAATCAATGACTTCATCCGGGGCTGCGAGCGGTTGGATGCGGAGCTAGCCCAAGCCATAGACAACAACATCGAAACCGTAATGGTCCTTGAGGACATAGAGGCGGGTTCGATCAAGGTCTGGCTGCGAAACGCCCTGCGGGCAGTTGAGGATGACGCACTCAAAACGCTCGACTGGAAGCCTGCCGTCGGAAAGTACCTCGTCCGCGCAAAGTATGCGGTTATCGAATGGCTCGACGAAGCAGGGGGGCCGGAAGCTAAGAGTCTGCCCGCTTTGGCGCGGAAAATTCAGGCAATCGCGACAGAAACCGATGTAAAGCACCTCCCGGACTATCGCGCACCCACTCCGAAAGCCCTGCTTGAGGCAGCGCGAGATTTCGAGGGCGTCAAGAACCAGCTCGTACTTGGCGACCGAGCGACATATATCCCGAAGGACGGCGAGCCGCTCGAAATGAACCTCGCTGTGCGATGGGATATCGAGGACATTGAAGCGATGGCCGTCAAAGAGACGGTCCAATTTCCAATCGCACCCATGATTTTGGCTGTCAAAAAGCCGGATTATCTTGGTGATAGTAAATGGGAGCTTCGGCACGGCAAGCGCGCCATATCAGCCAAGATCGAAGACAGAGAATGGCTTATTCGATTCCAAGGGCGGCAGATTGACGTTCGGCCTGGAGACGCGCTTCGCTGCGAAGTCAAAATTGAACATCTATACGGGCACGACAACGAGCTTCTGACGGAGCGGTACACCATCGTTCACGTAAGCGATGTGCTCGTGGACCGCTACCATCAAGGCGGTTTGTTCGACGACGATAAGAAGCCCTAGATATCCTCCAGCCTCACACCCTCCAATTCCAGTGCCGCAATACAAGCGAGCATGAATGAGGCCGCGAACGTCCCGCGTAGCAACTTAGCCTTGATTGAATCTTTCGTCTCGCCCGGCAGCCCGTGCTTTTTGAGCCGCGCGGCTAGCTCCTCATAGGTCATATCCGCCCGTTTAAGCTCGGCCTTGAGGAACCGAGCCGCCCGCTGCCCGATTTCAGCTTCCGTTTTCGCTAGGCCCATAGGGATCATCCTTGATCTTTAGGGATCATATTCGTTCTTTTTCCTGTTGACAAGGCGCGGGTAAGGGATCATATATGATCCCGTAAGAACGAAAACGATCCCGTGAGCCAGCACTTCCTCCTCTCCTCCAAAGCCAAGACGCTGCGCCTCGCGGACGTGCTGCGGATGACCGATGAGGAAGCCGAGACGGCTTTCCGCAAAATCCGCTGGCAGGATACCGCTGGCGAGCCCGTGTGCCCGGCTTGCGGCGGACTGGACGCTTACGACTGCCGCCGTCCGAATGGCGCTCCCCGCTTTCGCTGCAAGGCGTGCAAGGTCGATTTCAGCGTGACGAGCGGGACACTGTTTGCGAGCCACAAGAAGGCGCTGCGGGACTATCTCGCGGCCATTGCGATCTTCTGCAACGAAGTGAAAGGCAAGTCCGCGCTGGCGCTCTCTCGCGATCTGGGGTTGGCGTACAAGTCCGCTTTCGTCCTGGCGCACAAACTCCGCGAGGCAATGGCCGAAGAACTCAAGGGCCGCGTCATTGGAGACGATCACCCCGAAGCATCCGTGGACGGTGCGTACTTTGGCGGCTACGTGAAGCCCGCAAACCATCGCGAGAACCGCCGCGACCGTCGCTTGGCTCGCAACCAGACTGGCAAGCGTCAATGCGTTGTCGTGATCCGCGAGCACGGCGGCGAAAGCCTGCCGGCAGTGTTCAAGTCGGAAGGCGCGGCGCTTTCGTGGATCAAGGCGCGCGTTGTGAAGGGCACGACCTTGCACGCCGATGAAGCCAATTCATGGAACGATCTGCACGGCCGTTTCGAGATGCGTCGCATCAATCACGAAGAAGCCTATTCGACGGATGACGCCTGCACGAATTGGGCGGAAAGCTACTTCTCCCGCCTGCGTCGTGCCGAGCTTGGCCACCATCACCATATCGCGGGAACGTATTTGCTCCGCTACGCCCAAGAGGCGAGCTGGAGGGAAGATAACCGCCGCGTGGACAACGGCGCAC
>Ga0335085_10017086_pt1 | contig 10467 bp, 7 predicted proteins | sample Lox_Sample_45_FD_206712 | JGI IMG/M metagenome (GOLD analysis project Ga0335085, IMG submission 206712) | Soil microbial communities from Loxahatchee National Wildlife Refuge, Florida, United States - Lox_Sample_4.5 | ecosystem: Environmental > Terrestrial > Soil > Wetlands | place: USA: Florida...
GCACACCACGCCGGGGATGTCGTTGAGCAGCCGCACGATGGTCTTGCGGCGGCGGTCGAACGCGGCCCGCATCTCCGCCACGGCCGACAGGTCGCCAGACACCGCGGCGAGGGCGGCGACCTGCGAAACGTTGGCCACGTTCGAGGTGGCGTGCGACTGAAGGTTGGTCGCGGCCTTGATGACGTCCTTCGGCCCGATCATCCAGCCGACCCGCCAGCCGGTCATCGCGTAGGTCTTCGCCACGCCGTTGAGCACGACCGTGCGGTCCGCGATCTCCGGCGCCTGCACCGGGATCGACGAGAACTTGGCGTCGCCGTAGACGAGGTGCTCGTAGATCTCGTCGGTGACGACCCAGATGCCCTTGGCCGCGGCCCACTCGCCGATCGCCTTCACCTGCTCAGGCGGGTAGACCGCGCCGGTCGGGTTGGACGGCGAGACGAACACGAGCAGCTTGGTGCGGTCAGTGACGGCCGCGTCGAGCTGCTCCACTGAGGCCAGGTACCCGGTGGACTCGTCGGTCGGCACGGTCACCGGCACGCCGCCGGCCAGCGCGATCGCCTCCGGGTAGGTGGTCCAGTACGGGGCCGGAAGCAGAGCCTCGTCGCCGTCGTCGAGCAGGGCGGCGAACGTCTGGTACACGGCCTGCTTGCCGCCGTTGGTGACGAGCACCTGGTCGGCCGTGACCGCATAGCCCGAGTCACGCGCGGTCTTCGCGGCGATGGCCGACCGCAGCTCAGGCAGGCCGGCGGCGGGCGTGTACTTGTGCATCCTGGGGTCGGCGGCCGCGCGCTGCGCGGCCTCGACGATGTAGGCAGGAGTCGGGAAGTCGGGCTCACCGGCGCCGAACCCGATGACCGGCCGTCCGGCCGCCTTCAGCGCCTTGGCTTTCGCATCTACGGCCAGGGTCGCGGATTCGGAGATGGCGGACACGCGGGCCGATATTCTCGTGGTTGGCATGCTTCCATGGTGTCACCTCCGGCCTGACCACCACCAACTGGTTAAGCCGTGGGCCGATTCTTACGTCTGGTTCGACGTGGGGGCCGGTTCGGCATACACTCTGGGGGTTGCACCCGAAGGGCAGTAGCTCAATTGGTAGAGTTCCGGTCTCCAAAACCGGCGGTTGGGGGTTCGAGTCCCTCCTGCCCTGCAAGTGCGGATCGGCTGGACCGCATGGTCTCGCCTTTGCGTGCGTGTTTTATCCGTTTAGCGCTGCATTAGGTGAGGACATGGCGACCCAGACGCGAGGCCAGAGCGCGGAGCGCCGGAGCGGGTCCGGGGCTGCCGCCAAGCAGGACCGGACTTCGCCAGCCCTGTTCCTCCGGCAGGTGGTGGCGGAACTCCGGAAGGTGATCTGGCCGACCCGCAATGAGCTGGTGACCTATACGGCCGTGGCCCTGGTGTTCATCATCTTCATGACCGTCATCGTGACGAGCCTGGACTACGGGTTCACCAAGCTGATGTTCTGGATCTTCGGCTAGCGCCGTACCGGGACGGCCGCGTAATTCGCGCCACGTGCACCTAGCGTGGCACGATGATCACTGGGGCCCCTCGCTTGGCGTGCTGCCGGGCGGGGCGCTGGCCAGGCGAGAATACTGAGGAGTGAGTGACCGTGCCCGAGTCCCAACTGCACAGCGATGTCGATGCGGCGGCCGGGGCAGTGGAAGGGGAGGCAGCCGAGATGATCGACGAGACTTCCGGTTTCGCTGACGATCCCGCTGACGACCAGCTCACTGACGAGGTCGCGGAAGACGTCGCGGACACCGCCGAGCCCGAGCAGCCTGACCCCGTCGCCGAGTTCACTCGCGAACTGCGCATGATGCCTGGCGACTGGTACGTGGTGCACTCGTACGCCGGATACGAGAACCGGGTGAAGACGAACCTGGAGAGCCGTATCACGTCGCTCAACATGGAGGATTACATCTTCCAGATCGAGGTGCCGACCCACCAGGTGACCGAGATCAAGAGCGGCAAGAAGCAGACGGTCAACGAGAAGGTGCTGCCGGGTTACATCCTGGTCAGGATGGACCTCACCGACGAGTCGTGGGCCGTGGTCAGGAACACCCCTGGCGTCACCGGATTCGTGGGCCTGTCGAGCAAGCCCTCGCCGCTGCCGCTCGGCGAGGTGGCCTCGCTGCTCGCTCCCGCCCCCGCAGAGGGCAGCCCGGCCGCCCAGGCGGCGGCCGCCAAGAAGACGTCTCCGGAGTACGAGGTCGGCGAGTCGGTTACCGTTATGGACGGGCCATTCGCGACGCTCCCGGCGACCGTGAACGAGGTCAACTCAGTCACGCAGAAGCTCAAGGTGCTCGTGTCGATCTTCGGCCGCGAGACACCTGTCGAGCTGTCGTTCGACCAGGTCTCAAAGATCTAGAGGAAGCTAAGGCAACATGCCGCCAAGAAGGAAGAAGATCAGCGCCGTCGTCAAGGTGCAGCTGCCCGCTGGCGCGGCCACCCCGGCGCCGCCGGTCGGTACCGCACTCGGTCCGCACGGCGTCAACATCATGGATTTCGTGCGGCAGTACAACGCCGCCACGGAAGCCCAGCGTGGCAACATCATCCCGGTCGAGATCACGATCTTCGAAGACCGGTCGTTCACGTTCGTCACCAAGACGCCGCCCGCGCCCGAGCTCATCAAGAAGGCCGCAGGCGTCGACAAGGGCAGCAAGGAGCCGCACAAGACCAAGGTCGGCTCGCTGACCGCGGCGCAGGTGCGGCAGATCGCCGAGACGAAGATGCCCGACCTCAACGCGAACGACATTGAGGCCGCCGCGAAGATCATCGCGGGTACTGCCCGTTCGATGGGCATCAAGGTCGAGGGCTAGTCCTTTTCAGTCTCACTAAGTGGCAGGGCCTCGCGCTGGGTCCCGATGACCACGACCTCCACGTCAGGAGTGCACCATGAAGCGCAGTAAGGCGTATCAGAACGCCGACCAGAAGATCGACCACGACACCCTGTACAGCCCGGGCGACGCGGTCGAGCTGGCCAAGAACACGATCGTGACGAAGTTCGACCCGACCGTCGAGGTGAACCTCCGGCTCGGTGTCGACCCCCGCAAGCAGGACCAGATGGTCCGCGGCACGGTCAACCTGCCCAACGGCACCGGCAAGACCGCCCGGGTGCTGGTGTTCGCGACCGGCGACCGTGCCGAGGCCGCGCGTGCGGCCGGGGCCGACTTCGTGGGCTCCGATGACCTGATCGAGCAGATCCAGGGCGGGTTCCTCGACTTCGACGCGGTGGTCGCCACCCCGGACCTGATGGGCAAGGTCGGCCGCCTCGGCCGGGTGCTCGGTCCGCGCGGCCTGATGCCGAACCCGAAGACCGGCACCGTCACCCCGGACGTGGCCAAGGCCGTGACCGACATCAAGGGCGGCAAGATCGAGTTCCGCGTCGACAGGCACGGCAACCTTCACTTCATCATCGGCAAGGCCTCCTTCGGCAAGAACGCGCTGCTCGAGAACTACGCGGCCGCGCTCGACGAGGTGGTCAGGCTCAAGCCGGCCGCCGCCAAGGGCCGCTACCTGAAGAAGATCACCTTCACCACGACCATGGGCCCGGGCATCCCGGTCGACCCGAACAAGACCCGCGGCTTCTTCGACGAAGAGGCCCCGGTCGCGTAGGGCTGGTGACTTAGCAGCAGCGGCGGCGTCCCGTACGGACGCCGCCGCTGTCGTATATAGTGGAGCCTGCCGAAGACCGCTGGATGCCAGTTCGCTGGCCGAAGGTTTGATGCGGGGGCGCAGCCCCCGCGGACGGACATCCCGCGCAGGTGACCATGTAAGCCTCAAATCCCAGTCACTGACTTGGGTCTGTCGCCCCGTGTGCATCTGCGCCCGGGGCGTTTGTCGTCTTCGGGGATTCCAGGGGGTCGGCCCCCCGGAAGGTAACTGCGACACATGGGAAGGAGGCTCATGGCAAACGCCGAGAAGACGGCCGTGATCGAAGAGCTCGCGAGCAAGTTCCAGAACTCGAGCGGCGCTGTTCTCACCGAGTACCGCGGCCTCACGGTCGCACAGCTCAAGGAGCTGCGCACCGCTCTCCGGGGCAACGCGACGTTCAGCGTCACGAAGAACACCCTCGCGAAGGTCGCGGCGACGCAGGCGGGCGTGGGCGACGAGGTCGCGTCACTGCTGTCCGGGCCGTCCGCGATCGCGTTCGTCGACGGGGATGTCGCGCAGGCCGCCAAGGGCCTGCTGGACTTCGCCAAGGCGAACCCGCTGCTCGTCATCAAGGGCGGCGTGCTCGATGGCAAGGCGCTTACCGCGGCCGAGATCGGCAAGCTCGCCGACCTGGAGCCGCGCGAGGTGCTGCTCGCCAAGCTGGCCGGCGCCATGAAGGCGTCCATGGCCGGCGCGGCGGCGACGTTCAACGCGCTGCCCACGCAGATGGCGCTGCTCGCAGACGCGCTGCGCGCCAAGCTCGAGGCTGGCGCGCCGGCGGCCGCGGTGGCGGACACCGCGGAGGCGGCACCGGCAGCGGAAGACACGCCTGCTGACGACACGCAGGCCGAGACTCAGGACTAAGGAAAGAAGGGAAAACGATCATGGCGAAGCTCAGCAGCGCTGACCTGCTTGACGCGTTCAAGGAGATGACCCTCCTTGAGCTGTCCGAGTTCGTGAAGGCCTTTGAGGAGACCTTCGACGTCAAGGCTGCCGCCCCTGTGGCAGTCGCCGCGGCCGGTGGCGGCGCGGCCGCCCCCGCCGAGGAGGCCGCCGAGGAGCAGGACGAGTTCGACGTCATCCTCGACGCCGCTGGCGACAAGAAGATCCAGGTCATCAAGGAGGTGCGCACGCTCACCAGCCTGGGCCTGAAGGAGGCCAAGGACCTGGTCGACGGCGCGCCCAAGACCGTTCTTGAGAAGGTCAACAAGGAGGCCGCGGAGAAGGCCAAGGCTGCCCTCGAGGGCGCCGGCGCTTCTGTCACGGTCAAGTAGTTCCACCGCTCTGGTTAGCAGAGCGTGACGCGCTGAACGCCGTCCGGGAACATCCCAGGCGGCGTTCACGTTTGAACGGGAAACGAATAGCAAGACCGGCAACGGCATGCCGACTGGGCCGTCCCGCGACGAGCGGGAATACTGGTCCTACCCGGCAACGTTGTCAGCTACACCTGCCCGCACCTGTGGCATCGATCACGCGGGAAACGTGCGTATACGCGGCGGTTTAGGCTTGACGTTTGGTCTCCGACAGGAGATGCTGCGAAGCAAGGTGAACCACATACAGGCGTACCGTTGACAGGCAGTGCAGTCTCAGACTACACTGACTATTTGCGCTGCACTCTCTAACGTCCTCGGTGCCTTCTCTGCCTCTCCGGCAGCCTCTATGGGGTTTTGCCGCGGGGCGTTTGGCGTGCGTGCGGTGATAGTTCCGCGACAAGTTCGGAAGGACCCCTGTTGGCAGCATCGCGCAGCGCCTCCGCCACGAATCTTGGTCCCCACCGCGTGTCCTTCGCGCGGATCAATGAGCCTCTGAAGGTTCCGGATCTGCTGGCCCTGCAGACCGAGTCGTTTGACTGGCTGCTCGGCAACGAAAAGTGGAAGGCGCGTATCCAGGCCGCCAAGGAAGCCGGAAGCAAGAACATCGCCGAGCAGTCCGGCCTCGAAGAGATCTTCGAGGAGATCAGCCCGATCGAGGACTTCTCCGGCACGATGTCCCTGTCGTTCCGCGACCACCGGTTCGAGCCGCCCAAGTACTCCGACGAGGAGTGCAAGGACAAGGACATGACGTACTCCGCGCCGATGTTCGTGACGGCGGAGTTCATCAACAACACCACCGGTGAGATCAAGAGCCAGACGGTCTTCATGGGCGACTTCCCGCTCATGTCCCGCAAGGGCACGTTCATCATCAACGGCACCGAGCGTGTGGTGGTCAGCCAGCTCGTCCGCTCGCCCGGTGTGTACTTCGACCGGCAGGTCGACAAGACCAGCGACAAGGACATCTACTCCTGCAAGGTGATTCCGAGCAGGGGCGCGTGGCTCGAGTTCGAAATCGACAAGCGCGACAGCGTCGGGGTCCGCATCGACCGCAAGCGCAAGCAGTCTGTCACCGTGCTGCTCAAGGCCCTGGGCTGGGACGACGCACGCATCCTCGAGCGCTTCGGCGACTACGAGTCGATGCGCGCCACCCTGGAGAAGGACCACACGGCCGGCCAGGACGACGCGCTGCTCGACATCTACCGCAAGCTCCGTCCGGGCGAGCCGCCGACGCGAGAGTCGGCACAGGCGCTGCTCGACAACCTGTACTTCAACCCGAAGCGCTACGACCTGGCCAAGGTCGGCAGGTACAAGGTCAACCGCAAGCTTGGTCTTGAGCAGCCGATCCGCCAGGGCACGCTGACCGAGGAAGACATCGTCTCCACGATCGAGTACCTCGTCAGGCTGCACGCGGGCGAGGAGGAGCAGGCGCGCGGCGAGCGGACGATCGTCATCGAGACCGATGACATCGACCACTTCGGCAACCGGCGGCTGCGGACCGTCGGCGAGCTCATCCAGAACCAGGTCCGTCTTGGCCTGGCCCGGATGGAGCGCGTGGTCCGCGAGCGGATGACGACCCAGGACGTCGAGGCGATCACGCCGCAGACCCTGATCAACATCCGCCCGGTCGTGGCGTCGATCAAGGAGTTCTTCGGCACCAGCCAGCTCTCGCAGTTCATGGACCAGACCAACCCGCTGGCCGGGCTGACGCACAAGCGCCGCCTGTCCGCGCTTGGTCCCGGTGGTCTGTCCCGCGAGCGGGCCGGATTCGAAGTGCGTGACGTTCACCCGTCGCACTACGGCCGGATGTGCCCGATCGAGACGCCTGAAGGCCCGAACATCGGGCTGATCGGGTCGCTGGCCTCATACGGCCGGGTCAACCCGTTCGGCTTCGTCGAGACCCCGTACCGCAGGGTCGTCGACGGCGTGGTCACCGACGAGGTCGACTACCTGACCGCCGACGAGGAAGACCGGCACGTTATCGCCCAGGCGAACACGCCGATCGCGGCCGACGGCCATTTCGCGACCAACCGGGTGCTGGTCAGGCGAAAGGGCGGCGAGGTCGACCAGATCCCGCCGGACGAGGTCGACTACATGGACGTGTCCGCACGCCAGATGACGTCGGTCGCGACCGCCATGATCCCGTTCCTCGAGCACGACGACGCCAACCGCGCGCTGATGGGGTCCAACATGCAGCGGCAGTCGGTGCCGCTGCTGCGGTCCGAGTCGCCGCTCGTCGGCACCGGCATGGAGTACCGTGCAGCCACCGACGCGGGCGACGTGATCCTCGCGGAGAAGGCCGGCGTGGTCGAGGAGTCCTGCGCGGACTACGTCACCGTGATGAACGATGACGGCACGCGGACGACGTACCACATCCAGAAGTTCCGCCGCTCCAACCAGGGCACCTGCTTCAACCAGAAGCCCATCGTGGACGAGGGCCAGCGGGTCGAGGAGCGTCAGGTCCTCGCCGACGGTCCCTGCACCGACGAGGGCGAGATGGCGCTCGGCAAGAACCTGCTCGTCGCGTTCATGCCGTGGGAGGGCCACAACTACGAGGACGCGATCATCCTGTCGCAGCGCCTCGTTCAGGACGACGTCCTCAGCTCCATCCACATCGAGGAGCACGAGGTCGACGCCCGCGACACCAAGCTGGGTCCTGAGGAGATCACGCGGGACATCCCGAACGTCTCCGATGAGGTGCTCGCCGATCTCGACGAGCGCGGCATCATCCGGATCGGCGCCGAGGTCGTCAACGGCGACATCCTGGTCGGCAAGGTCACGCCCAAGGGCGAGACCGAGCTCACGCCCGAGGAGCGCCTGCTGCGCGCGATCTTCGGCGAGAAGGCCCGCGAGGTCCGTGACACCTCACTCAAGGTGCCGCACGGCGAGGAGGGCAAGGTCATCGGCGTCCGCGTGTTCACCCGCGAGGACGGCGACGAGCTTCCGCCCGGTGTCAACGAGCTGGTCCGCGTCTACGTGGCCCAGAAGCGGAAGATCACCGACGGCGACAAGCTGGCCGGACGGCACGGCAACAAGGGCGTCATCTCCAAGATCCTGCCCGTGGAGGACATGCCGTTCCTCGCCGACGGCACGCCGGTCGACATCGTGCTCAACCCGCTCGGCGTACCCGGTCGTATGAACGTCGGCCAGATCCTGGAAACCCACCTCGGGTGGGTGGCCAAGACAGGCTGGCAGGTCGAGGGCGACGACGAAGAGTGGAAGGGAAGGCTCCGCGGTATCGGCGCGGACGCCAGCGAACCGGACACCAACGTGGCCACCCCGGTCTTCGACGGCGCGCACGAGGAGGAGATCACCGGCCTGCTCGGCTCCACGCTGCCGAACAGGGACGGCGACCAGATGATCGGCTCGAGCGGCAAGACCCAGCTGTTCGACGGCCGCACCGGCGAGCCGTTCAAGGACGCGATCTCCGTCGGCTACATCTACATCCTCAAGCTGCTGCACCTGGTGGACGACAAGATCCACGCCAGGTCCACCGGCCCGTACTCGATGATCACCCAGCAGCCGCTCGGTGGTAAGGCGCAGTTCGGTGGCCAGCGGTTCGGTGAGATGGAGGTGTGGGCCCTTGAGGCCTACGGCGCCGCCTACGCCCTGCAGGAGCTGCTCACCATCAAGTCCGACGACGTGCTCGGCCGCGTGAAGGTGTACGAGGCCATCGTCAAGGGCGAGAACGTCCCTGAGCCCGGCATTCCCGAGTCCTTCAAGGTGCTCATCAAGGAAATGCAGTCGCTCTGCCTCAACGTGGAGGTGCTGTCAAGCGACGGCGCCGCCATCGAGATGCGGGACACCGACGAAGATGTCTTCCGCGCAGCGGAGGAACTCGGCATCGACCTGTCGCGGCGTGAGCCGAGCAGCGTCGAAGAGGTCTGACTCCGAAGGGGGAACTTACACAGTGCTAGACGTCAACTTCTTCGACGACCTTCGCATCGGGCTCGCCACCGCAGAGGACATCAGGCAGTGGTCGCACGGCGAGGTAAAGAAGCCGGAGACGATCAACTACCGCACCCTCAAGCCGGAAAAGGACGGGCTCTTCTGCGAGAAGATCTTCGGTCCCACCAGGGACTGGGAGTGCTACTGCGGCAAGTACAAGCGGGTCAGGTTCAAGGGCATCATCTGTGAGCGCTGCGGCGTCGAGGTCACTCGCGCCAAGGTGCGCCGTGAGCGGATGGGCCACATCGAGCTGGCCGCGCCTGTCACGCACATCTGGTACTTCAAGGGTGTGCCGAGCCGTCTCGGCTACCTGCTCGACCTCGCCCCGAAGGACCTGGAGAAGGTCATCTACTTCGCGGCGTACATGATCACCTACGTGGACGACGAGGCACGGCAGCGTGACCTGCCGTCACTCGAGGCGCGGATCACGGTCGAGCGGACCCAGCTCGAGCAGCGCCGGGACAACGACATCGAGACCCGGCAGAAGAAGCTCGAGGCCGACCTGGCCGAGCTCGAGGCGCAGGGCGCCAAGGGCGACGCGCGCCGCAAGGTGCGCGAGTCGGCCGACCGCGAGATGAAGCAGATCCGCGACCGCTCCGCCAAGGAGATCGACAGGATCGACGAGGTCTGGTCCAGGTTCAAGGGCCTGAAGGTCCAGGACCTCGAGGGCGACGAGATGCTCTACCGCGAGATGCGCGACCGGTTCGGCCGCTACTTCCGCGGCGGCATGGGCGCGCAGGCCATCCAGGACCGGCTCGCGACGTTCGACCTGGACGCCGAGGCCAACGACCTGCGCGAGATCATCCGCACCGGCAAGGGCCAGAAGAAGGCCCGCGCGCTCAAGCGGCTCAAGGTCGTCTCCGCGTTCCTGAACACGCGCAACTCGCCGATGGGCATGGTTCTCGACTGCATCCCGGTGATCCCGCCGGACCTGCGGCCGATGGTCCAGCTCGACGGTGGCCGGTTCGCGACGTCCGACCTGAACGACCTGTACCGCCGGGTCATCAACCGGAACAACCGCCTCAAGAGGCTCCTTGACCTCGGCGCGCCCGAGATCATCGTGAACAACGAGAAGCGGATGCTCCAGGAGGCCGTGGACAGCCTCTTCGACAACGGCCGCCGCGGCCGCCCGGTCACGGGCCCAGGCAACCGTCCGCTCAAGTCGCTGTCCGACATGCTCAAGGGCAAGCAGGGCCGGTTCCGCCAGAACCTGCTCGGCAAGCGAGTCGACTACTCCGGCCGTTCGGTCATCGTCGTCGGCCCGCAGCTCAAGCTGCACCAGTGCGGCCTGCCCAAGCAGATGGCGCTCGAGCTGTTCAAGCCGTTCGTGATGAAGCGTCTCGTCGACCTGAACCACGCGCAGAACATCAAGTCCGCCAAGCGGATGGTCGAGCGCGCGAAGCCGGTCGTGTGGGACGTGCTCGAAGAGGTCATCACCGAGCACCCAGTGCTGCTCAACCGGGCGCCGACGCTGCACCGCCTCGGCATCCAGGCCTTCGAGCCGCAGCTGGTCGAGGGCAAGGCCATCCAGATCCACCCGCTGGTCTGCACCGCG
>Ga0335085_10017088_pt1 | contig 10467 bp, 7 predicted proteins | sample Lox_Sample_45_FD_206712 | JGI IMG/M metagenome (GOLD analysis project Ga0335085, IMG submission 206712) | Soil microbial communities from Loxahatchee National Wildlife Refuge, Florida, United States - Lox_Sample_4.5 | ecosystem: Environmental > Terrestrial > Soil > Wetlands | place: USA: Florida...
CTGTCCCAGCGCAATATGCGAAGCGGCATTCTCATCGAACAGGGTATTAAAGAAGAGCAGGCCGCTGCTGGCGATCGGCGAAGAGTGCGGCACCAGAGCCACTTCGCCCAAACGCCCGGCGCCGTCATCGGTGTCGATCAGCTTCTGCAACACTTCCTGGCCTTTGCTGGCGCGAGCCTCGACGATGCGACCGTCTTTGAAACGAACCTGGATTCCTTCAATCATCGTGCCCTGATGCGACAGCGGCTTGGTAGCTGTAACAAAGCCGTCGGCGCGGTCTTTGTGCGGTGTCGTAAACACCTCTTCCGTAGGCATATTGGGAATGCAATAAATCCCGTTGCCCGCAGTCGTGCCTCCACCGATCCACAAATGGTCATCGGCAAGCCCCAGCCGGAAATCCGTGCCCGGTCCGCGATAGTGCAGCGCTGCGTAGCGTTTCTCGTTCAGGAACGCTGCGCGGCGCTGCAAATCGGCGTCGTGCGCCCGCCACTCGCTTACCGGATCGGCAGTGTTGATCCGCGTGGTCGCGAAGATCACCTCCCATAGCTTGGTCAGCGCCGCCTCCGCCGTCTCGCCTGGAAACATCGCCGCCGCCCACGCGGGAGTCGCGCTGGCCACAATCGTCCAGTTGATCTCGTGGCGCGTAATCAGTTCCAGTGCCGGCCGGTAAGCCTGCGATACCGCTCGATTCGCCCGTCCCACGCGGTCGGGATCCTCATTCGACAGCAGCGCCGGGTTTCCGCCCGCAATCCCCAAACGCGCCGCCCCGCTCTTGAATGCCGCGGCCATTCCCTCGTACAGCCACTTTGCCGCGTGGTCGAAGCTCTCGCCCCGGGCGAACCGGTAGCGCATCAGCGTCGCTTCATCGTCGCTGTAGAGCGTCGTCACCAGCGAAGCGCCCGCGCGGTACGCCTGCTCGGTAATACGGCGCGCCAGCGGCATCGCGTCGGTCGATGCCGTCATCACCAGTTCCTGCCCGGCCTTCAGCCCGAGTCCAATATTCACTGCTACTCGAGCAAACAAATCAAGCTTCTCTGCATGTGTACGCTCTTCCATCTTTGCTTTGCACTCCATTCATCTCTTCTTATGATGCCAGATGCGCTCAAAATCTCGCCGGACAACCAGTGGATAGCGCAATAGCCACCAATCGTAGCTCTCTCTCATCAGTGTATTGTTTCTGGAATAGGGAGGTCCTTTGACGCCCTTCAAAGCTACTCGCGGCCGCTCGTTGCGTCCGCATAGATTTCTAGCAGTGTGCGCGCGGCGCGGAATGGTGTCGTTTGCCCCTCTACAACCTCGCGCTCCATCGCCTCCATGCGGCCCTGCACCGCTGGATGTGTCTCGAACCGCTGCCGCAGCGCCTGCTCAATCATCTCCCGCATCCATCGCTTCTGCTGCTCGCGGCGCACCTGAGCGAACCAGCCATTGGCTCGCGTCGATGCCGCATACTCCAGCACGCAATCCCACAGCTGGCGGATGCCCGCGCCTGTCAACGCCGAGCAGGTAATCGCTCGCGGAGGCCATCCCGACCCGGAAGCGGGGAAAAAGTGCAATGCATTCTGCGCCTCGCTCCGCGCCCGCTCTGCCGCCGCCACATTTGCGCCGTCGGCCTTGTTTACCGCAACCAGATTCGCCAGTTCCATCACGCCGCGCTTGATGCCCTGCAGTTCATCGCCCGCTCCTGCCAGCGTGATGAGCAGGAAAAAGTCCGTCATCTCGTGCACCGCGGTCTCCGTCTGCCCTACCCCGACCGTCTCCACCAGAATGTTGCGGTATCCCGCCGCCTCGCACAGCAGCATCGCCTCGCGTGTCCGCTGCGTCACCCCACCGGCTATCCCTCGCGAAGGCGACGGGCGAATGAATGCCATCTCGCTTGCGGCGAGCGTCGTCATGCGCGTCTTGTCGCCCAGAATGCTTCCGCCCGAGAGCTGGCTGCTGGGGTCGATTGCCAGCACGGCAACCTTCTGCTTCTTCTCTTCGATAAGGTATCTGCCCAGTGCTTCGATCAGGCTGCTCTTTCCCGCGCCGGGCACGCCGGTAATCCCCACGCGGATGGAATCGCCGCTGTGCGGCAGGCAATCCTCCACAATCTGCTCGGCTAGTTCGCGGTCTGCCTTGCGCGCGCTTTCAATCAGCGTGACCGCACGCGCCAGCACCATCCGGTCGCATCGCAGGATCCCGTCGAGAAACTCTTCGCGCGTAAGGCGTCTGCGCTTCTTCGCCTCATGTAACCGGGGACCCTCCGGCTGCGGTGTCTTGCATCCCGGCCGTTCACGCAATGCGCTCTTCATCGCGCCCCTCTGATACTAGCCCTCAACGCTGGCGCTCAGCATCTCCAGAATCTTCTGCGCCGCCACTGGAATCACCGTCCCCGGCCCGTAAATTCCCGCTACCCCGGCGTCGTATAGGAATTGGTAGTCCTGCGGCGGAATCACTCCGCCCACCACCACCAGAATGTCATCCCGCCCCAGCGCCTTAAGCTCCGCAATCAGTTGCGGCACCAGCGTCTTATGTCCCGCCGCCAGGCTCGACACGCCCACCGCATGCACGTCGCTGTCCATCGCGAACCGCGCCACCTCGCGCGGCGTCTGAAACAACGGCCCGATATCCACATCGAATCCAATGTCCGCAAACGCCGTCGCAATCACTTTTGCGCCCCGGTCGTGCCCATCCTGGCCCATCTTCGCCACCAGGATCCGCGGCCGCCGTCCCTCTGCCTCTTCGAACTCCTCCACCATCCGCCGCGCCTTGTTGAACTCTGCCGAGTTCGCGCTCTCTAGGGAGTACACACCGGAGATGGTGCGTGTTCTCGCCTCATATCGGCCCCACACCTTTTCGAGAGCCATGGAAATCTCGCCCAGCGTGGCGCGCTTCCGCGCCGCGTCCACGGCGTGTTCCAGCAGATTCCCGCTGCCCGTCGCGGCGCACCGCTCCAGTGCCGCCAGCGCCTCGCCGACCGCACTCCCATCGCGATCGCGCTTCAACTGCTCCAACCGCTTCACCTGCGCTTCGCGCACCGCGGCATTGTCGATATCAAGTACAGGAATCTCCGGCTGTTCGGGCGCAGGATAGGCATTCACGCCCACAATCACATCGCGTCCTGAATCGATCCCCGCCTGCCTGCGCGCTGCCGCCTCTTCAATCCGCATCTTGGGCAGCCCGGTTTCGATTGCCTTCGCCATGCCCCCAAGGCCTTCGATCTCTTCGATCAGCTCCCATGCCGCGTGCATCAGCTCATGCGTCAGCCGTTCCACATAGTACGATCCCGCCCACGGGTCCACCACATGTGTAATGCCCGTCTCTTCCTGCAAATAAATCTGCGTATTGCGCGCAATCCTCGCCGAGAAATCCGTCGGCAGCGCCAGCGCCTCGTCCAGCGCATTCGTATGCAGCGATTGTGTGCCGCCCAGAGCAGCGGCCAGCGCCTCTACGCACGTTCGCACCACGTTGTTGTACGGGTCCTGCGCCGTCAGGCTCCATCCCGATGTCTGTGAGTGCGCTCTCAACGCCAGCGATTTCGTGTTCTTGGCGCCAAAGCCCTTCACGATCTTCGCCCAAAGCACGCGCCCCGCCCGCATCTTGGCAATCTCCATGAAGTGGTTCATGCCCATGGCCCAGAAAAACGAAATTCGCGGCGCAAACTCATCCACGTTGAGGCCCGCGTTCACTCCCGTGCGCAGATACTCCAATCCATCCGCCAGCGTGTACGCCAACTCCAGCTCGGCCGTCGCACCCGCCTCCTGCATGTGATAGCCGCTCACACTGATGCAGTTGAACCTGGGCATCTTTGCTGCGCAGTAGCGGAAGATGTCGCCGATGATCCGCATCGACCCTTCGGGCGGATAGATGTATGTGTTGCGGACCATGAACTCCTTCAAAATATCGTTCTGAATGGTCCCACTCAGTTGCTCCGTCGCCACTCCCTGTTCCTCGGCGGCGACAATATAAAACGCCATAATGGGCAGCACCGCGCCATTCATCGTCATCGACACCGACATCTGCTCCAGCGGAATGCGGTGAAACAGAATCTTCATGTCGAGAATCGAGTCGATCGCCACGCCTGCCTTGCCTACGTCGCCCGTCACGCGTTCGTGATCGGAGTCGTACCCCCGGTGAGTCGCCAGATCGAACGCCACTGAAAGTCCCCGCTGCCCCGCCGCCAGATTGCGGCGGTAAAACGCATTCGACTCCTCCGCCGTCGAAAATCCCGCGTACTGCCTGATCGTCCACGGTCGCATCGCATACATCGTGCTGTGCGGCCCGCGCAGGTAGGGCGGAATTCCCGCCGCATACTCCAGGTGTTTCAGCCCTGCCAGGTCATTAGGCGTATAAATACTCTTCAGCGCAATGTGCTCCGGCGAAAGCCATTCTTCAGCCTTGTGCGCCGCCGCCTTCACCGTCGCAGGTTTCCAATCGATCTTCGTAAAATCAGGACGCATTACCAACCTTAATCCCCAGCCGCTGCTGCCACTTCGTTAGTACTTCCACCGGATTGCTGCGCACATGCACAAACTCCGCAATCCCCATTGCCGTGAGCTCTGTCGCGTTCTCAGGATTTCCCGCCACAATCACCGGCGTCTGCCGGCCCTGCGCCTTCAACTTCGGCATCAGCTCCACGGCGATCGGCAAATACTCCGCGTCGGAGCTGCAAAGCACAATCAGGTCGCCTTCCGCCGCCGCAATCTCCTCGGCCTTCTTGAACCGCCGCACGGCAATCTCAAAACCAGCGCAGCCAAAGAAATTCGCCGCGAAGGTAGCGCGCGCGGCGCGCATCTTTACATCTCCCGTTTGAGCCAGCAGCACCTGCGGCGTCTTGCCTCCCGCCGCCACATGTCTCTCGGTGCGCAAGCGCAGCTCCTCATACGCCCGCGCGCCCCGCCGCGTCTCGTTCATTCGCTGTTCGTCGATGCGGTCAAGCGCCCGCTCGGTGCGATTCGCATATTGGTTCGTTCCCACCATCACGCGCCGCCGCGCCGCCACGGCCGTCTCGCGCGCCGTCAAGGACTGCTCCAATATCCGCGCGATCACGCCCTCCGCCTTGGCCTTGCGGTAGCCGCCGCGCGCTTCGACCGCCTGCATCGCCTTCCAGCCCTCACGCGCTAGAAAATCGGTCAGCGTCTCCAGGTAATACGAACCGGCGCCCGCATCGGTTACGCGGTTAAGCCACGCTTCGTGCTTCAGTAGTAGCTGCGTGTTCCGCGCCAGCCGCCGGCTCGCCTCATCCGGCTTTTTGTAGCACGCATCGAACGGCGCCACCGTCACTGAATCCGCTCCGCCCAGCACCGCCGCCATCGCCTCGGTCGTCGTGCGCAATACGTTTACGTGCGGATCGTAGACCGTCTTATTCCATCGCGACGTGCGCGCAGCGATGCGTGCGCGCGCCGCTTCATGTTTTCCGCAAAATCTCTCCACTGCTCGCGCCCACACCATGCGAAATGCGCGCAGCTTGGCGATTTGAAAGAAATAGTTGGAGCCGATCGCAAAGCTGAACTCGATCGCAGCCGCCGCCCGGCCTGCATCCACCTCCCGCTCCCCCATCGCCGCCAAAAAGTCCACTCCGGCCGCAAGCGTCAGGCCAACCTCTTCCGCGGCCGTCGCGCCTGCCTCCTCCATCGCGTCGCCATGAATCGTGAACGGTACAAACCCGTTCGGTGCCGCGCCGATTGCCTCCGCCGCAAACTCTACGCTTGCCACCGCGTCGCATCCGGTTGAAATCGCAGCCGCGATCCGCAGGTCGTTGAGCCGTCCCATCAAAAGTCGGATCAGCCCCTCATCTGCGCGCTCGAAATGCACCGCAACTTCGCCCAGATTCTCCAGCACCACTGCAAGTTCATTGCTGCTCTTCACCGACAAGCTGCTAAATGCGATTTCCTCGGCCCCGGCCGCAATTGCGCTGCGCGCGGCGCGATTCGCCTCCGCTGCATCCGTTGTGTCGATCTCCTCGCGCACCCTCCAGTCACCCGTCGCGCGCCCGCCACGCCGGTAAGGAAACTCGCCCGGCTCCGAATCCAGGCACGCCAGGCCTTTTAAATCCTCCGTACGGTAATAGGGCTTTACCGCCAGTCCCTCTTCCGTACGCCAGATCAATCTCTTTTCGTAATCAGCCCCCTTCAGGTCGCGCGCAATCGCTGCTTCCCACGCCTGGGTGCTGACCGGCGGAAACTCCCTAAGCAGATCTTCGGTCCCCATCTTGAATCACTTAACCTCAATGCCTTTGTCTTTCGGATCTTCAACCATCTCGATCAAAAACCCGAACGCGCTCTCGGCTCTCGACTTCGGATGCACAAAAAACACCGTCGTTCCTCGCGAACCCTTGCGCGGTGCCTTGTCAATCAGTCGAAATCCCTCTGCCTGCATCGCATTGAACGCCTGTTGCGCGCTCTCCACGCGGTAGCCCACATGCGCCAGACCGCCGCGCCCGCCGTTTTTCTCGATCAGCTTCTGCACCGGAGAGTCCGCCGTTAGCGGCTCCAGCAACTGCATCAGATTCGGCCCGTCGCCGATCTGGAGCAGTGCTTCGCGCACCTTATCGATTCCGTACACTTCCTCGCGATGAATTTCCTTGAAGCCCAATGCCTCGAATGCCCTTACCTGGCCCTCAAGCTCGCCCTGCTTAACCGCAATCGCCACGTGATCCACAAACTTGACGCCGGGTACTTTCTTCAGATCCTCCTCAACGTTCATCTCAACCTTTCAATTCGTCATTCGCACAAACTCTTTGTTAGGGTCGCACCTGCACCTAGGGCGCCATCCGCGCGTGAATTGCGTTCTTCGCTTTGCGCCTCTGTTGGATTAGTTATCAGCTCAGAAGGGTTGATGTTTCCAAGTGCTCCGCCACGGCGGAACGCGGCCAACGGCGCTTTCGAAACCTCCGATCTCCCCAGCTATCGCGCCCTCACTCAAACTCCACCAAAACCTGATTCACCTTTACGGGTTCGCCTTGCGTCACCTGCACGCTCTTCACTTTACCCGCGCGCTGCGCCGTCACGTTTGTCTCCATCTTCATCGTTTCCAGCACCAAAATCAGATCGCTCGCTTCCACGGCTTGTCCGGGTGTCACATTTACCTTCATCACGAGCCCCATCACTGGGCTGCGGCACACCTTCCCCTCGGAATCCCACACCCCGCCGGGGCCCTGCGCATGCGGCCCGGCGTCCGCGTGCGGCGCATGGTGCGGCGCATTGTGCTGTGCATCGTCCGGCTCATTGTCCCCCGCGTCGCTCGGCTCTGCGGAATCTTCTTCCTCATCGAGAGCTTCTACGTCGACCAGGTACGTCTTTCCCTCAACCGTGATATGAAACTTCAACGCGCCGCTTCCTTTCCGCAAATTCGTCTGTCCGGCTCATTTTCTTGAGCGCAAATTATGCGATGTCTGCACAAGTATTCGTCCCTGCCGCGCCCATGCGCCTGCACTGTCAGTTTGCGCCGGTAAAAGCTGCGCTGAACGAAGACGGGTCTTCTTGCCCAGATACGCTGTAGCAGCCGCGGTAAGCACGGCTACAAGCTCCGGCTTGGTTGCCTCCTCTTTCCGCACAACCTTGGCAGGCATGGCTGTGACCTCGCCCTCCTGCGCCCGTCCTGCTTCGAGCCTGCTCAACTCCGCCACGCGCGCTTGCAGCACCTTCACTTGTGCCGCCATGGCGTTCAATTGCCGATCCGTGTCCCGCTGCCGCTCAGCCAGCACCCGCCGCATGGCGCGCGTCAATCCTGCGTAGATCACCGCGCAGCCCGCTCCCACCACGATCGCCGTCACCGCCCAATCCGTCCAATGCATTTTCACGCGCCCGCTCCTTGCATCTTCACGCGTCGACTCCTTATGACTTCCCAGCCGCCCGGCAGCCGTCGCCGGGGTGGCATTTCACAGCGGTATCAATCCGTGTTTCTTCTGCGGCCGCAGCTCATGCTTGCTATGCAGCGACTCCAGCGCCCGCGCCACGTATCTCCGCGTCTCCGCCGGCGATATCACGTCGTCCACCAGCCTTCGTCCCGCCGCCACATACGGGTTTGAGAAAGTCTCCCGGTACTCTTCCACCATCTCCTGCCGCCGCGCCGCCTGGTCTTCGGCCGCGTCGATCTCGCGCCGGAATACGATCTCAGCCGCCCCCTCGGCGCCCATTACCGCAATCTCCGCCGTCGGCCAGGCCACCACGCGGTCCGCGCCCAGCCCTTTCGAGCACATGGCAATGTACGCGCCGCCGTAGGCCTTGCGCAGCACCACCGTGATCTTCGGCACCGTGGCCGCCGAGTACGCAAACAGCAACTTCGCTCCGTGCCGGATGATCCCGCCCCGTTCCTGCTCCACGCCTGGCAGGAATCCCGGCACGTCCACAAACGTCACCAGCGGAATATTGAACGCATTGCAGAAGCGCACAAACCGCGCCGACTTATCTGACGCGTCGATGTCCAGTGCTCCGGCCAGCACGCTAGGCTGGTTGGCTATAATCCCCGCCGTCCTTCCGCCAATCCGCCCGAAGCCGATCACGATGTTCGCGGCAAACGTCGGCTGAATCTCCAGAAAATCCTCGTTGTCCACCACGCGCACAATCACGTCCCGCACGTCGTAGGCCACCTTCGGATCAGCCGGAACCGTTCCGTTCAAATCCGTATCGGCTTTCAATCGTCCGCTGAACGCCACGCGCGGCGGATCCTCCATATTGTTCGACGGCAAAAAGCTCAGCAGCCTCTGGCACAACCGGATCGCCTCTTCGTCATCTTTCGCTATCAAGTGCACCACTCCCGAGTAGTGCATCTGCGATTGCGGCCCGCCCAGATCCTCGGCGCTCACCTCTTCGCCCGTCACCTGCTTAATTACCTGCGGCCCGGTGATGAACATCCGGGCATGCTCGGTCTGAATCACAAAATCCGTCAACGCGGGGCTGTACGCCGCGCCGCCCGCGCACGGTCCGCAGATCAATGAAATCTGTGGCACGGTGCCGGACAGCATCACGTTGTGATAAAAAACCCGTGCGTAACCAGCCAGGCTGTCGATCCCCTCCTGTACCCGCGCGCCGCCCGAGTCGTTGACAAAAATGAATGGGCTGCCCGTCTTCAGGCTCATGGCCATCATTTCGGCCACTTTGTTGCAGTGCGTCTCGCCTGCCGCGCCGCCCGCCACTGTAAAGTCCTGGCTCGCCAGGTGCACCAGCCGTCCGTCGATGGTTGCGCAGCCCGTCACCACCCCATCGGCAGGCAGGTCCTTTTCAGCCATTCCGAAATAGGTCGCCCGGTGCCGGCAAAACAGCCCGATCTCCTCAAAGCTGCCTTTGTCCGTCAGCCGCTCGATGCGTTCCCGCGTCGTCAGCTTGGCCGATGCGTGCTGCCTCTCGATGCGGTCCTTGCCGCCGCCTAATTCAAGCTCTGCGCGCTTCGACTCCAGCTCCGCGATCTTGTCGTCCATCGTCTTCTTCTTTGCGATTTCTTCCTGAATCACCATCACTCTACCTTGGGAAACATGCACACATTCTCCCCCTCGCGCACCGCAGCCCGCGGGGCACAGATCGCCTTTCTCGCACCGCATTCATTCTATTCCCCTTGAGGAACGAACTAATGTGATAAGGTTCACGGCAAACAACACCCGAAAAGTGAGCATGTGAATGCACTGCGCCACACCATCTCCCGTCCGCACCTGGCAATTGAGCCCATGAAAGCGGAACCAGTGCGGATGTGTTCCGGAAGCACGTCAGTCAAACGGCTTTCCCCCTCAGGAAAAAGCTGCCTTCATCATTTAACGTTTACTCTGCTTCCGCTTCGTGCATAGAAAGTCCCTCATCCGATCTCTGCCTGGTCTTACATTAACTTTAGTTTTTTCAACTACATATGCGGACGCACCTCAAAGCGTTGCGCCCGCACACCCGCGCTGCGGCCTTCCTCATGAAAGTCATCTCTCCGATGGTCTTAATGCCTGCCCGCAACTCCGCCAAATCTCTGCCGTCGCCGCCACATCTCTGCGGACCCCCTGCCTCGGTGCCGTAATCTGTTAAGCAGCCGCAAGATGCTCGATCCCTCCTCGACCTCCGCCAATCGCCCCATCGAGCAAAGCTCGCCCGCTCGCGACCCCGCCACGCTTGAGCGCCGCATCGGCCTGCGCTCCGCCGTGCTCTTGAACATGCTTGAGATGATCGGCGTCGGCCCCTTCATCACGCTGCCGCTGGTCATCGCCGCGGCGGGCTTCCGTCTCTCTGTCTGGGCCTGGGTGCTGGGCGCAGTCATCGCTATCGCCGACGGCCTCGTCTGGGCCGAGCTCGGCGCCGCTTTCCCGCGAGCTGGTGGCTCCTATGCATTCCTCCGGGAGATTTACAGCCCGAACGGCCCCGGCAACTGGCTCAGCTTTCTTTACGTCTGGCAGGTCACCTTTACCGCCCCGCTTTCAGTTGCCTCGGGCTGCATCGGCCTCTCCAGTTTTCTCGCCGTCTTTTGGCCCAATCTCGACGCCGCGCCCATAGCTGCTTTGCCTAGGTTCCACTACGC
>Ga0335085_10017089_pt1 | contig 10466 bp, 9 predicted proteins | sample Lox_Sample_45_FD_206712 | JGI IMG/M metagenome (GOLD analysis project Ga0335085, IMG submission 206712) | Soil microbial communities from Loxahatchee National Wildlife Refuge, Florida, United States - Lox_Sample_4.5 | ecosystem: Environmental > Terrestrial > Soil > Wetlands | place: USA: Florida...
GCGTTTCGCCGGACCAGCAAGCTCGAGGAGTGGGCCAGGGCGGCCGCGTAGCAGCTACTCGGAGTCCAGATCCAGCAGCGGAACCAGCCGGGCCCGAGGCGGGAGGCCGGCCTCCAGTTCCATGATCCCCACCGAGGGCGGGAGGTTGAACCGCCGCTGCCCGGCGCCGCCCGGGTTCATCACTGTCACCACGCGATCGATCACCGTGAGCAGCGGCTTGTGGGTATGGCCGTAGATGATCACTTCGGCCGATGGGTAGGCGGCCACCAGGCCCTCCGGCGTTGGAGAGCCCAGTTGATCCCCGTGGGTGAGCACGAAGTCCAGACCCTCGATTTGGGTTTCTACTACCGCCGGGACCCGCGAGCGGAGATCGAACCCGTCGGTATTCCCGTAGACCGCGGTCACCGGGGCGATCGCGCCGAGCTCCTCCAGCAACTCGACCGAGCCGATGTCTCCGGCGTGGAGAATGTGATCTACTTCGCGAAAGGCTTCGAAAACTTCGGGGCGGAGGAGGCCGTGGGTGTCGGAGATGATGCCGAGGCGCATTGCTTTAATTGCCGAGTGATGATTGCCGATTGGCGATTGGGTATATGGGGGAGCCTTGGAGTCGAGGACAGAGAAATGGGGGAGTGCTGGAATGGGTGAATGGGGGAGTGATCAGTGGGGAGTTGCAATCGCGCTCTCATTCCATCATTCCCCCATTCTCTTATTGCTCCATTCTCCTGCATTCCCCCATTCTCTCAATCGGCAATCGCCAATCCTCAATCCTCAATCCCTACTCCCCTCCTTGCCAGCGTTTGGCCAACTCGATCGGCAGCCCCACCTGGTCCACGATCCGCTGCACGATGAAGTCCACCAGCTCGGAGACCTGGGTCGGCCGGTGATAGAAGCCGGGAGCAGCGGGAATGACCACCGCGCCCGCCTCGGTCACGGTCACCAGGTTCCGCAGATGGACCAGGGAGAGCGGGGTCTCGCGGGGGACGAGGATCAGTTTCCGTCGCTCCTTCAGGGTCACATCCGCAGCCCGTTCCACCAGCGAGCGGCTGGTGCCGGCTGCAATGGCGGCGATAGCTCCCATGGAGGCAGGGCAGATCACCATGCCCGAGGTCTTGGCGGAGCCGCTGGCCGGCCGGGCCCCCCGGTCGTCGTCGGAAAAGAGTGTCATGCTGCTCCAGTCGCCTCCGGTAGCGGCCCTGAGGGCGCCGTGGTCGCCGATGGAAGTCTCCTGAGAGAGCAGCCGCCAGCCGTGGCTGGTCACGATCAACCAGGTGGGGACCCTGTGACGCGCGAGGACCTCGATCAGGCGGACCGCGTAAGGCGCCCCCGAGGCCCCGGTCACCGCGACGACCAGCGGATCGCCAGTCATCGGCCGCGGCGGTTAGGAGTGGGGGAACGCAGCGGGTGTTTGGAGCGGGGACCAGGGACCGGGGACCGGGGACCAGGGCGGGGCTGGACGCGAGAGTAGTGCTTACTGCTCTTCCTGTTCTCCCGTTCCCCCGTTCCCCTGTTCTCCGGTTTCATAGCATCCGGTCCAGCAACGCGAACAAGAACACCGTCACACTCATCACCCCGTTCATGGTAAAGAAGGCGGCGTCCAGGCGACTGAGATTGCCCGGCTTCACCAGCCGGTGTTCATAGACCAGAATCGCCGTGGCCACGCCGACCCCGGCCAGGTACCAGCCGCCGAATCCTGAACCGATTCCGAAGACCACCAGCGCGGGAATCGTGATCCCGTGGAGGATCTTGGCCAGCAGGATACTCCGCTGCTCACCCAGCCGCACCACCGCGCTCCGCAGGCCCTCGTTCCGGTCGAACTCGAGATCGGGGAGTGCGTAGAAGATGTCGAATCCCGCTACCCAGGTGGACACCGCCACCGTCACCGCGACCAGCGGCCACCAGGGTTGACTCCAGCGGCCCATGACGGCGAGGTAGCCTCCCACCGGAGCAATCGAGAGACTCAGCCCCAGCCAGAGGTGCGGCCACCAGGTGAACCGCTTGGCGAAGCTGTAGGTCATGATCCAGGCCAGGGCCAGCGGACTCAGCGCGAAGCAGATCGGATTGAGCAGCGACGCCGCGTAGACGAAGAGCACCCCGGCCAGCAGGACCGAGACCCAGGCCTGGGTCAGGGTGAGCGCGCCGCGGGGCAGCTCTCGAGCCTTGGTGCGGGGATTCCGGGCGTCGTACACCCGGTCGGCGATCCGATTGAATCCCATGGCGACCCAGCGCGCCGCGGAGAAGGCCACGATCACCAGTCCCACCGTGCGCCAGGGAACGGCGGTCTGGATCGAGGCGGCCAGGACGCCGAGGAGCGCGAAGGGAAGGGCAAACAGAGTGTGCGGCAGCTTGACGAAGTTGACGTAGCGCACCAGCAGCGATTCACCGGTAAAGGTCTGCCCTTCCTGAGGGGAACCGGGAACGGGGAACAGGGAACGGGCCGCTGCCCCGCCCGGGTTACTGGTGCCGGACTTCCCGGTACTCATCTCCCACCCTCGCCGGTCAGCGGAATGCCGAGCTGGGGCCACAGTTGATCGATCCGGGCCTTGGTCGCCGCATCCATCTCGATCCGCTCCGGCCACTCCCGCTCGAAGCCCTCTTCTTTCCACTTCCGGGTGCCGTCGATCCCCATCTTGCTCCCGAAGGTGAACCCCCGACTGGCGTGATCCAAGACATCCACCGGGCCCAGGGAGAAGCGCACGTCGCGCTCGGGGTCGATGTGATTCAGGGCCACCCACCAGGCCTCGTCGGGGTTCTGGACGTTGACCTCCTTGTCCACCACGACGATCACCTTGGCCAGCGACATCAGGCCCTGACCCCAGAGCGCGTTCATCACCTTGTAGGCCTGTCCGGGATACTGCTTGTCGATCGAGACGAAGACCAGGTTGTGGAAGATGCCCGGCGCGGGCATGTGGTAATCCACGATCTCCGGTACCGTCAGCTTGAGGAGTGGCAGGAAGATCCGCTCCGTCGCGTGACCGAGGTAGTAATCCTCCATCGGCGGCCGTCCCACCAGCGTGGCCGGATAGACCGGGGCCCGGCGCATGGTGAGCGCGGTGACGTGAACCCTGGGGTAATAGTCGGCCAGCGAGTAGAAGCCGGTGTGATCTCCGAAGGGTCCCTCCAGGACCAGGTCCTCGGCGGGGTCGATGTATCCCTCGAGCACCATCTCCGCCTCGGCCGGAACCTCGAGCTCGCAGGTGATGGCCTTGGCCAACTCGACGTGGGCCCGCCGCAGGAATCCGGCGAAGAGGAACTCATCGATGGTCGGAGGCAGCGGGGCGGATCCGGAGTAGACGCTGGCCGGATCTCCGCCCAGGGCGATTACTACCGGCATCCGCTCCTTGCGTGCGGCCATCTCGCGCCAGTGCGCGGCGCCGACTTTATGGCGTTGCCAGTGCATGGCCAACGTGTTCCGGCTCAGCACCTGGATCCGGTACATCCCGACATTGCGGATCCCGCGTGCGGGATCCTCGGTGATCACGAGCGGGAGGGTGATGTAGCGGCCGGCATCCCCCGGCCAGGTGGTGAGAAAGGGAATTCCGTCCAGATCCACCGCCTCATCGCGAAGGATCAGTTCCTGGCAGGGGGCGAGCCCTCCTCTGGTGCGGGGCGGGAACTTGGCCATTTCGGCCAAGCGTGGTATCAGAGCCAGCTTGCCCAACAGACCTTCGGGGACCTTGATGTTGATCATCTCGCTGATCCGGTCCCCGATCTGGTCCAGCCGCTCGGTTCCCAGCGCGAGGCAGATCCGCTTCATGGAGCCGAAGAGGTTGATCGCGACCGGGTAGGCGCTACGGCTGCCATTTTCGAGCAGCACGTGCTCGAACAGGAGTGCGGGTCCTCCGCCGGGGCTCTTCATGCACCGATCGGCGATCTCGGCGACCTCCAACCGGGCCCGAAGCGGCTGGGTTACCCGGCGAAGCTCTCCGATCCGCTCGATGGCGGCGATGAACTCCGGGAGACTATCGAGCGCCATGACGCATCCCCACGTGGAGGCCGCAGATCCCGCCCAGGAGGGGCCGGTAGCGGACCTCGGTGAATCCCTGGGCCTCCATCCGCCGCATCAGGTCGCCGGGCTCGGGGAATTCGAGGACCGAGGCGGGGAGGTAACTGTAGGCCGTATCGTGGCGGGAGACCCGCCGGCCGATCCAGGGCAAGAGGTATTTGAAGTAAAGGAGGTACAACCCTCGTAAGGGCTGTCGTGGGGGCGTGGTAAACTCGAGAATCACGAACCGCGCACCCGGCTTGAGCACGCGAGCGGCCTCGGCCAGGCCCGCGTCCAGGTCGGAGAGGTTGCGGACACCGAACCCCACCATCGCACCATCGAACGCGGCAGTCGGGAAGGGCAGCTCCAGCGCATCGGCCGCAACCGGAGCCAGGCCCTCGGCCTTGCCGCGACCCAAGGCCAACATCGCGGGGACGAAATCGGCCCCGACGATTCGGCCCCGAAACCCGGGCTGATGGGCCAGCGTGGCCGCCAGGTCCAGCGTCCCGGCACAGAGGTCCAGAAAGCGACCGTTGGGACAGGATTCCCAACCAAGATCGCGAACCGCCTGGCGGCGCCAGCGGCGGTCGAAGTTCAGGCTGAGCAGGTGGTTCAGGAAGTCATAGCGGGGGGCGATGGCGGTGAACATTCGCCGCACATAGCGCCGCTTTTCCGTGCCGTTCAGGGAGGGTAACTTGCTCTCTGTGGCTAACATAGGCGCCCAATGTAGTCCGGCCGGAAGCGGCACCGCAAGCGGAAACCGCTGTGGGTGACGCCGACCTGCTCGCTGCCGCCTCCGATCAGGAGGTCGTCGCCCAGGCGAGGCTGGGCCGGGAGGCCGGCTATCGGGAGCTGATCCGGCGGTACGAGCGGCCGATCTTCTCCCTCATCCTGCGCATGGTCCGGGACAGGCAACTGGCCGAGGACCTGGCCCAGGAGACCTTCATCAAGGCGCTCAACGCCATCGGTTCCTACCGACCCGAATTCAAGTTTTCCAGCTGGATCTTCAAGATCGCCAACAACGCGGCGATCGATCACCTGCGCCGGCGGGAGCTGGACACCCTCTCGCTGGACGGATCACCCAGCGCCTCGACACCCGAAGCGGTGGAGGCCACCATCCCCCAGATCGGGGATCGCGGAGAGAGCCCGCTGGATGAGCTGGAGGCCCGGGAGCTGGGCGGGGCGATCGAGCTGGCTATCGCGGCGCTGCGCCCCGAGTATCGCTCCTGCATTCTGCTGCGTCATGTCGAAGGCCGTTCCTACGAAGAAATCGCCGACATTCTGAGTCTGCCTTTAGGAACCGTGAAAACGTATATCCATCGCGCGCGTCATCAGTTGCGGGATGCACTGGCGCACCTGCGGGAGTGAAACCTGGGGGTGGAAGCCCCGTAAAGAGGCATACCTATGACTGGCAGCGACTGGGAACACCTGACGGATAGCGAATTCGATTCGTGGCTGGACGGCCAGTTGCCGCCGGCGCGAGTGTACCATTTGGAAACCTGTATCAGCTGTCGCGAATCGGCGGAGACGGACCGCACTATCGCCCTGCATCTCAGCACCCTTCCCCGCCTCACCCCATCTCCCGAATTCAGCGACCGAATCCTTAATGCCGTAGCCGAGGCCAGCCCGGCACTCGCCAAGGTCAGGTTGCATGTCACGCCGGATGAGCTGGACGAATGGCTGGGTGGGCGGCTCCCGGTGGAGCGGATCTGGCACCTCGAGGTCTGTGGTGAGTGCCGCGCCTTTGCGGAGGCAGAACAGAGCCTGGTGGCCAAGCTGCGGGCGGTGCCGCTCTGGTCTCCGACGATCGGGTTCGCGGATCGGGTGATGGCGTCGGTGGCCGCTCCGGTAGCCCCGGTGCTTCAGCCTGCGTTCTCGTGGCGCTCCCTGGTTGCGACGCCGCGCGCTCGGGCGCTGGCCGCCGGGGTGGCCACGCTCACGGTGGGCGCGATGGCCGGCAGCGTGGCCTGGAGCCTGACGCACCAGGCCTTCCTCACGTCGCTGGGTGGCTGGTTCGCAGACCAGGCTCAGCAGTGGTTGTGGGTCGGTCTCCGAGGCGCGGTTTCCAACCTGATCGAACAGCCCTGGTACTCGGCCTTCCGTTCGGTGGCGGCCTCGCCGGCCCGGTTGGCGGCGATTTCGGCCGGCGCGTCCGCGCTCTATTTCTCCGGATTGCTGGCCTTCCGCCGTCTCCTGCTCCTCCCGCTTCCCGCTTCAGGAGGGGCTGGTGCGCGGGTCTAAGGCAGGCTGGGTCGCGCTCTTCCTGGCCGCAGCCGGCCCGCTCTCCGCGGGGGACCGCGAGCTGCGCTGGACCGATGAGCTGGGGTCTCCGATCGAGACCATCCGGCACTGGCTCCAACCGGCAGAATCCGATGCCGTCCTGGATCATCTGATCTCCATCTCTCCCGACGCCGCTTCTCTCACCTTCGACCTCGAACATGGTAAGGCCCTGCGGGTCGCACTGACCGGCGGGCAGGTTCTCCTCGACGAGCATCCGGTGGGGCGCTACGCGCCCGGGGGACGGCTCGAAGCGGGTTGGCGTCAGTTCCTGAACGATGCGACCCGGGAGAGCACTCCCGCGGTGCTGGCCAGCATTCATGGCTGGCACCCGGAGGGACTACCCAGCGAGGAGGCCCTGGCCTTCGGGGCAATCCTGCATCGGCTCGACGCGCTTCAGAGCACCACCATCGTGCCCATCCTCCCTCAAGCCGTTGCCGCGGCCGCGCCTGGCGGGATGACCATCGACCTCAGCGATCTGAGTGACCCGGCCGTCCTGGAGCCGGCGCTCCGGCGCGCGGCCACACTGGCGGGACCCGACTTGAGGGTGACGGTACCGGGTGGCCGGGCCCGCCTCGGCAACTTCAGCGTCGGATCGGGCGAGCATCTCAAGGGTCATCTGCTGGTACTCAGAGGGAACGCGGACATTTACGGTGAAGTCGACGGCAACCTGGCCACGGTGGACGGCCACGTCACCATACACCCCGGAGGGATCGTCACCGGGGACGTGCTGGCGCTGGGCGGGAACGTGAACGACCTGGGTGGAGAGATCCGTGGTGAGATCCGGACCCTCCAGCCCTCGGTTGCCCTGGTGCGGGCCGACGCCGAGACCGCTCCGTCGGTCTCCACGGTGGCGCAGGGATTCCGGAATGGGGCCGGGCTGATCGGGGTCTTCCTCACGCTGGTCCTGCTGGGCTTCGGAGTCACCATGTTCGCCCGGCCGCAGCTCGAGGTGGTCTCCGACACCGTGACCCACTCATTCGGGCGGTCGTTTCTGGTCGGGCTACTGGGTCAGATTCTCCTGCTCCCCACCTTCGGGATGCTGGTGGTGGGACTGATCCTGAGCGTGGTCGGGATTCTCCTGCTTCCCTTCGCGGTGATCGCCTACGCGCTGCTGGCCATCGTGGCGGTGCTGGGTGGCTATCTGGCCGTGGCCCACGCACTGGGCGAGACCTACACCCGCCGGCAAATGGCGCTCGGCGTCCTGATCCACTCCCCCAACAGTTACCGCTACGTCCTGATCGGAGTCGGGGCGATGCTCTCGCTCTGGGGCGCCTGGGTGGTGTTCGGGTGGGTCCCGGTGGCGGGGATGCTGATCCGGGGGATCGCCATTCTGGTGACCTGGCTCCTGGCCACCGCCGGGTTCGGCGCCGCCCTGCTGAGCCGAGCGGGTCTCCGCGAAGGCTTCGCCGGCCGGTTGCTGCCGCAGGAGGCGCTCACCGACGAGTACCTGTGGGCCACGCCTCAGTTCGGGGTGCCTGCCGCCACTCGACCGGGCGCGCGGACTCCCCCCACCCAACGCTGATCATGGTTTCGCATCGCGCCGCCCCGCTGCTGCTGCTCTGGGCGGCGGTCGGGCTCCCGGCATCACCAGCGGCCGCGCAGACGATGCGCTCCGTCACCATCGCCAAGCAGCTCAGGGACCAGACCAGCCTCAAGGCCAGAATCGACTTCGCCGCCGGCGACCTCAAGTTGACGCCGGGCGCACCAAACAATCTCTACCGGATGGAGCTGGACTACGACGCGGACCGGTTCCTTCCGGTCGGGCGGTACGACGCCTCAGCCGGCACCGTGGAGTTGGGGCTCGACCGCACCGGCTCCGCCGGCATCCGGGTGAGCAAAACCGAACACCTGAGCCAGAGCGCGGCCGTCGAGTTCGCTCCGGGCGTGAACCTGGCGTTGGATCTGGAGCTCGGTGCCGTGGATGCGGATCTCGAGCTGGGTGGTCTGCGCCTCACCTCCGCTCGCCTCGCCACGGCGGGGAGCCGGACCGTCGCCCGCTTCTCCAGCGAAAATCCGGGGCGCTGCGACTCGCTCAAGTTCAACGCCGGAGCGGCCGACTTCACCGCCATCGGGCTGGGCAACAGCCATTGCCGGGAGATCGACTTCAATGGCGGCGTCGGAGCAGTCAATCTGGATCTGACGGGAAGGTGGGCCGAGGACGGCCGGGTAATGGTGGAGCTGACGATGGGTCAGCTCACGCTCACGCTTCCGCGGAATGTGGGCTTCGCGCTGAACATGGATCGGTTCCTCTCCAGCTTCGAACCGGAGGGGTTCACCCGCTCCGGCAACAGCTTCCGCTCGGCCAATTACCAATCGGCCGAACGCAAGGTCAGCGTGCACATCAACTGCAACGTGGCCGCAGTGACGGTCAAGTGGGCCGACTGATCGTCTGTACCCCGGCGCGCTCCAGAATGCGCTGGCGCTGTCCCCCCGTCATCATGTCCTGTTCGATCACCTCCCGCACAATCCGCGCGACAAACGAATAGCCCCGAGGCTCGTGGCTGAGCCAGCGGTGCCACTCCAACTCGTCGAGCGCGGTCTCCAGGTCGCCTCGCCCCATCTCGCTCGCCTTTTCCAGCGTCTCCACATCGACGCGATCGCCCAGGGCCGCGGCCGCCACCAGCGCTCGCTGCGCCGCCGGGCTCACGCGCCGGAATCCCACGCGAATCGCCGCTACCACGGCGTCGGGAAGGTCAAACGGCCTGGTGTCGGTCAGCGTGCGGAACGGCTGGGGCCACGCCCCCTGCAAGACCTGGAGGTCGAGCCCAGCGGCCACGGCCCTGAGCAGTTCCACCACGAGTAAGGGCAACCCCGCAGCGTCGGTCGCAACGCGGCGGGCGAGCCGTTCGACCTCCACCTCGGAAAAAGTGGGAAGGGCCCAGCGCGCCAGCTGCCGGAGCTCCTCCGCGTTCAATCGCGACAGCGAGACGATCTTACCCGGGAGGTCATGGCCCAGGCGAGCGCGGAAGTCGTCGATCTCGGCGCGGGGCGGCACCGCCTCGACGGCGAGCAGGATCGTGATCGGGTAACGGGCCAGGTCCCGGGCGAGAGCCCCCAGCGCCAGGAGCGACTCGCGGTCGAGCCACTGGGCATCATCAATGGCCAGCACCAGGGGCTGCTCCTCGGCGGCCGCACGAACCACCTCGCTGAACGCGCGAACCAGCGGCCAAGGTTCTGGACCGGCCGCGGCTCCCGGAAACCGTTCCGCCCATTCCGGGGCCAGCGCCGCGATGGCCGCGATTGCGGGCGCCGGTGCACCAGACAATCCCGAAGCGACCAGGAGCCCGCCGCGACACAACGTCAACAGGCCGCCGCCGCCCTCCTCGAGGTCGGCTTCCACCATCCGGACGACGGCCACCGTCCCTCCGTCGAGGCGAACCCGGTCAAGCGTCTCTTCGAGCAACCGGCTCTTTCCGATTCCGGGGTCCCCCTCGAGAATGCCGACCATGGCGCGGCGACCTTCCCGGCTCGCTCGAATGAGATCGAGCAGGGTGCCGAGCGGCCCCTCCCGGCCCACCAGCGGGACGTCGGCCTGCTCGAGCGGCCCGACGACCTGGGAGGTGGGAGGGATGCGTCCGACCTTCTGCTGTCGAATGCGTTCCGCCAGGGCCTGGGTCTCTGCCTCCGGAGCGGCGTTCACGGTCTCCCTGAGGTGAGCGACGAAGCTCTCGTAATGCGCGAGGGCCCGGGCCCGATGTCCGGCGAGCGTGAGACTGCGGAGGATGGCGCGGATGGCGACGTCGGAGGTGGCGTCCAGGCTCAGGGCACGATGGGCAGCGGCCGTGGCGCCCTCCAGGTCGCCCCGCCCGCCCAGCTCCTCGGCTCTTCCGACCAGCACCGCCACCGACCGTTCCCGCCACCAGCTCCGCTCGGTGGTGAGCCAGTCTTCGAAGCTCTGCGTTCCCGGTATGCCGAACCCTTCGAGGAATTCCCCGGCGACCAGGGCCGCGCCCGCGGCCCAGTCCCGCTTCCCCAGGGCGGCCGTCAGCAGTTCGGTGTCCAGGAGCACCGCCCCTGGCATCAGGCGGACCATCCCCGCTTCGGAATCGATCGTCGTTTCCCCACCACCCCGCCGGATCAGTCGGAGCCCTTCATTCAGGGAGTGGCGCGCCGCGGCCTCCGGCTTGTCAGCCCAAAGCAAGCCGATCAGGTGCTCCCGGGTGCGGGTGCCTTTCGGCGAGCGGGCGAGGTAGATCAGCAACGC
>Ga0335085_10017090_pt1 | contig 10466 bp, 12 predicted proteins | sample Lox_Sample_45_FD_206712 | JGI IMG/M metagenome (GOLD analysis project Ga0335085, IMG submission 206712) | Soil microbial communities from Loxahatchee National Wildlife Refuge, Florida, United States - Lox_Sample_4.5 | ecosystem: Environmental > Terrestrial > Soil > Wetlands | place: USA...
CGAAAACTGGACTCACGTGCTGGAAGTTATTCGAGTTGCCCGCCGGACGATGGGAGTAGTCAAGATGAATCTCGTTTTTACCGCTGTGTATAATCACGCGGGGCTGTCGCTGGCCGCATTCGGCATTTTGCCGCCTATCCTCGCCGCCGCCCAGTCCCTGCCGGATTTGGGAATACTTGCCAACTCAACACGATTGTTGCGGCAACGCTGATATGGCCAGCAGATTTGGACAGTTTGCCTTTGCTTCCGCCCTGACGCTCATTACCATTGACTACAATATCGCTGCAGGAGCGGTTTCCGTCTTTTTCAATTTTAAGGACGGCATAATGGCGCTCTTTGGGTTCGGTGTGGATTTCTTCGTCTATGTGATCAAGACACTGGGATCTGACACATGGTTCAAAGGGTTAGAAATGACGGCGAGGAAAGTCTGGACCGATTTGAGCAGACAGCGCCTAAAATCACGGGCAGCGGTTTTTATGTCCTGACCATTGGCTCTTGATTACAGCGGCTGTTAATCTTTATCAAGGTCATAAACCAGAGACAACGGTCTGGGGAACTGTGATCTCTATCATCGCAATTATAGTTATGTGGCTGCTTGCCCATTATAAGGAGAAGGTTGGGAAAGAGCTCAATTCGCAAGCTATATTGTCCGATGCCGCATGCACCCGCGTATGTCTACAGCTTTCCGTTGTTCTCCTGATTGCAAATGCATGCTATGAGCTGACCCATATCGGCGGCATAGACTCTGTTGGCACTTTTGTGATCGCGTGGATATGCTATCGCGAAGGGAAAGAATCTTTTGAAAAGGCGAAGGCAAAAAGTTTTGCATGTACGTGCGGGGGATCGTGCAAAGCAGGCGAGAAGTAACAATACTGGTAATGATAAACTATATCTTGCAGAGGTTGATAAGCCCTTGGATATAAAAGCCTTTGAGATGCTTCATTACACATAGGGTCACTCCACTATGTAGTTTCTCAGCACCGTTTAAAAAGAGAAAGCCTCCCAATATCTGGAAGGCTTTCTTGCCTGGCAACCCGTTGGGCGATAGCTGTTATTCCCGGGCACACGAACGTGATTATTCCTACGGCTATCCTGACCAGGCCCTGCAGCTGTGAAATCCACCAGTGCTCGGCACATCGCCTGTTGAAGCTCATACTCAACAGAACTATTCCTTCAACTGACAAGGGGCCTGACATATAGTTGTATGATTTTCGTTTTAAGGATCCAATCGGGATTTTGCTACAATTTTATAATCGCTTAAATAATTGCGTATCAGGAGTCAGAGGTGATGGCATTATTAGAAAAACATGCAGGCCTTTACACCGATCACTATGAGCTTACCATGGCCCAGGGATACTTTTTGAACAACATGAAAGATATTCCTGCCTGCTTCGATTATTCCTACAGGGAGAACCCCTTTCGCGGCGGGTATGCGATCTTCGCGGGACTCCAGGACCTGCTCGAAATCCTCGAAGGTCTCCGGTTTGACGACGAAGACTGCAATTATCTGAAGTCTATCGGTTTTGCTCCGGAGTTTGTTGATTTTCTCAAAAAATTCGAGTTCAAAGCTGGTGTATACGCTCCTCAGGAAGGAGAGGTTGTTTTTCCTTTCGAACCTATTGTCCGGGTGGAAGGGAATATTCTAGAGTCCCAGATTATAGAGACAATGGTATTGAACATATTGAATTTCGAAACGCTTATAGCGACAAAGGCTGCGCGGATAAGGCGTGCCGCCGGTAACAGGCTTGTAATCGACTTCGGACTGCGCCGGGCGCACGGGCTGGGCGGTATCCTTGCAAGCAAGGCCGCTGTACTCGGCGGCGCGGACAGCACTTCAAATATATATAGCGCGTTCCTGTTCGGCCTCACATCCACAGGCACTCAGGCGCATTCATGGATACAGGCGTATGATGACGAGATAACCGCATTCAGGGATTTTGCAAAGGCGCTTCCCGCGAGATGTGTTTTGCTCGTCGATACCTATGATACTCTGAAGTCCGGAATACCGAATGCAATAACGGTAGCCAAAGAGATGAGGGCTCGCGGAGACAGATTATTCGGCGTGCGGCTTGACAGCGGCGACCTCGCTTATCTAAGCAAAAAAGCGAGAAAGATGCTCGATGAAGGAGGGCTACATTATGTCAAAATTGTTGCCTCAAACAAGCTAGATGAATACGTCATAAAAAGCCTGCTGGAGCAGGGAGCTCCTATTGATGCTTTCGGGGTCGGCACAAGGCTTGTTACGGGTCATCCTGACGGCGCACTTGATGGTGTGTATAAGCTCTCGATGAGCAATAATAAACCGAGGTTGAAGATATCGGAGAATCCCGAGAAAATAATCCTCCCCGGCCGCAAAAATGTATTCAGGTGTACGGATGAAAACGGACATTTTTATGCGGATTGTATTGCACTGGACGACGAAGATGAGATCGATATCATTTACCATCCGCATCAGCCCGAAAAAAGCAGTGTGGTAAGCGCTTACAAAAAGGAAAGACTGTTGCGAAAGGTCATGGACAAGGGGAGGATAATCATAGAGAGGAAAAAACCTGAAGAGATCGCCGCGAATGTTCAGGCTCGGCTGGGGCAGTTGCCTGAGGAACATAAACGTTTTGAAAACCTCGACATCTACAAGGTCGGGATAAGTAAAAGAGTGATGGACCTGCGTTCGATGCTTGTTGATGAGATCAGGAAAAAATATGTGAAGGGATGAAAATCGTAACTATAGCTCTTTGGGCTTTTGTCGTGTTGTTTGCCATCAATACAGTCGGCAACGTATTATCAAAGACTTCTTTGGAAACAATTATTTTCACGCCACTTACGTTTTTAAGTGCTGTCCTGTGTTTTAGAATAGCTATTGAAAAATAGATAAAGCTCGCCAAATACATAACAACCGCTTGAACCAGGACGCATTTTCCCGCTGCCGCTACAAAATGCGCCTGTTAAGCGGAACGTTCTATGCACCTTTCAACCAGAAATCCGCAGCATTTTCGATAGGCCTGCGGTGCAACCTTGTGAAGTCGATAAAATTCCGCTGGCTACTTGATTCAATGCTTCGAAATGAAATACGCATGTTACAATGAGACACCGATAATAGAGACACTGTGATCAATTCTTTAGCGACAAGAGTCGCGTGATAGTTACGGGAAGTATTTAGATTAAATCGTCCGAGAAGTAATGTCTCCATATAAAATATGACTTATAAAGAATTTTATGTCAGAATTCGGCAGTTTATACCAATTTAAGGCTATTTTTTAGGCTCTAGAGATAAAATAACTTATTGTAGGTATGTTTTTCTTGATAGGAGTCATTAAAAAGCCAAAATGGTAACTAATCGAGTTTTGCTGAGAGTCTCGACCGGGGAGCCAGAGCCAAAAAAGGGCTAATTTTTCAATAAATTAGCCCTTTTTACATTTCCTCCTCTTTTTCCTTGCTGATTCAAATTATCTTTTGTCACCGCTGAGCCGATTCATTCTTGCGTCTAGATGAAGATCTTATCATGAAACTGATAGCTAATTAAACTAGTTTTGTATAAAAGGACCAATATATGTTTCATCTTAAAATAAAGCATGTGGCGCTAACCCTGACTATTGCAAAGTTCACCTACTGTCATGCAACGGTGATCGCCGAACAGTAGCTGCAAAAAACTAGTTGAAACTTACGCCTTAACACGAAGTTGAGCCACCGATGTACGAGGTCGGCTCCAACGGCAGGTTATGAGGTCCTTTGCTTTCTGCGGCTCATCTCCTTCCCATGATTCACAGTTCAAAGGCTAGCCTTGCCTCTCGGTGCGCTTCATTGTCGGATCTCGCGCTCCGGGTCAGGTCTTCTGAAACAACTGCATCATGAGAGAAAGATCGCCAGACACCTTGTATCTCTGCTCCATGAGCATCTGCCGACCATCGGCCTTGCCCGTCATGATGTCCATCCAGACCTCGAAGGGAGTCTCGATGGTGATGTCAGGGCTGTCCGCGCTTCCACTTTGAGCACCAACCGTCCCTGTCTCAATGGTGAAATAGCATGAATCGTCTACCTCACCGGAGAACTTGAACTGCAGTATGCCCTTCTTTTCACTAACGGCCTTGGCATTGAGCTCAAGAGGAAAGAGAAGCAAAAAGCTTTCAAGAGAATCCGGGCGTGGAATCATCTTCTTCTCTGCAAATTCCCTTACAGGCACTCCTTCTGCGATGCAGGTCTTCCACATAACGTTGCTGATTCCCACAAAGAACTTCGGATCCACGAGAGGTTGGGTGATCCTCGCCATGGTCTGGGGGGAGACTGCCATGAACCGTACCAGTTCTCGCCCGGCCTGCGCGGTGGCGTCCAGTACGTCATCTGTCTTCTCTTTGAGAAAGGGATTTGTCATCATTTCGGAGGCGGGTCGGTATATCTCGCCCACAAGTTTTCGGCCGGGAGAGGCGAAGAGGTACTTCACGTGGGCCGATAGCGCGCTGAAGTGCCCTTCGTCGGGCATCCCGGAAACCGAGAGCATCAGGACTGGCGGGAACCTGTTGCGTACTGGGTGAAACATCCGTCCCTCGTGAATCTCAAAAAACGGTTCAATCGACGGAAGGGTACGTTCGATAAAAGCCTTCAGCGACGCAGTCATGCCGTAATTATAAAGCGGCGTTGCATAGACAACAAGGTCCGATTCGAGCCATTTCGGAAACAGTTCGTTGGTCATGTCATCCTTGTGGACGCACACGCCCGGAGTCTTGGTGAAGCACGTATAACAACCAATGCAATTCCTCACTGTTTTGTAGCGGAGATTTACCACCTCTACCTCAGCACCAGCATCACGCATGCCCGCGACAAGATGATCCAACATCAGTTCGGTCTTGCTCTGGCTGCCGACGCGTGGGCTGGAATTGAGTGCCAATACCTTCATGTTGCACCTCCTTTGGTCTGCCTCATCCAGTGATCATGCGGGTTTAGGGCACACACGTAAATCCGTAGATGGCCGACAGATTATGTAAAATACAACTTGTAATCTGCAATCCACACTGCCGCGTGAGAAATATGCTCACCTTTCGACGACCTCTACGATCTCTGTGTGCTCATATATGTCCACAAACTGCTTGAAATTATCGAGGATTTCCTGTTGAGAGGCCGCCTGTACAAGGTGGAGCGCCTTACTATCATTGACCGCATGTGGGTATATCCTCCAGCTCGGTGGCGAACCGCCGATCTCCGCCAGGCGATGAAAGAATTCGACGGCCTTATTCTCTATTGGTCCCCCGATGAAATATAACGTTCTCATTAACACACCTCCATTTCTTGGACTGCTAACGCTACAGCCAATGCGAGGTCTTTATATTATCGGTAGCTAGAGCAATATTCGACTTGACCGAAACGAACGTTGAAAAACGGAGGAATTTGTGAATAAGAGTCATCTCTCCGTTTGGTTCAGAATAATCCAAACCCTATCTAAACATTCTTTTTACCATTTTCAAACTATTGGGTTTTCCAGGGGGATATCGCATCGGCAAATCGAAGAGATTGGTTTGGCTTAAAATGCTTCTCTGATTGGAAAAAGCAGTGAATCCTGCAAACCCGTGATATCTGCCAAATCCACTTTCACCCACTCCGCCAAAAGGTAAATCTTTATCAGTAAAATGCAGCAAAGTGTCATTGATTGTCACACCTCCGGAAGAGGTTTCAGAGACTATTTTCTTCTGAATAGCCCTGCTTTTCGTAAAAATATACAGCGCCAAAGGTTTAGGACGTCGATTGATAAAAGCGATTGCATCTTCAATGTCTTCGTACTCCAAAATCGGCAAAATCGGACCGAAAATTTCTTCCTGCAACACTTTAGCGTTTTCCGGAATTCGATCTATCAACGTTGGAGATAGGTAGCGATTACTAAGATCATAATGCCCGCCGCTTATAACATGAACTCCTTCCAAATATGACAATAAACGCTTGAGATTTTCTTCATCAATTATGTGTCCGTAATCTAGGCTTTTCCCCGGCTCACGCCCATAGAATTTTTCAACTTTGTTCTGAAATTTTTGAGTCAAATCAGTTTTAACGGTTTTTTGGACCAATATGTAGTCCGGCGCAATGCACGTTTGACCCGCGTTTGAAAATTTCCCCCATACGATACGGTTTGCGGCTTTTTCAATATCCGCATCACGATGCACAATGCATGGACTTTTCCCTCCCAGTTCCAAAAGTACCGGCGTAAGGTTTTTGCTTGCAGCTTCCATAATTTTACGACCTACGTTCGAACTGCCCGTAAAACAGATGTGATCAAATTTTTCCAACAATATTTCCTGATTACTTTGTATAGTGACAGCAATATATTTTTCGTCAAATGTATTCTTGACCATACCTTGTATCACCTGGTTCATATGAGCAGAAGTGCGGGAGGGTTTCAAAATTGCGCAATTGCCTGCAGCCATGGAATACACCAACGGTCCAATAATTAAATTAAATGGATGATTCCACGGTGCGATGATCAAAGATATTCCTAGCGGTTCATAAATGACCGATCCCTTTGTGAAGGGAGCGAGTTTTGAACCTTTTGCTTTTTGAGGTTTGTTCCATTTTCTTATATTTTTCAAAACCTGTTTGATGCATTCCAGACTAAAACCAATTTCTGTGACAAAGGCATCCTCCTTTGATTTGTGTAAATCAGCAAAAGCCGCTTGTGTGATTTGTTCTTCATAGTCCAAAATAGCTTTCCTCAATTTTTTAAGTTGCGTAATGCGGAAAGTCACATCTTTGGTTTGATGTGAAGCAAAAAATTCTCTTTGTTTTCTGATGATTTGTGAAATGTCTGTCATAATTTTAGCCTCCATCGGCTAGCTGTTTTACTGCAGCTTGTAATCGCCAATACCCATGACAACGGATAGCTCCCCAACAGGTTTCTTTCACTTCAAAATCCTTGTTCTTATTATTTTTCTTATTCCTCTTCGATCTCGTTGCAATCCTGCCATTTCTTTACATTCTTCCCAAAACGTAGGCGCCGTTGGTCAGCTTTTTCTTGAGGATGGTGTCCGCCGTGAACAGACCGCTCTGGACAGCGCCGTGCATTCCGGGCCCGGGAAATGCCTTTGCTCCTGTAAGATAGAGATTCTTGATCGGCGTCGTCACCGGCGAACGTTTCATTTGGGATTGTTGTGGCGTGCAGGCAGCATCATACCAGGCGCCTCCGGTGGCACCCGTATACCGTTCGTAGGTCAAAGGCGTGCTGATATCCTTGACGACGATATGACGAGAAAGGTCCGGGATTATTTTTTCCGTGGCCCTGATCAGGTTGTCCGCAAGCTTTTCCTTCAAACGGTTATACTCCTCTTTATTCTCCCTGAGCCAGAAGTTTTTATAGTGGTAGGGCGCCGGCATGTATATGAGATCGAGGGCATGGCACCCGGGAGGGGCTGCTGCGGGATCCTTCAGGCTCGCCACGCTAAGGCCGAAACCGAACTTCCCTGCCCCTTCTTCGATCTGACCGACCTCAGCCAGTGAGAACTGATGCTCGGCGATGCCGTATTCCGGAAAGACCATGATGCAGCCGCAATGCAGATCTCTGGACAATTCCTTGTTTATGCCGAGATGAACGACCAGTCCCGACACCGACTGCTCAAGTCCCTCAATGTTCGCCGCGAAGGTACGGCTGACCGCGTCCGCCCCCACCAATTCCTGGAATGTTCTTTTCGTATCGGCATTGGATATCACCCGCGCGCCTTTGACCACCTCGCCGGTTTCGAGCTCAACGCCGCCGGCCTTTCCCTGCTCGATCAGTATTTTTTTAACCCTGGTCCTGAGCCGGAGGGTGCCTCCTAATTCCCTAAAGCGCTCTGCAAAAGCATCCGACATGGCCTGGTAGCCTCCCTTCGGATACCAAGCACCGCCTGCATGATACGACATATACATGCCGACCATGTAGAGTGCAGAGATCCTCCTGTTGCTGAGCCCCAAATAGCCCCACCCGCTGCCTAGAATCTCCTTCAATTTACTGTCGCTGATAAACTTGTCGAGAAACTCCTGGTGTGTTGCGTTCTGGTATCTGACCAGATGAGGGAAGCGGAACGGATAGCGAAGGAATTGCAGCGCCGTAGGGTGGTAATAGGAAGAGAGAATTTCGTCCCAGATACGTTTCGACGCCTCGATATAGCGGTTAATCCCTTTTTCCTCTGCAGGGAAATGACGTACCAGTTCCTCTTCATATCTATCGATGTCAGTCCAGCAGTTCAGGCTCATATCGGGATAGATATACTGGAACGTTTTGTCGACCTCAGTAAACGTAATTTTCTTGCTCATCCCCAGATAGGTGAAGACCCGTTCCAGAGGAGCGTCTTTCCTGAGACCACCAATGACATGCACTACGTCGAAGGAGAAGCCTTTTCGTTTATAAGACGTGACATATCCGCCAGGCCGTGAATGCTGTTCAACGATCAGCGTATTCAAACCGTGCTTTGCCAGCAGGGAGCCGCAGGTCATCCCACCCATACCTGAACCGATAATGATGGCGTCATACATGGAGTGCCTCCTTTTCACCGTTGAAGGGAGTAAGTATTAACATCATTTATATTATGAACAGTGGTCAGAATCATAGCAAAAAAATATTAATGCCCGCGATGCGCTATATTATCCATCACGAAGTCCAGCGCTCCCTCAATGATCGAATGCAAGTGCTCCTGGGGGAACATAACACACCGTTCCCGGATGACCAGAGACGCAATGCCGTGGGTGAGGGACCAAAAAGCAAATGTCGCTGCATCGGTATTCGTCCTCTTCAACATCCCCGCATCAAGACAGGCCTGAACATTATCACGCAACAGCTCATAGGAGCGACGACTCGCTTCCCACTTTTTCTTTTCCTTCATCGCCTTGATCGGGCCTCGCATAATGAACATCAGATCATAAAACTCCGGATTGTTCAACGCAAACGAGACGTAGACCTTGCCCTGTTTTCGCAGTCGTTTCCACGGATCCTTGACGGACAGTACTCTCTGCTGCGCTTCATGAAGCTTGTCAAATCCGAGTTCCTTCAATGCGAACAGGATCTCATTCTTGTCCTTGAAGTAGAGGTATATGGTCGCCGGGCTGTACTCAATCTCCTGGGCGATGGCCCGAATTGTGACCCGCTCAAACCCTGCCTTAAGGAACAGCTTCATGGCCGTTTCCAGGATGCGGGTCCGCATCTGCCGTTTGTCGCTCTCTCTTCGTTCGGTTATGCCCATAGTATATTATGAACAATGTTCAGTATATAATCGTAGTTTACATCAAACAGTTTCTACTGTCAAGTTTTTTTTCCGCCAGTTTTTCAGGTTAGGAATACTAACGATTACTGTTTGATAGTTGAAGTGTTGCTAAGAATGGAAACTTCAACAGCTTCAGAATAACTTGAAATATATTTTAGCATTTGCTTGCACTTTTCATCATGAATCAGTGAAAAATCTTCGCGTACAAGCATTTGCCCTATTCACAAGTTGTCGTCCATTCCCAGCGCAAATTTCAACCGTTTCCGAGGATTATCAAAGTGTACTTTATCAGGTACAAAACGTTCAGGCTCGAAATCCTGCCCTGCCCAATGCAGCATGTCTTTGTGTTGATCATGTCTGGGATCCATGATTGCTTCAAGGAATTCGCCATATCCGTGTACCCCTCCGCAATCCTCCGGCGGGCACGCTCGCTTACCAGCAATGCAACGAGGATATTTTGTCTCCTTAACTCTTGGCAGTATCTTCTCAAGCTTTACAGCATGCTCCCAATTGTCGCCGTAGTCATAGAGATAAGTAGCGGTGCTGTTCTTTCTCGAAAAGTAATCAGCGATATATAGCGCCCATCCAGGCAGGATGCCCAGTTCGAATTCATCGTCCTCATCCGGAATGCCTATTCTTTCCTTCGCATGCGAGCGAGGGTTTCGGATGGTAAAATCATGCAAATGACAGTCCTGCCAGCCCATGGCATCCTGCACGGCAACATGCAAATCCCAAAAAGTATATATTTCGGGAACTTGAATCCTGCGCCACAGAGAAGGCTTAATTCCTTTCAGGGAGATTTTAAACTGATATATTTTTTCAAACTTTTTTCTCATTGAACTTCCTTTGGCGTTCCGTCTGCGCAGGCCTAGTCTAAGCTGATATCGTTTTCTTTGCACCAACCACGAAGCGCCTCTTCAGTAGCCTTGTTTTCGAACTCATACCACGCCTCGAGTTGCCCTTTTGCTTCGAGCAATTCTTTCAAGCGAGCATAAGCACCTTTTTTGCTGAACATGCGTCTGACCTGTCCATATTCATCAGGAAGATTAGCAGATATAAAATCAAAGACCAGATCCCGGCCAAGATTTAAATCATTCTTGTGAGGAATGCTGATGTATTTCTCATTTTCTTCAAGATCGTCGGGTAATTCATCTGAGTCGCCCAACGTCGAAACATAATATGTCTCGCCAGTCTCCTTGTTGAGATAGGCATAATGCTCGTCAGGAGGAGACATGCTTACAAACATATAGGCATTTT
>Ga0335085_10017092_pt1 | contig 10465 bp, 8 predicted proteins | sample Lox_Sample_45_FD_206712 | JGI IMG/M metagenome (GOLD analysis project Ga0335085, IMG submission 206712) | Soil microbial communities from Loxahatchee National Wildlife Refuge, Florida, United States - Lox_Sample_4.5 | ecosystem: Environmental > Terrestrial > Soil > Wetlands | place: USA: Florida...
ATCTGAAAGGCGGCCTGGGTCTCTTTTTCGGCGATGTCCACCTGATTATAGGCAGCGGCATTCACCACCACCCCCGCGTCGGCCTGGGCAATCGTACGTTCCACCTGATTCTGATCGGTGATATCGACACTAGCCCGCTCAAACGCCAGGACCTCGTATCCCCGCGAGCCGAACGCCGCCACCAGCTCGATCCCGAGCTGTCCTCCACTGCCAAAGATCGCCACCCTCTGAGACATGGTTCTTACCATCATAAATGTCTTGCGGCGCAACGCGCGTCGTTTCCCGGCTCGCCGGGCGGGTGAATTGACAATATATCCACATCGGATATACTCATGAAGAATGCAATCCGCCGATCACCTCCTGCCGCTGCCGCCCGCGACCTTTCATATCCTTATGGCCCTGGCCGAGGGCGACCGCCACGGCTACGCCATCCTTCAGGACGTCGCCGCGCGGACCAACGGAGAGCTCCGGCTCAGCGCCGGAACCCTATATCGCTCCATTCAGCGCATGCTTGAACAGGGACTAATCGTCGAAACCCGCGATCGTCCGAGCCCGGAAGAGGATGACGAGCGCCGGCGCTACTACCGCATAACCGCTTTCGGCAGAGCCGCGGCGCGCGCCGAGGCACACCGCCTGATCGAACTGGTGAAGCTCGCACGGCATAGCGGATTCGCTCCCGGAAGGGCGTAATGCGCCTCTATCGTCTGCTGCTGCACGCCTATCCGGTATCGTTCCGAGCGGAATACGGCGAGGAAATGTGCGCCCTGCACGCCCGCCGTTGCCGCGACGTCGCGAATCCTCTGCTCCTCATCCTGCTGTGGATGGAAACTTTCCTCGACGTCGCCTGGAACGCCGGTGCGGTACACCTGGACATTCTTCGCCACGACCTGCGCTACGCCGTCCGCACGCTGGCCCGCGCCCCTGGCTTTGCGATCACCGCCGTTTCCGTCGCCGCCCTGGGGATCGGCGCCACCACCGCCGCCTTCACTATGGTGGACCATGTGTTGATCCGGCCACTCCCCTTCGCCGGGTCGGACCGTCTGGTGAAGCTATGGGAAAACCAGCCGGGCTACAGTCACATGGAGCTTTCTCCGGCCAACTATCGGGATTGGAAGCGAATGAGCAGGTCGTTTGAAACCATGGGCTGCTACACCGTGCGTCTGGCCAACCTGGTGGGCCAGGGCGATCCGCGGCAGATCACGGAAACGCGGATGACCGTGGAAATGCTGCCGATGCTGGGCGTCAAGCCGGCGCTGGGCCGGTGGTTTGAGGCCGCCGACGATCGCGAAAACGCGCCGGCTACGGTGATTCTCAGCAACAGCCTGTGGCAGACGGTGTTTGGCGCCGATGCGGGCGTGCTCGGGCGTACGGTGATCCTTGACGACCAGCCGTACCGTGTCATCGGCGTGATGCCGTCCGATTTTTATTTCCCCACCCGCGAGACGCGTGTCTGGACGGCGATGCGCTTCGCACCCGCGGATTTCGAGGAGCGCACCGATACCTACATTTACCCCGTGGCGAGACTGCGGCCCGGCGTCACATTGGCTGCCGCTTCGGCTGAGATGAAGCTGATCGCGGCCCAGATCCAGCGCGAATATCCCAAGGAGATGGGGCGCACCAGCAGCTATCTGGAACTCTTGCGCGATTCCCTTACTCCGAAATCGAAGTTGATGCTATACGTGCTGCTGGCGGCGGCCGTTTGCGTGCTGCTGGTGGCCTGCACCAATCTGGCGAATCTGCTGTTGGCGCGGGCCCTGGCCCGGCGCCGGGAACTCGCGGTTCGCGCCGCGATGGGCGCCGGGTGGGAGCGCTTGCTCCGGCAGATGCTCACCGAAAGTGCGCTGCTGGCCGCTGCGGGTGGAGTCGTGGGCGTTGTCCTCGCCGGGCTCGCGCTGCCGCTCCTGGTGCGACTGGTTCCGACGCAGTTGCCGATCGCCGAGGTTCCTGCGCTTGATCTCCGGATCCTGATGTTCGCCGCCGCCACCACCTGCGGGACGGGAATTGTGTTCGGCATCGTGCCTGCCCTGCGGGTCCTGCGCGGCGCTGATTCGGCCGGACTTCGCGAAGGATCCCGAGCCGGCGTCGGCGGCCGCGGGGAGTGGCTCCGCTCGGTTCTGGTCGTGGCCGAGGTGGCCGGATCCGTGGTTCTGCTGGTCTGCTGCGGGTTGCTGATTCGCGCCATGTGGCGGATCGAGGCGGTGGACCCGGGATTTCGGGCGGAAAACGTGCTGACACTGCGCACCGCCTTGCCCATGCCCAAGTACGAACGGACCTCGGCGCGCGCCCAGTTCTATCAGCGGGTGCTGGGCGAAGTGCGGCGGCTGCCCGGCGTCACCGCCGCGGCCTATACTAGCTCCGTTCCCATGGTCTTGCGCGGCGGCGTGTGGCCGGTGGAGGTCGAAGGTCGTCCGCTGCCCCCGGCCGAGCGGCAGAACGCCAGCTTACGCTACATCACACCCGGCTACTTCGCTACCTTAGGCGTGCCGTTGCTGGCCGGGCGCGACGTCGCCGAATCCGATCGGGAAGGCACCCTGATGGTGGCGCTCGTAAGCGAGTCCTTCGCCCGCAAGTACTGGCCCCGCGAAAATCCCATTGGGCGACGCTTCAACTTCGCCCTGCGCGAACGGACGGTGGCCGGCGTAGTGGGCGACGTCCGCGTGCGCGGGCTGGAGCAGGCCAGCGAGCCGCAGGTGTATATCCCTTATCAGCAGGTGCCTGACGGCGCGATCATCGGCTACACGCCCAAGGACTTGGTCGTGCGCTCCAGCATCGATCCGCTGACGCTGGCGCCCGCCATGCGCCGGATCATTCATGAGGCCGATCCGGAGCAGCCGGTCTCCGACCTACGCCTGCTTTCGAGAGTTGTTGAGGAGGAAACCGAGCCGCGCAAAGTTCAGGCGGCCGCGCTCGGAACTTTCGCCCTGATCGCGTTTGTGCTGGCGGCCGTCGGCATTCATGGCCTGCTGTCCTTCGCCGTTTCCAGCCGCACGCAGGAGATCGGTGTGCGCATGGCGCTGGGCGCGACCTCCGGCGATATTTTCCGCCTGATCCTGCGGAACGCGCTGGCGCTCTCCGCCATCGGGATCGGCTGCGGTGGGGTAGCGGCCTACGCCACCGGCCGGGGACTGGAATCGCTGCTGGCGGGCCTGAACCCGGCCGATCCGGCCACATTTCTGGCCGCGATCGGCCTGTGCCTGTTGATGACCCTGGCCGGAAGCGCGATTCCCGCTCTGCGCGCGATAGGGTTGGATGCGGCCACGGCGATCCGCGCCGAATAGCATCGTTTCCCGCTTGAGATTGCTGCTAAGCTCGGAACATGCGGGCGCTTGCGGTCCTGTGCCTGGCGGCGGTTTTACATGCCGACGATCTCACGCAGAAAATGACGGCCCGTGTTTCCGAGGAGGCCGAGGCCTTTCGCAAGATCGCTCCGGAGGTGCTCGGCACCGAAAAACTTCACCAGAGCGCAATCAAGCCGCCGTCGCGGTTTCATCCGCGGCGAGCGACGGCGGTGGAGACCCCGAAATGGCAGGATCGCGAGGTCGTTTCCGAGTACGGATTCGCATCCTTCGCCGGTCAGGCCGGCGCGATCCATGAAGTCCGGCAGGTGATTTCCGTGGATGGCCGCCAGGTTCGCGACTCGAAGAAGGCGCAGGAGGCACTGGCCAAAGCGATTACCGCCTCCGACGATAATCAGAAGAAGGAACTGCTCAAAGAGTTTGAGAAATATGGTCTCAGCGGAGCCGTTACCGATTTCGGGCAACTGTTGTTGTTATTCACCCGGCGTGGCATCGAAGGCTACGAATTCACTCCGCGCGGCACCCGCATGATCGGCTACGATCGCGCGCTGGTGTTTTCCTACAAGCAGCTCGATGGGCCCGAGGCGCTGACGTTGTTTGAGGAAAACCGGGGCGATCGCGAGCGCCGGCTGCGGATTGAGGGCGAAATTCGCGTCCGCGCCACCGATTTCGTTCCGCTACAGATTACCCTCGATACCTCGCAAGGCGACGGACCGGGCGCGATTCGGGAACAGGCCGCGGTCAGCTATGCGATGAGCAAATTCGGCGCGCTACTGCCCACTTCGACCGATCATCACGAGCTCCGCGGCGGGAAAATTGTCGCCGAAAACGAGTTCACCTATTCGAATTTCCACAAGTTCGGCGCCTCGAGCGACGTCACCTTCACCGTGAAATGACGCGTATCGTCTATCTGCACGGTTTCGCATCCGGACCTCAATCGACCAAAGCACGGTTTTTCCGCGGCCGCTTTGCCGGGCTCGGCGTGCGCGTCGATATCCCGAGCCTGGACCGCGGAGATTTTAAGAATCTGACGATAACGGATCAGCTCGAAATCGTCGACGATACCGTCGGGGGCGAAAATGTCGCGTTGATGGGGTCGAGCCTGGGCGGATACCTGGCCGCGCTCTATGCCGCGCGGAATGTGAATATTCAGAGAATGGTTCTGCTGGCGCCGGCGTTCCAGTTCCCCTCGCGCTGGAGCCGGCGCTTCTCGCCCACGGAGTTTGAGGAATGGAAGCGGACCGGCGTGCGCCGGTTTTATCATTACGCCTACACGGATGACCGTCCGCTCGGATACCAGTTTGTCGAGGATGCCGTCCAATACGAGGACGAACCGGATTTCGCGCAACCCGCGCTGATCCTCCACGGCGCTCGCGATGAGGTGGTTCCGGTGGAGGCCTCTGAGCAGTTCGCGGCGCGTCACGCGAATGCAGTGCTGAAAGTAGTCCCTTCCGGGCACGAATTGAACGATGTCCTGGAATTGCTATGGTCCGAAACGGCAATGTTTCTGGGATTCCAAAACCTGTAAAACGGGATAGCCGCCGCGCGGCCTATGTGTTAGAATCGTGTGCAAGCGCTGGTCCCGGCGACGATTCCAAAATCTGAAACCGGCCGCTCGCGTTCGTCGTCATACGGTCGAGGCAGTGTTGTTGATTTTGAGGGAAAGCAGTGCCGCAGCAAACGAGCGAAATACCCGTCGATAATCCCGAAAGCCATCTGGACCATTTACTGGCGCCAGCATCGCTCGAAACACCCTGGTACAAGGACCTTATCAGCCGCGTCAAGGAGCTGATCAGCCCGCCGAAGCTTCCTCCCCTGGAACTCACCTCCAAACCGATCGAAGTACCTAGCGTCTGGGGTTTTTACGGCGGTAACGAGAAGCGCGCAGGGCTTTCCTCACTGCTGATCCACTGCGCCGTCATCGGTCTGATCTTCTGGATCGGCTCGCTTAAGCCGGTGCAGAAGATGGTGCAGCAGGTGGTGCCGCTATTCGCTCCCGATCTGAAGCCGTATCTTCCGGAAAAGAAAGCGGAAATGCACGGCGGCGGAGGCGGAGGCACGCGTGCCCCGCTGGATGCCAGCAAGGGCAAGCTCCCCAAGATCGCGCCGCGGCAGTTCACTCCGCCACGCGTCGACCCGCCGGAAAATCCGAAATTGCCGATGACCCCCACGATCGTTTCGGAAGTGCAGCCTCCCGACGTAAATATGCCGAACCTGGGCGATCCGCTGAGCCATCTCGGTGTGCCGTCGAACGGAACCGGGTTAAGCGGTGGAATCGGCAGTGGAATCGGCGGCGGCGTCGGATCCGGCAAAGGAGCTGGAACCGGTCCAGGTTCGGGCGGCGGATTCGGCGGCGGAGCCTATCGCATCGGAGGCGGTGTTTCTCCCCCGACGGTTCTCTCCAAGGTCGAACCGGAATACTCGGAAGAGGCGCGCAAAGCCAAGTGGCAGGGCACGGTGATCCTGCAACTGGTGGTTGACGAGCACGGCCTCCCGCAGCAGATGAAGGTGACCCGCTCCCTCGGCCTGGGTCTCGATCAGAAGGCGATCGAAGCCGTCTCCAAATGGCGTTTTAAGCCGGGCATGAAAGACGGCAAGCCTGTGCCGGTGATCGCCACCATCGAAGTCAACTTCCGGCTTCTCTAAGATTCAGCAGGTTCGGCTGCCTTCTTCCCAGTGTGAATTCCACGCACAGGGTGTCGCATGGCAAGTTTCTGAAAATAAACCGCACCCCTTCGGCCTCCGCCGTGCGTCTAAAGCCGCCAAGTATGAAAACGCTGTGGTGCCTGGCGCTGATTCTGGCGAGTCCTCTGGCCGGTTGCAGGCTGCCGGACGATGATGAGAAAGCCTCGCAGGATCTGAACGTAAATTCGCGCTACACCGTTGAAAGTGTGCGGTTTAGCGGTGGCGATGTGAAGATCAGCCATCCCCTCCGCCTGGAAGTCGATCGGATCGTCGGGACCAAGTACGACCTGCTGGCCATCGAGGATCTGGCGGACAAGATCAAGACGGAAGCGCACTTGGCCGACATCAACATCAATGTCACGCGTGGTACCTCGCCGGATCATGTGATTGTCAACTTCGAGGTTAAGTCTGAAAATCACAAGTTCGACCTGAAGGTAGCCAAGTTTCTCTACGATTCAAACGAGGGCTGGAGCGGCGACGGCAGCGCCACGGTGAATGCCGGCAACAACGCGTTCCTTTTCGGGCTGGTGAGCGACAACGACACGCTGCTGGAGCGCTACGCGGGTGTTCGTGCGGGGTTTGAGCGCAGGAGCGTCGGGAGCGGCCGCCTTCGCCTGCGCTTCGAGTTCGATAGCTTTCACAACGTGTGGAACGGAGCTACCCTGGCCGAGGCGCAGCCGGGCGAGATCTACCGCACACGACAGGTTTTTACGCCGGAGGCAACGCTGGTGATCATCCAGCCGGTCGAGTGGAGCTTCGGCGTCAGTTTCGACCGCTTAGGGGTACCCCTTTCATCGGTTACGGTGGGCGGCGCTGCGGCGGCGAAGACCGAATCCTCCAACGCGGTGGTAAATACTCTGCGCTACCACCAGCGTTGGGGTTCGGCGCACGACCCCCAGGAGCAGGAAGCGAACGCGCTTTACTCGCTGCGCGCCGGCACGGGCCTGCTGGATACGGACCGCGTCTTCACCCGCCATCTCGCTCATGCCGATTACCGCTATCGCCACCAGCACAACAGCGTGCGCGTGGCCTTTCTGGCGGGCGAGATCAATGGAGACGCTCCCTTATACGAGCGCTTTGTCCTGGGCGATTCGGCGACGCTGCGCGGCTGGAGCCGGTTCGACCTGGATCCGCTGGGCGGAACGCACGTGGTGCACGGCTCGGTTGATTATCAGTATCGCTTCGTGCAGGTTTTTTACGATACCGGAGCGATCTGGGATCAGCCGCAGCAGCGGTCCCAGAAGCAGGCGCTGGGCATAGGATTTAAGAAGGAGTGTTTTCAACTCGCCGTGGCGTTTCCGGTGCGCGCGGGTCGCGCGGAACCGGTTTTCTATGCTGGAATGAACTTTTGAGGATTTTTTAAAGGAATCGTGCGCGCCATCAAATCATGGTGGTTGGTCGTGGCGTTCGTCTCCGGCTTTGCGCTGGCGATGATGGCCGAGCAGTTGATCGTGAACCTGCACAACGACCGTCTGGAGTTTTCGCTGTCACACGTGCATTTTCTCGGCGGCCGGCCGCTGGAGCTGCTGCACAACGCGGCGCCCGTGCCCTTCGATTTCCAGATGACCGTGTATTCGGGCAGCAAGGCGCACGTCTTCCAGCAGCTCACCAGCCGCTTCGTGGTCAGCTACGATCTGTGGGAAGAAAAGTTCAAGGTGGTGAAAACGCAATCGCCGCGCGCCTCGGCCGAGCATCTGACCGCGCAGGCCGCCGAAAAATGGTGCCTGGATCAGATGTCGATGGAGCTGCCCGGCCTCTCCCCCACGGAGAAATTGTGGGCCCGTTTTGAGATCCGCGCCGAGGATGGCAAGGATGGACCACTGTTCGGCCGCGGCAGCATCAGCGATTCGGGAATTAGTCTGACCAGCCTGATCGAGGTGTTCAGCCGGCCGGCGCGCGCCCAGCAGTCGCACTGGGGACCCTATGAAGCCGGCCCGTTCAACCTGCAGGACCTGAAGCGAAGCCCGCGCCGCGGGTCGTAAATTGGTATTGTGCCGAGGATACTGGCCACGATACCCCGATGAACCGGCTGCGCACTCGCCTGATTCTCGTTTTTGTCGCCGCCACCCTGCTGCCGCTGGGGTTAACGCTATGGACCATGCTCAGCCTGATCGAGCGCAGCCTGGGGCTGGCGCCGTTCGCGGAGCTGGATTCGGTCGCGAGCTCGCTGGAGCGGACCGGAAGAGAGCTTTACAAGGAATCGTGCGACGCGTTGCGCCGGGAGGCCGAGGAGGGCCGCCTCGTCCCGAGGCATTTGCAACCGGGTGAGGCGCAGACCTTCTGGGAAAGCGGCGTGGAGTCGCAGTTCGAGCTGGCGGGCGAGCGCAGCTCGCGCCTGGACTATTACGTCCGTCACGGGGGCGAGGTGTGGGTCTATTCGCGGCCGATGGCAATCCCCATGGACGATTTGACCGATCAGATCGCGCGGGCGCATCAGGTTTTGAATCGCAGCGAGGCGCGCAACCTGCGGCGCGGGTTCAATACCACGCTGTTGCTAGTGGCGTCGGCGCTATGGCTGGCCGCGCTCGGCGCCCTGGTGTTTCTCGCGGCGCGCATCAGCCGGCCAGTGCGGCAGTTGACGCAGGGATTGAAGCAGGTGGCCGAGGGGGATCTGGGCGCGCGCGTGGAGCGGCGCGGCTCGGACGAAATCGGGGCGGCGGTGGATGCTTTCAATCATATGGCCGCCCAGCTTCAGCAGGCGCGCCAGAGGCTGATCCATGTGACCCGCCTGGCGAGCTGGCAGGCGCTGGCACGCAAGATGGCCCACGAAGTCAAGAATTCCCTCACTCCCATCCGCCTGACGATGGAGGAGATTGTTAGCCGCCGCGGCTCGGCCGACAGCGCTTTTCTCGATCAGGCGGCGCAGATCGTGGCGGACGAGATTCAAACGCTGGAACGGCGCGTTCGCGCCTTTTCCCAATTCGCCTCTGAGCCTCCGGTGATGCCCGGCGAAATCGATGTTAACGCGCTGGTGGAGGAGCGCGTCTCTTTCTTGAGATCCGCTCATCCGGAGGTGACCTATGAGCTGCGGCTGGCGCCGGAGCGTCCGAGGGCGGTCGCCGATCCGGATCTGATCAAGGGTGTGCTGACTAACCTCCTGGAAAACGCGGCGGAGGCGGCGCGGCCGGGAGGGGTGGTGCGGGCGGCGACGGCGGCGAGGAACGGGACGCTGAACATTGAAGTGCACGATTCGGGTCCGGGACTGAGCACGCAGGCGCGATCGAGCTTGTTCGAGCCGACGATTTCGTTTAAAAAGGGCGGCATGGGGCTGGGGCTTTCGATCGCGCGCCGCAGCGCGCTGTTGTGCGGCGGCGATATCGAAACGGTGGATGGAGAGCTGGGCGGGGCGGGATTTCGGGTGATTTTACGGAGTCAGAATTTCGGGTTTGAGAATGGCGCAGCGGCGAGTACTCATAGTTGACGACGAAGAGAACATCGGCCGTAGCCTTCGCCTGATCCTGGAGCGCGAGGGCTATTCGGTGAGCGCCTGTATGAGCCTGGCGGAAGCCAAGGCCCATTCGCAGCGCGCCGACGCGTACCTGATCGACGTGCGCCTGCCGGACGGCAGCGGCATCGACCTGGTGCGCTGGATGCGCGCCAACGATTACGACGCGCCGATGCTGATGATCTCCGGCCACGGCACCATCGCCGACGCGGTGGAGGCCACCCGCGCCGGGGCCTTCGATTTTCTGGAGAAGCCGCTCGGGCGCGAGAAGGTGCTGTTGTCGCTGCGGCACGCCCTGGAAGAGTGGAAACTACGCGAGGAGAACCGGCAACTGCGGGAGATCGCCGGCGGAGCGCGAATGATCGGCAGGAGCGGCGCGTTCGAGCGGGTGCTCGAGCAGGCGACGCTGGCCGCGCGCAGCGACGCCCGGGTACTGCTGGAGGGCGAATCGGGCACCGGGAAAGAGCTTCTGGCCGCGCACATTCACGCCGAAAGCCCGTTTTCCGGCGGGCCCTTCGTTAAGGTGAACTGCGCGGCGATCCCCACCGAGCTGATCGAAAGTGAGCTGTTTGGCCATGAAAAGGGCGCCTTCACGGGAGCGACCGCGGCGCGGCGCGGCAAGTTCGAGCTGGCTGACGGCGGGACACTGTTCCTGGATGAAGTCGGCGATCTGCACGCCTCCTCGCAGGCCAAGCTGCTGCGCGTGTTGCAGGAAGGCGAATTTCACCGGGTCGGCGGCGAGCAGGCCATCCGCGTGACCGTGCGGGTGATCGCCGCGACCAATCGCGACCTGGGCGATCTGGTGCAGCAGCAGAAATTTCGCGAGGATCTGTACTACCGGCTGTGCGTGGTTCCGGTGCGGATGCCGTCGCTGCGCGAGCGGCGCGAGGATATCCGTCCGCTGGCGGAATATTTCCTGTGCGAATTTTGTGCGCGGAACAATTTCAAATCGAAGCAATTCGCGGAGCCCGCTTTCGAAGTGCTGGAGGATTACGCCTGGCCCGGCAATATTCGGGAGCTGCGGAACACGGTGGAGAGG
>Ga0335085_10017094_pt1 | contig 10465 bp, 7 predicted proteins | sample Lox_Sample_45_FD_206712 | JGI IMG/M metagenome (GOLD analysis project Ga0335085, IMG submission 206712) | Soil microbial communities from Loxahatchee National Wildlife Refuge, Florida, United States - Lox_Sample_4.5 | ecosystem: Environmental > Terrestrial > Soil > Wetlands | place: USA: Florida...
CAGGCACCATAACATTTCCGGACAATTTCAACCTTGTCAGAGCGACCTTTCCTTCTGTACTCCTCCGATGTATTCTCGTGCGTGCTCGGGGAGGAGACTGAGAGCGTAGTTCTGTTTGCAAAGCATCGGAGTCGGCACGACAGCGACACAAAGAAATTTGCGGGTATTTAGTAGAATTCGCTCATATGACCGATGCACAGTGATTGACACAAGCTCTCGGACGAGAACTGATGCATATCCGGGCACATATCTGGTGGCCTTCTGGAGGTCTCAGCATATGAAACTACAGCAGATCGGTCGGATCGCCTTTGTCTTGTGGGTTTGTGTTTTGCCGGCTCGGCCAGCTGAACCGCAAGTCACCATCTACAACCAGAACTTCGCTGTGGTGAGAGTATTGATACCACTGCAACTTAAGTCCGGCGAGAATCGCATCCAGTTTACCGACACCACCGCCTACCTGGAGCCAACCTCGGTGATTCTGCGGGACCCATCAAGGATGCACGTACTGCGCATTCTCGAGCAGAATTACCGGGCCGATCCCGTTTCCAGCCCACTCCTTTTGGCGCTGAACGAAGGCAAAATGCTCGATTTCGCGGTGCAGCGTGGCGACAAGACCGAATTCGTGCAGGGTAAGGTCATCCGCAGCGGTTACCTCCCCAACCCGCCACAAACCTGGAATCCGTATAACGGATGGCAGGGCGGCCCGCAGCTCAATCTCGAACCGATCATCGAAGTGGAGGGCAAGCTGCGCTTTGGGCTTCCTGGAACGCCCCTGTTTCCGACGCTTGCTGACGACACGATTTTAAAGCCCACCCTCACCTGGGTGCTGGAAACCGACGAGCCCGGCGCGATGAACGCCGAACTCAGCTATGTGACGTCGCAAATGACCTGGAACGCGGATTACAACCTGGTGGCGCCCGAACAAGGCGACGTATTCGACATGGTAGGTTGGGTGGGCATTCGCAACTCCAGCGGCAAGTCCTTCGACAATGCCCGTATTAAGTTGATGGCCGGCGAAGTGAATAAGCTTCAACCCGGCCAAGTCGCCATGGATTCCCTTCAACGGGCGTTTGGAGTGGCCGGAGGCATTGGCGGCCCGCAACCCCAGGTCTCCGAGAAACCTTTCGAGGAATATCATCTTTACGAGTTGCACCGGCCGGCCACTTTGCGCAACCAAGAGACAAAGCAAGTGGAGTTTGTGCGTGCTTCGGGGATCAAGTCCGAACGGATCTACGTGTACGATGGCGCAAAAATCAACGAGACCCAATACCAGGGTTGGAACGTCGACACGATTCGGCAAAACCGCGAATACGGCACGCAATCGAATCCGGATGTCTGGGTGATGCGGGAGTTCGTTAACTCGGAGGTGAACCATCTGGGAATGCCCTTGCCCGCAGGGCGCTTGCGATTTTACCGTCAGGACGCGGACGGTCAACTGGAATTCACCGGAGAGAACGAGATTAAGCACACGCCCCGCGACGAAACCATTCGCGCCTTCACGGGCAGCGCCTTCGATATCAAGGGGGAGCGCCGCCAAACCGACTACCACATCGATTTCAATGGGCGCTGGCTCGATGAGTCATTTGAAATCAAGCTGCGCAACCACAAGAAGGAATCCGCGGTGGTGCGGGTGGTCGAGCACATGTACCGCGGCATGGGCTGGGACATTGTGGAGAAATCGGCGACGTTTCTCAAGACGGATGCGCAAACCATCGAGTTTCAAGTCAAGGTGCCGCCCGACGGCGAGAAGACCGTTACTTACAAAGCCCATTACACCTGGTGACGTTATCTCAAACTTTCCGAGGCGCTATGATGCGGACCACGCTGTGCTTGGCCGTTTGCATCATCGTTCTGGAATCCTCCCTCGCTGCTCAGCCTTGGCGCGTTGACTCGACCAAAATCGGCGGGGCGCTGCAAGATTCGACAGGACAAATCTGGGGCTTCGGCCTTCATCCCAACCTGGGAATCTACCGCTGGGAGGGTGAGAAGTGGCTGCCCATCAGCGTGGCCGGAATGCCCAATCGGATTTGGCCGTGGGCCGTGGCGCGAGGGCCGGAAGGCGCCATCTACTTTCTCTGGAGCGACCGCGCCACCAGCCTTGCCGTGTCCCGGCATCAGGGATCCGATTCAAAGCTTCTCGTCCGCTTCGCCGGACGACTGCGGGACCGCCCTCACATCTTCGTCGACCCGGGCGGAAGGATCTGGATCACCGAACAGGGCAGGCACATCTTCCGCGTCACGGCGGCAGGCAAACCGGAGTGCGTCTACACCATCGCTGATAATCAGTATCTCGAAGCGGGCCGCCCCAAGAGTGAGAATTGGGCATTCAATCCTATTTATGTTACGGCGGACGGCCAGGACCGCGTGTGGTTTTGGTCGAACAGCCTGGCGGGCAAAGTGGATTGGGCGTCGCTGGCAGGGGTTTTGGTTTTCGACGGAGTGAAGTTCGAGCATCACCCTGCGATCGCCGGAATCGCTGGCAAGAAGTTCTCGGTGATCGACGCCGCGGACACACAACACATGTGGATAGCAGTGGTTGACGACCAACTGTACAGGGTTGATACGGATGCCTTCGCGGCGACGCCGGGAGTTCCGGAACCCGGTTTCACTGCGTTTCGCGATGTGCAGGGAGTTTTTCGCACGCCTACGAAAATCTACGTGGTAGCAGGTTCCAATTGGCAGCCCGTCGCGGAGCGGAGTGGCGGCGGGCGGTTTGGCACCCTCTGGCAAGGAGCAGGCGGAACGTGGACGAGGTTGGTGAACGGTCTCGACATGCGGCCAGAATCTTTCCTGCAACCGTCCCGGCCGTTCCTTGTCACTGTCGACGGACTTTGGGTAGGCGCTTTTGGTAACGGCCCGTGGTTCCTGCCTGCGAGGTCAGCCGCAAACCAGTTGATTGACTGGCAGTACAGCTACCCCTTTGATGGCTCAGAGGGCCTCTTTCAGCTTCCGGGCGGACGGTTACTCATCGTCTCTGCAAACCAGGGCAGTTTTGCGGTGAGGCCAGCAAATCTGCTGGCGGCGTTTCAATCGCCTTCCGATTTCTCGACGCTTAACCCACTGCGGACTCTCGCTCAGGATGCGCGGCGGCACTTATGGGGAGTACTCTCGGCCGGGGACAGCGTTCTAAGCGAGTGGGACGGTCGAAAATGGAGCGAACATCCCCTTCCACGGAGCTTTCCGCTCGCGCAATCGTGGGATCCAAACCTGGATTCGTCGGGACGGTTCTGGCTGCCGTTCCGCTTGGCGGGTGGAGTGGGCGATCCCACACCGGTGATCAGCTGGAATGACCCTGAAAACTTCGTCTCGGGATCGACAACGGAAGGGGTCCATACCTTCGGAACCGGTTTCGGGACAAGTCCGGTGATCGGATTTTCGGAGCCGGGAGTCAGTTGTAAACAGACCTACGAAAGTGACACTGAAGTCACATGTACCCTCTCTCTCCTTCCTGACGTTCCGGGCGGCAGCTTCGATTTCATCGTCACTTCTCGAGATTACAACGGAGTCCCTTTCGATGATGGCCTAGGAGGCATCGGGACCGGGATCTTTGACCCCGCGCGACGGACTTTTCAGATTTACCAGGCTTACGACCAGGCGCTCGAAGCGCAGCTCCCTCTTCGCGGTAATCTACGTTTGCCTTCCAAGTTCTTCAAGGCTCCCACATTCTCTTCCGACGGCAGGATCGCCTATCGTGAGACCCGCTCGCGGCTTCGATATTTCGACGCGGGACATTGGCAGGAATGGACAGCCCTGGATATTTCGCACCAAGCAAACCTCGAATTCTTGGAACCGCCCTTCTTCGACCGCGCGGGTAACCTTGCCGTCCACCTTCAGGCGCAGACGTGGGAGTTCACCCACCCAAAAGGATGGCAGCCGATTGCGCCGGAGCCGAATCCCGCCGCCGTTCAGGAGCCGGCGGCTCCGCATCTCCCGGTTGCGACGTGCCGTACGTGGATTCGCAGGCCCAAGACAGTTTGGGAACCGTCTGGTTCACCTCGTTGGGCCGGCTCTACCGGGCGATTGGAGAACAATGCGTGGCCCAATTTGGGCCAACTGAGCGCCAGCCTTTTATCGATGCGCGAAGACTTCAGGGTGTCGTCACCGATCCTCAGGGAAACTCTTTTCTGTTGACTCAGGTGGGGATTTATTACGATGAATATGTGGTTCTGAAAGTGCAACCGCCACTGCCGCAATCTAGGCTGCATGCGTCTTGGGATGCTACTGGAAGTGTTGTCCTGCGCTTTTCAACCAACTCGAAGGGCGTAATCGGCTTCACTTGGAGGGTGGATGGTGGCCCCTGGAATACGCCCACGAAGCGGCCGGAGATCACCATCGAGGAACTGCCCAACGGCCGGCATCACTTCGAAGCGGCTGCCGTGGATGCCCGCCTACAAACGGCGTTGACGCCCGCGGCAGCGGCTGTGGACATCCACATTGACCTGGAAGCGCACATCCGCGAACTAATCCGGAAACTTTCCGATCCAGACTACGCGGTGCGGGAAAAAGCGGTCGCGGCCTTGATTCGCCGAGCTCCTGTTTCTTTGCCCCTCTTGCAATCGGCGCGGGAAAATGCCACGCCGGACCAACGTTGGTGGATTGACGCGGCGATTCAACAAGTCGAGCAAGAAATTTCATCCCATAAGAAACCTTGAGGACAAAGCTCCTCTCATCATCGAACGCCACGAACGTACACGCTGGATGCATGGTGTCCACACGATCGAATCGTCAGCCAACAGCTCACTCTTGCTTACACTCACTTCTCGACGCTCCGCCCGGCGCTCTCGAGCAAGACACGCAAGGAATGTTAACCACACACCTCAACTGCAGTACTAAGGATGGCCTCCCGTCGCTCGCCACTACATGCCACTCGGCAGGCACCGCCAATCCCCCTGCCACGTCGATTTTTTAGGCAACACCCTCACCACTCCAGCATCGCCACACAACCCCACCGGCGCAACTCAGGCGGATCTTCCTTTTTCTGGGAAGCATGATTTTCCCGCTAACTAACTTATAGAAATCCAGTTGTGTGTTATCGCGCGGCAAGAAGTCCTGTCTACATTACCGGAAGACTCACGCCCAAAGCCTCCAGGATTTGCTGCTGATTCGTCGTAGGTTGCGGCAGCTTGGTCACCGTGGTTTTTTCATCGACCGGATAATGCAACAGGCACAGGCTGCTCAAGGCGGCCAAGGCATCGGGCAAAGTCAGAGCATGAGGATCGCTCTCGGTGGTACCGAAGCGCCGCCGTAGTTTGCGCTCGAGCTCGCGGGTCAGCTTCAAAGCCAGCATGCAACATAGCACATGACCACGGGTGCGATGCTCTTCCCGCAGAAAGATGGGGCGCACTTCCAGCAGGCCGGTCTTGAGGGCACGGAAGTCCCGCTCAACCTTTTGCAGGCTGAGATACCCATCATGCACTTGCTGGGCGCTCAGATCCTGCTGGGCCACATCGCTGGTGACAACATAACAGCCCGCCAGTTCGAGAGATTTCTCGATCGCCGCCTCGTCGCGCGTCGCCGCCAGGGTGCGGCCCTCCAGCTTCAACTCGACCAACCCGGTCAGCTTGTGTCGTGCCGCCCAAGCCTCCCGTTCGCGTTTTCTCGCTGCCGGTTCACAACGCGGTTTCTCCCGCACGGTGGCGTTACGGGCGGCCATCTTCGCTTCGAGCTTCGCCAACTTATCCTCGAAACGATGTCTTTGCCGGGCGGCTTCGCTCTCATTTTTGCGGAGCACATAGCGGACCTGCTCGGCTTCCACTTCGCAGACTTCCTCGTGAAACAGCCCCAGTTGCAGGGTGCCTTGTTTCAACAGATGACGGATCTGCGGATCGGTGAGCGCCGTGATGTAGTGGAGGTGAGCGTCGTGCAAAGCTTTTTTCCCCTGGCTCTTCACCATGCCCCGGTCGCCGACGAAAATCACATCCTGGACCTGGAACTTGTCCTGCAAAATTTTGATCTGATCGGCCACCGTGGTCGAATCGCTGGTGTTGCCCGCCATAACTCGTACCGCCAGGGGTTCGCCTTCGCCGTCACTGAGCAAGCCGATGACGATCTGTAACTTTCCCTTTTTGCCATCGCGGTTGTAGCCGAACGCCCCCAGTTCGTTCTGGACTCCTTCTAAATAGCTGCTGGTCACATCGTAGAGAAACATGCGCGGCGGGCGCGTGTGATGCCGGAGGTAGCGGGCATAGAGCGCAGCTTCGACCTTCTCCTGGCGGGCGCAGAGATCGTCCAGCGCGTCATAGAGATCGTCTTCATCGAAGCGCGGCAGCCCCAGGACTTCTTCCACCGCGTGATCCTGCGCCCAACGCACCGCGGATAAACGCGAGCCACGATGGGCGACGCGGGCCAAGACCAAGAACAACCCCAGCTTACCCACCGCCGACTTGCCCAAAGCGGCGGTCAGGCCGAGCCCGTCCGCGACGGACTTCAGGACGTAGAGCAGGCCAAAGATGGGACCGAGCCGGGGCGGGGCCGGCTGGGCATGATCGAAATCGCCACGCAGGGCACGGCGCAGGGCTTCGACGCGGGCTGGGGGCCAATGGGAGAGATTGGCGAGGGTCCGATTCTTGACCTTGCCGCTTTCTCGGAAGGCTTCGCGGAGAAGGATCGCGGGAGGCGAGTTGCGGTTGGGGATGGTGGCAATGTACATGCCGACTAAATACACTAATATCTATGTCATGTCAAGTTCAAACTAATACTGACATGACTACACAATGCACCCCGAAACACCGCCAACACGAAGACTTACTGTTACTTACATAATTTGGGAGAAGGAAGATCCGTCAGGATTGCCGCAAGCGCTCCTAGCTCCTCATCCTAACCCAGCCGCGGACACACACCGCGGGTTACCTTGAGGGTCACTTTGCCCGCCATCAAAAAACGACACAACTCGGAGATAGTCAGAAAATAATCCAAGGCCGCTCAGTCAATTAAAGACGGGCCCAAATAGTCAAAGAGGGGCAACAAATAGGCAAGGAATAGCCAAAAGAAATCAGGAAAGCGCCATTGCAGAAACTTGCGCAGGGCGGGCAGATCCAAGGAGGGCGATGCGGAACGGCCGGTATTCTTGCCATTGCCAGTTGAAGACTTCCGTGTCGAGCAGGCGCCGATACCAGTCCGCGAGCAGCCCGAAGCAAACATCCCGCGGGCTGTTGCGGAACTGCCAGGACACGAAACGCAAGACATCCTCACTGGGCGCCAGGTACAGGAACCGCTCAACTCGAACCTCGGCATCCAGCTTACTACGAATGTCATCGTAATCATCTTCGCTTTTGGCCGTCCGCTCGTACTCGAGCGCGAACGTCGCGGCACGATCTTGCAGTCGGATCGTCACGATGGCATCGTAGACCTTGTTGTTACCAATGCCGCTCAACGCATTCCATGAGCGTAACTGGATCTCCGGCACCCATCGTGCGAGCATGCCTGCGCGCAGCAGGCTGAGGTGGATGTTGTTGATTTCGAGCGAGTGCGCAACTTGCAGGTCGTATCCGTGGCGTCTTGCCTTTGGGGGCGCGACCAGATACTGTTCGCCGGTGCTGGCAAGTTCGAGTGCACCGGCTGCCGTGATGGAGTAGACAAACATTTTCCCTAACGACGGGGGCGTGCATCGTGCGATCAGGCCGTACGCCGTAAGCCGCCGCGCCCGCCAATTGAAAGTCGAGCGGCACGACTCGTACCCGCCGAGTTGCATGAACTCGATCAATTGCTCGTGCGTGATGAAGCCGGAGCGTAGAACCTGGCGAAGCAACGGGTGATCGTGTTCGGAGTTCAAGCTGATGCAGTCTTTGATGTAGCGCATCGTCAACCTCACAATGTGCAGGGAAGTGCCAGTTGCAGACGTGCAATCCACGGTCGCGCATCTATGGGCTGCAATGTGAACTTACCGATATCGGTTCGTATCCAATCATTGGCGGGAAGCAGCAACATGATCTCTTGCGCGTCACCGCACTCGCTGAATGAAATAAGTAGCCCGTCGTCGGACTTCCAGCCAACCTTCCCGATGTGTAGGCGGCCAATCTCGCTTTGCTTTGCGACAACCAGGAAACAATCCGGCTGCCGCGGCGCAGCGAGCATGCGCCTGAACAGGATCTTGTTCTGCCCCTGCCAGACACAGGGCTCCTGGCATTCGAAAACCCGGTTGATCATCCGCTGCGGCCAGTTCGGATCAAATCCACCTACCGCATTGAATCGAGCATGACCAACCACCTTCGCCCGGGTACGGATTACCCCGTTTACGGGTACGCCCGTTGTGTTGTAATACGCGGCGTGCGCAAAGCGCTTCGGGTTATCCGGCTTCCCGCCAAATCGCCGGCGCCACACACTGCCCAGTCCTGTAACCGCTATCACCATCACGGTCACGCCCCCTTGAGGTGTTTGTTCTTATCGCGTTCGGTGTAAAGCTGTTGCTGCAAGGAGTTGATCAGCTTCATGTATTCGGTATTTGAGGCCGGCAGCAACGGGTCCGTCGGTCCGAACCTAGGCGCGTTGCCGTTTCCGTTCATCTGATCGGTGAGGGCCTGTACGCGCAAGCTGAGGTCGGTGACGACGCGAGACTTCTGTGCCAGGTCATCCCGCAGCGCGTCTCTTTCCCGGGTTACAGCCTGCAACTCGTCCGCCGTCTTTTTGAGTTTGCCCTTGAGCTCGTCGGTTTCGGTGAGGCCGCCGGAGGGACTGTGCCCGTCGGCGCCGTCCTCGATGGCCCGGTTGCACTGTTCAATGTGCTGGTTGTACTTGGCGATCGCCTCACGCGCTGCTTCGCGGGAATGCCGATCGTGGTTGTAAAGGTCGGCAACCATGTCTGCAGTCGAGCGGGCCTTACGCGCTTCGTCGATCCACCGCTTGGCGAGATATGCCATAAGGAAGAGACACCAGAGGGTCACGACGGCGGAATAAGGGAAGTACGGGTTGTCAACCGTAGAGTCGAGGAAAGCCCGCCGCCGCGCTTCAATCCGCGAACCATAGTCGATGTTACGAGGGTTGAATTGCTTCAGCAGGAACTCGTACCAGGTGTCAGGCTCATGCCGCCCGTGACTTTGCGCGCGCTCCGCCGCGAGCGGGCTGTACTGACTGCGCGGGGTGGGAGCCGGTGTAGAGCCGTATTGTGCAAAGCCGGTTCCAGACAAGATCACCAGCACAGTCGGCAACAGCCGCAAGCATGTCCGCCACGCCATATTCAAAACCCTCCATGCGCATGTCTTGCCGGCCGCGCCGCCGGTGAGGGCATGGCACTCTTGAAACGCAGATTTGCCCCGACCGATCCGGCGAGGGAATGGCGTAACCGGGGGAATTGCTCGGGTATGAAGTTAGGTATCCTGACGTCGGCCGGCGGGCGCACGTGCAAATGCCCGTGCAAGGTTCCCCGGCTCTGATCCGTCATCAGGATTTCGATCTGCCCGGTGGGCAGATTCTTGATGTGCTCGTCGCGCGCGCGCGTTTCACGGTCTTCGGTTTCGACTGCGCGCCCGGTCTCCTCGTACTTCTCGTACCCGAACCACCGGGTGCGCTGCATGGAGCGACTGCGCCGTGTCACGCGCTGTTCCGACGAGGCGCGCAGGAAGTGCCGGGCGGTTTCCTCGTTGCGGGTTAGAGACAACATGGTGGTGTTGGGGGCGGAAGAAACATCTTCTTTAAAGCCCTTGCCGACCTCCAGCAGCTGCGACAAGGACTGCAAGGAGAACAGGAACGCCGTGTTGGTGCCGCGCGCGGTTTGCAGAATCTGGGCGAAGTTCCGATAGCCGAAGGGGGCGAACTCGTCCAGGACGACGCTGAAGATGGGACGGTGGGCGCGGCTCCTCTGCTCTTCGCTCTCATAGCGCTTGCCCACCACCAGTTGCAGATTCTGTAACAGCATCTTCCCCAGAGCGCGAATCGGTTCCGTGTTCTTGTTGATGTTGAGCGAGACAAAGAGAATCAACTCCTGCTCAATCACGTCGTCAATCGACAGCAGGTCTTCGTACGGCCCGGTGATCACCGACAACTCGTCGTCCAGGAAGGTCATGCATTTGTTCAGGAGACCCTGAATGTTCTGCACACGGTCGCGATCCTGGAACGACTGATACAGACTCCGGACTGACATCTCGAAGTTGAGCCGGCGTTGGAGGCTGACGTTGGGGGTACGTTCAATCTCCCGGGTGGCGCGCTCGACTTGCTCACGGATCACCTCCTGATCCAGCGCCATCACCATCACGTCGTAAAAATTGAACCGCTGCCCCGTGTACACCAGCACGCGGACGATATTCGAGAGGTAGTTCTGCTGGTGGGGAGAAAAGAACTCATGGTGCAGGTCGAATGACCCAAACACCATGTTCACGATGGCCATGTAATCGTCGCTGGTGCAACGGAACGGATTGTAGAGGGTGGAGATGGCCGGGCGGCTGGGATTGAGCACCCGCAATTGGTGGAGGCGGCCGGCGCGGTGGATGTAGGGGAGTAATTGCTTGAGGTATTCCAGGTCGCCCTTGCCGTC
>Ga0335085_10017095_pt1 | contig 10464 bp, 8 predicted proteins | sample Lox_Sample_45_FD_206712 | JGI IMG/M metagenome (GOLD analysis project Ga0335085, IMG submission 206712) | Soil microbial communities from Loxahatchee National Wildlife Refuge, Florida, United States - Lox_Sample_4.5 | ecosystem: Environmental > Terrestrial > Soil > Wetlands | place: USA: Florida...
GAGCGCCACGGTCTGGCCGGGCGGGACGTGCAACGTGACGTCGCAGAGCGCCCAGGCGCGCTCCGGCTCGCAGTGCTCCTCGCCGGCCTCGGCTGCCGCCGCGTCCTGCCGCCGGGTCGTGGCGCTTACACCGTAGGCGAAGGACACGTCGTCGAACAGCAGGTCGCCACGCACCGCGGGCAGCGCGGCGGCGTCCTCGCGCTCGTCCAGCGCCGGCTCCTCGTCGAGCAGCTGGAAGATCTTCTCGAGCGCGGCCATGCCTGACTGGTAGGTGGTGTAGAGCTGGGAGAGTTGCTGGATCGGTTCGAACAGGTTCGCCAGGGCGGCCACGAAGGCGACGATCGTGGCCGCTGTGATGTGGCCGTTGACCGCCTGGTAGCCGCCGTAGAGGACGATCCCGGCGACGGCCAGCCCGGAGAGGAATTCGACGGCCGGGAAGTAGCCGGCGTTGAGCCGCACGGTCGTCATGTTGGCCTTTTGGTTGGCGGCGTTGAGCTCAGCGAAGCGGGCCTCGTGACGGGGCTCCTGGGCGAAGCTGCGCACCACGCGAACGCCCGAGATGGTCTCCTGCAGGTAGGCCGTGAGCCCGCCGATCGTCTCGCGCGTGCGCCGGAAGGCGCCGGTTGAGGTGATGCGGAACCAGAGCGTCAGCGCCGCCATGGGCAGCAGGATGAGGAAGGTCAGCAGGGCCAGCTTGACGTCCAGCACGAGCAGGATCACCACGGTCCCGATCAGGGTCAGGCCGGCCTGGAAGAGCGTCACCACGGAGTCCGTCACGAGCGAGTCGAGCGCCTCCACATCGTTGGTGATGCGCGAGATCAGGACGCCGGCAGGACGGCTCTCGTAGAAACCGATCGGCATGGACTGCAGGTGGCGGAAGATGCGGATGCGCAGATCGGCGAGCGCCCGCTGGCCGATCCAGCCAACGAGGTAGGTCTGCGCGTAGCTCATCACCGCTTCCACGAGCGCCGCCCCGAGGAAGGCGGCCACGGCTATCGCGAGCACGCGGATATCCGGGTTCGCCACTCCCTGTTGGGGTTCGATGCCCTTTTCGATCGCGAACTTGGCCAGCAGCGGCGGGGCGAGGCCGGCGGCGGTGCCCACGAGCAGCGCCACGAGCGTGGCGGCGCTGCGCGCCTTGTAGGGGCGCAGGAGCCCGATGAGCCCGCGTAGGTTGCGCAAGCGGGAGGAGCCGTTCAAGAGCCGCTCACCGTCCTCGCGCGCCGGGAGCGCCTCACCGAGCGGCCGTCGTCGCCCTCGCCGTCGCGGCCGGCGGGACCGACCGGCTGATCCACCGCCTGGGCGGTGGCTTCGCGGGCCACCAGCTCGCGGTAGAAGGCGGATCGCTCGAGGACTTCCCGGTGGTCGCCCTGCGCCACGATGCGCCCGTGATCGAGCACCACGACCTCCTCGGCGAGGGCGATCGTGGAGGGCCGGTGGGCGATGATGAAGGTGGTCCGCCCCTCCATCGCCTCCTCGAGCGCGCGACGGATGTTCTGCTCGGTGGAGGCGTCCACAGAGGAGGTGGCGTCGTCGAGGATGAGCACCCGCGGGTTGGTCACGAGGGCGCGTGCGATGGCGAGCCGCTGGCGCTGTCCGCCGGAGAGCGTGAGGCCGCGCTCGCCGACCCGCGTGTCGAAGCCGTCGGGCAGGCGCTCGATGAACTCGTAGGCCTGCGCGCGGCGGGCCGCCTGCTCGATCTCCCCGCGGGTCGCCTCGGGCCGCGCGTAGGCGATGTTCTCGGCCACGGTGGCCGAGAACAGGAAGGGGTCGTCCCCGACCACCGCCACGGCGGCGCGCAGCGAGGCCATCGAGACCGCGCGCACGTCGGTGCCGTCGATCAGCACGCTGCCGGCGGTGACGTCATACAGGCGGGGGATGAGCGCGGCAAGGCTGGTCTTGCCCGACCCCATCGGGCCCACCAGCGCCACGGTCCGCCCTGCGGGCACGTCGAGATCGATGCCGGCGAGCACGGGCGGCGCCTCCTCGTGCGCCGGGGCCCGGCCGGTGTCGCCTTCGCCGAGATTCTCGTGGCCGGCCCCATAGCGGAGGGTGACGCCGCAGAGCTGCACGTGCCCGTCGCCGGGCGGCAGCGCCGGGGCGTCCTCGGGGTCGGTCATCGCGGGCTGGCGATCGAGCAGCTGGAAGATGCGCGCCCCGGAGGCCGTGGCCCGCTGCGCGAGGCCAAGGGTCACGCCGAGCGAGCGCATCGGACCGATCAGCATGTTGAGGTAGAAGTAGAAGGCGGTGAAGGCGCCGAGCGACAGTTCGGCGTGGATCACCTGGTCCCCGCCGATCAGCAGCACCGCGGCGAGCCCGAGCTGGGGCAGGAAGCCGATCACGGGGTTGAAGCGGGCCTCCAGCCGCGTGGCCACCATCGACTGGTCGAAGACCCGCCCGACGCTCGTCTGGAAGCGCTCGAGCTGGCGGGGCTCGCGGGCGAATGCCTTGATCACCCGCACGCCGGAGATGTTCTCCTCGGCGTCGGCGGTCAGCTCGGCTATGCGCTGCTGCACCTCCTGGATGGCCGGGCGCGCGCTGCGGCCATAGCGCTGGGCGATCACCACGACAAACGGCACGGGCACCATCGCGATCAGCCCGAGGCCCGGGTTGGTGATGATCATGGCGGCTCCGGCGAGCACGATCGTGAGCGCCGACTGCATGATGAACACGAGGCCGTAGCCGAGGAAGAAGCGGACCGCCTGCAGGTCGACCGTGGCGCGCGATGTGAGCTGCCCCGTCTGCTGGCGATCGAAGAACGCCAGCTCGAGGCGCTGCAGGTGCCCGTAGACGAGGGCGCGCAGGTCGTACTCGATGCCGAGCGACACCCGGCCGGCGACCATGCGGCGGCCGTAGGTGAGCACCCAGCGTGCGAGCACGGCGCCGGCGATCACGGCGGCCAGCAGGTTCAGGCGGTCGAGCTGGTGCGACTTCGCGGCCGGCTGGTGATGGGAGGCGGCGTGCGCGCCGGCCTGGATGGCGTTGACCGCGCTCCCCGTGAGGGCCGGCACGAGCACGGTCATCACCATGGCCCCGGCGGCCAGCAGTCCCGAGAGGATCACGCCGCGCCGGTACGGGCGCAGGAACCCGAGCAGTCTGAGGAAGGTCGGCATAGTTGCTCGGTCAACCATAGTCGACCGCCTATCGGTCCCCGGGGCGCGGGTCCAGCTTGCGGAGTACCCGCCGGCGCCGACCACGACGCGGGGCGGTCCGATGGTTTCGGCGGGCGCGCCGGTGTGCGCGAGCCGCCGAGCGCTATGCCGCGGCGGCGCCCACGGGCTCCGCGGCCTCGACCCCTTCCGGAGCCGAGGCGACGAAGTCCTGGGGCCGCACGAGCACGACCGCGAGGACGGCGCCGATCAGCGCGAGCACCGCGGCGATGATGAGGATCGAGGTGAAGGCCGAGGTGAAGGCCACGCGGTAGACGTGCCCGAGCGCGTGTGCGCCCGGCGCGCTGAGGTGCCGGGCGAGCTGCGCGGCCTGCCCGGACTGGAGGCTCTGGGTGAGCGAACCGTGCAGGTTCGAGAGGATTTCGTGCGCGTGGCCGGTGGCGGCGAGGGCGCTCTTGGCGTGTTCGGTCAGGTCGTGCTGGAACACGGCGCCCAGCGCGGCGATGCCGGTGGCGATACCCACCTGCCGGAAGGTGCTGTTGATCCCGGAGGCCATGCCGCTGCGCGCCGGCGGGACCACCCCGATCGCGGTTGCGGCGAGTGGCGGGTTGACGAGGCCGACGCCGATGCCCTGCAGCAGGAAGCCCGGTATCAGGACGGTCCAGCTCGAGGTCGGCTCGATCGCGGTCATCGCCAGCAGGCCGATGCTGATCAGCAGGAGGCCGCTGCCCAGCAGCAGGCGAATCGGGACCCGCACGCTCAGACGCCCGGCGAGCGGGGACACGGCGAACATCATGAGCGTGGTCGGCAGAAAGCGCAGGCCGGTTTGGAGAGCCGAGTAGCCGAGCACGGTTTGCAGGTAGAGGGTGAGGTAGAGGAAGAGCGCGAAGGCCGAGCCGGAGAGCGCGAAGGCCACGGCGCTCGCCCCGCAGAAGGCGGGGCGGCGGAAGAGGGTGAGGTCGAGCATCGGCCGCCTCTGGGCGCGCTCCACCAGGATGAAGAGCACGAACAGCACCGCCGAGCCGGCCAGAAAGCTGACGATCTTGGTCGAGCCCCAGCCGCTTTCATTGCCCTCGACGAGGGCGAAGATGAGCAGGAAGAGGGCTCCGGAGAAGGTGGCGAAGCCCCACCAGTCAGCGCCCGTGGCATCCGGATCGCGGGACTCCTGCACGCGCGAGAGCGCGATCACGGTGGCGATCACCCCGATCGGGATGTTGACGAAGAAGATCCATTCCCAGCCGAGGCCGGTGGTGATCACGCCGCCGATCAGCGGTCCCACGGCGACCGCCCCGCCGGTGGCGGCGCCGAACACGCCGAAGGCGATACCGCGCTCACGGCCGTGAAAGGCCTGCGCGATGAGGGCGAGCGAGGTGGCGAACATCATGCCGCCGCCGATCCCCTGGGCGCCGCGCGCCAGGTTCAGCTCGAGCGGCGTGGTGGACAGGCCCGAGAGCAACGAGGAGACCGTGAACACGACCAGCCCGCAGACGAAGATGAGTCGTCGTCCCCAGAGGTCGGCGAGCGCGCCGGCGGTGAGCAGGGTGGCGGCCAGGGTGAGGGCGTAGGCGTTCACCACCCATTGCAGGTCCTGGAAGCTCGAGTGCAGCGAGCGCTGGATCGAGGGCAGCGCCACGTTGACCACCGTGATGTCGAGCAGGAGCATGAAGATCGCCACGCAGACGACGATCAGGGACCACCACTTGCGCTCCACGCTGCCGCTCCTTTCGCTCGTCCTCGACGACGGGGTCGAGTTCACTCTACAAACCGCGTTTACCCGGCCCTGGGGCGGTGCTCACGGCTGCTGCAGGTGCCGGGCGAGGAACCGGATCACGGTGTCCCACAGCCTCGCCGCCGGCTCGGGGCGGTAGGTGGGGCGGTAGTCGGCGAAGAAGGCGTGGCCGGCGCCCTCGTAGAGCTCCACCACGGTCTCGTGCTGGCTTGCGGCGAGCGCCGCGCGGAGCTCCTCGCCGACGGGCGGCGAGGGGTTGTGGTCCTCGGCCCCGATGGCCGCGTAGAGGGGGCAGTGAAGCTGTCCGGCGAGCGCCAGTGGCGGCGTCGGGCGCTCGGCGGTTGAGGTCTGCTCATGGGTGGCGGCGTCGATGAACCCGCCCCAGCAGTCCACCGCGGCGTCCAACCGATCGCTTGCACAGGCAAAGAGGAGCGTATAGCGGCCACCCATGCAGAAGCCGATGCAGCCGACCCTGCCGTTGACCTCGGGGCGGCCCCGCAGCAGATCGGCGGCGGCCTCGAGGTCGCCGAGCACGCGCGCGTCGGGCATCGAGAAGAGCCGCTGCATGAGGGCCTCGAGATCACCGACCGGGGGCGGGCCGCCTTCGCGCGTGTAGAGGTCCACGCCGAGCGTCACGTAGCCGATGTTGGCGAAGCGGTTGACCACGTCCATGATGTGCTCGCCGAGGCCGCCCGCCTCGTGGATCACGATCATGGCGGCCCGGGGGCCGGGCTCGGAGGGGCGCGCCAGGTAGGCGCGGACCGGCTCACCGCCGGCGCCCGGGAACTCGAGCTCCTCGCCCAGCAGGGCGGACACGTCGCTGACCGCGCCGGGCACGCCGGCGGGGCTCGGCTTCAAGTGGCGCGCGCCTTCCCGCGAGGTGCGCCGTCCCGGGAGGGCCGGCGCGGGGCGGGAGACCCGGCGGCGGAGTGCCCGGGGGCCTCGTGCCGGTCGAGCTCGCGGAGCCGGTGGCGCACGAGACGTTGCTTCTCGGTCAGCTCACCCTTCAGCTTGGAGAGCTCGTCGAAGCGCTTGTGCACGAGCTCGAGCTGGCGTTCGATGTGGTGGAGCGCGTCGCCGAGGAGCTCGCGCCGGCGAGCCTCGCCGACGTCGCCGCGCCGGAGCTCCGCGCGCACCGCCGCGCGGGCCTCTTCGGCGTCGAGCAGCGTCTTCAGCTCCTCCAGCGACACGCCCAACAGGTTGCGCAGCCGCATCACCTCGCGCAGGCGGTCCACCTCGGCCTCGGTGTAGAGGCGGTGCCCCCCGGCGAGGCGGTTCGGCGGCCCCGGCAGGAGGCCGATCTCCTCGTAGTAGCGGATGGTGCGCGGTGTGGTCCCGACGATCCTGGCCACGTCGCCGATGCGCAGCGCGCCCGCTGCCGCCGTTCCTGCGTCCGCCGCTGCGGCGTCCTCTGTTTCGCTCTTGGCAGCCATCAGAAATTGACGTCCACGTCAGCTTTACCGTAGCACGGCCGGTGGCGCCGGCGAGCCTTGCGCGGGCTCCTCGGGCGGGCAATCGGCGCACCCCCCGGCGGTGCCCGGATGCGTGCCACATGGAGGCCGGAGGGCCCGCCGGAAGCTGCTAGAACGCGGTCATCGGCTCGCCGGCGCCAGCCGCGGGCGAGGATGCCGAAGCGTCCCAAGGCGCCCGGTTGGCGGGCGCAAGAGAGCGAGAGTGACCGTGAGCGAAGAGAGCGTGACCCAGGCCGCCGGGCAGTCCAAGATGGAGAAGAGCGATGAGGAGTGGCGCGAGGAGCTGACGCCGGAGCAGTACGAGATCCTGCGGCGCGCCGGCACAGAGCCGCCGTTCAGCGGCGCCTACACCTACAACAAGGATGCCGGGATGTATCGCTGCGCCGGGTGCGGCGCCGACCTGTTCAGCTCCGACGACAAGTTCGAATCGGGCACCGGCTGGCCGAGCTTCACCACGCCGGCGGTGGCCGAGGCCGTCGAGCTGCGCCCGGACAACAGCCTCTTCATGCGCCGCACCGAGGTGGTCTGCCGACGCTGCGGGGGGCATCTGGGGCACGTGTTCGACGACGGGCCGGGGCCGAGCGGTCAGCGCTTCTGCATCAACTCCGGCGCACTCGATTTCGGCGCTGCCGGCGCCGCTGGCGCGGACTCCAGGCCCTCGGGCTAGAGCCCCGCGAGCGGTCCGGGGCGGGGCAACGGCCCCGGGCTGAGCCCGGGCGCCCGGCAGCCAGCCCGTACACTCGCCGCCATGATCATGATCGACCAGTCCAAGCGGCTCTCCGAGCCGCTGCGCTGGACCAGGGCGGGGAGGATCGCGGTGATCGCGGTGGCGATCTGCCTCGCCGGCACGGCCATCGGCCTCGGCATCTACGCCGCCCTGGGCGGTTTCTCGGAACCGGCGCGCGCCGGATGCATCGAATTCACGTTCGCGAGCACCACCGGGGGAGCTCGTCTGCACGCCTGCGGTGCGAAGGCGCGTAGATTGTGCATCTCGCCGGAGCAGAACCCGCAGATCGCCGACGACCTGCGCGAGGCCTGCCGGCGGGCCGGATATGCCACGGGCGGCGCCGGGATCACCGGCGGCTGACCCTCGTCAGGGCCGCGGAGCCGGCTGTCAGGGCGCGATCGGGATCGCGAGGGGCGAGAACCCTCCTGCGTCCAGGCGCTCCTGCAGGTGCACAAAGGCGCCCTGGCCGGGCTTCTATCCAATTGTCGAAAGATCCTCCTGGACTCTTGTGCAGGGTGTCCCTACCGCCAGGCCCTCGGGCTGGCTTTCATAGGCCATGTCGCACTCTGTGCGTCCGAGCCGTGAGGCGCGGGCGAGGTCTTCACGGGAGCGGCTAACGGTTCAACTGCTCGAAACGGAGGCACATGTCCATCCTCGCCACAGCCGAATGGCTCTCGTATAACAGCTGGTTAAACCCCGGAGACAACGCCTGGCAGCTCACGGCGGCCACGTTCGTCGGCCTGATGAGCCTCCCCGGACTGGCGGTGCTCTACGGCGGCGTGATGCAGAAGCGCTGGTCGGTGAACAGCATGATGCTCACCTTCGTGGCGTTCGCCATGACCCTCATCGTGTGGGTGCTCTTCGCCTTCGAAATGGGCTTTGGCCACTCGATCGCGCACGCGGGCTCCGGGATCTTCGGCGCGCACGGCTTCTTCGGCACGATGCTCGGCGAACCGGCCGACGTTCTCGGTCACCTCGGCGAGCAGCACCAGGCGCTCATCCCGTCGGTGTCGACCGGTCCGGCGTTCCACTTCCCGACCTCGACGCTCGTGTACTTCCAGTTCGTGTTCGCGGCGATCACGCCGATCCTCGCGCTGGGCTCCGTCCTGGGCCGCGTGAACTTCAAGGCGTGGATCTTCTATGTGCCGATCTGGATCACCGCGGTGTACGCGGTCAACGCGTTCCTCATCTGGGGCGGCGGCTACTGGGCGGCGCACGGGGCACTGGACTTCTCCGGTGGCTATGTGATCCACCTCGCGGCCGGGGTCTCCGGCTTCGTGTTCGCGGCGGTCATCGGGCCGCGGCTACAGCGCGATCGCGAGGTCGACGCGCCCAACAACCTCCTGATGGTGGCCACCGGCGCGGGCCTGCTCTGGCTCGGCTGGAACGGCTTCAACGGTGGCGACCCCTACTACGCCTCGCAGGACGCCGCCAGCGCCGTGCTCAACACGAACCTGGCCACGGCCGTGGCGATGATGGGCTGGATCATGTGGGACTACATCTTCGGCGACAAGCCCTCGCTGATCGGCACCGTGAACGGCATGATCACGGGCCTCGTGGCGATCACCCCGTCGGCCGGCTTCGTCAATGGCTGGGGCGCGATCGTGGTCGGCTTCGTGGGCACCACGGTCGTCTGGATGGCGATCCGCTTCCTCAGCCGCACGCGCTTCTTCAGCAGCGTGGACGACACCCTGGGGGTGATCTACACGCACGGCATAGCCGGGTTGGTCGGGGGCCTGTTGGTGGGCTTCTTAGCGGACCCGGCGATAGTGGAGTACATAGGCGTGCACGGGGACGCCAATCTGCCTGGCCTGGAAAGCGTGTTCTACGGCGGCAGCTGGACGCTGCTGCGCTGGCAGGCGGAGACCGCGGCGTGGGTGATCGCCTACACCGCGGTGGCCACGTTCGTGATCCTCAAGGTGCTCGGACTGATCATCCCGCTCAGGGTCTCCGACGAGGAGCTCGAGATCGGCGATCACGCGATCCACGGTCACGAGGTGTACCCCGCGGATATCCCCACGCTCGGCGGGCCGCACCAGCCCGGCTGGATAGCGGTGCCCGAGGGGGCGAAGGCGATGGCAGCGGACCCCGGCGCCGCCGGCGGCCCGCCGCAGACGGCCGGAGCCACGTGAGCTGGAACCGGTGAAAGCAAACCCCCGACCCAGGTGACTAGCTAGTCATACCCCTCCAAAGGAAGTAGAGACACAAGGCGGCGGCCGGGCCTCGAGCCCAGCCGCCGTTTTGTGTTTGGCGGGGTCTGCGTCAGGCTGGGCGGGCGTGGGCAGTATTCGACCGGCCTGCGCGGCGCATCGGAAAGGGCCGGCGATCGAGGCGCCACCGGGCCAGCCGGGCCGCCGGTCAGATGGGGCGACGCGCGGTCAGTGCTGCGCGGGCACGGTCAGCCCGATGGGGCAGCTGACGCCTGTGCCGCCGAGGCCGCAGTAGCCGCCGGGGTTCTTCGCCAGGTACTGCTGGTGGTAGTCCTCGGCGTAGTAGAAGGTGCCCGTGGGGGGCTCGTCTCCGGTGATCTCGGTCGTGATCTCGCCGTAGCCGGCGCTCTGGAGCTGCTGCTGATAGGCGGCGAGTGAGGATTCGGCCTGCTCGCGCTGGGTGGCCGACTGGGCGATGATCAGCGAGCGGTACTGCGTGCCGACGTCGTTGCCCTGGCGCATCCCCTGGGTCGGGTCGTGGCCCTCCCAGAACAGGCGCAGCATCTCCGAGAACGTGGTCCGGGCGAGCACGCCTGGGCCTGCCGGCGCGGCATCCGAGCCGGCCCCGTCGTCGTTGGGCCCGGTGGTGGCGCCGGCGCGAAAGGCCACGAGCACGACCTCGGCGTGACCGGTGAGGCCGGTGCACACCTCCTCGTAGGTCGGGTTGGGCGTGTAGCCGCCGGCATAGCCCACGGCGGTCGTGTAGACGCCCGCGGCCTGCCAGAAGCTTCGCTCGGCGCCCCAGAAGCAGCCCATGCCGAACACGGCGACCTCGACGCCCTGCGGGAACGGCGGCTGCAGGGGCGTGCCCAGCACGTCGTGGCGGGCGGGGACTGGGATGGGCGTGGGACGCCCGGGGAGCGCCGTGTCGGCATCGACCACGACGCTCCTGTGCTTTCCGAGGAAGCGCACCAGGCTCAGGTTAGTGGCTCGCGCCGGAGCGGGCAAGTCGGCGCCCCGACGACGGCTCCTATGCTGACGGTATGGCGGAGCGTGCACAGGTCTGCGTGGGAGTGGACCTCGGGGGCACCAAGATCCAGACGGCGGCGCTCAGGGGCAGGAGGATCGTCGGCGAGGCGCGGGTGCCCACCCCGCAGGGTGGCACGCTCGAGGCGGTGATCGACGCGATCGCCGGCTCCGTGCGGAGCAGTCTCGAGGCGGCGGGCGTGGCGACGAGCGCCGTGCAGCGCGTCGGTATCGGCGCGCCCGGCGAGAT
>Ga0335085_10017097_pt1 | contig 10463 bp, 6 predicted proteins | sample Lox_Sample_45_FD_206712 | JGI IMG/M metagenome (GOLD analysis project Ga0335085, IMG submission 206712) | Soil microbial communities from Loxahatchee National Wildlife Refuge, Florida, United States - Lox_Sample_4.5 | ecosystem: Environmental > Terrestrial > Soil > Wetlands | place: USA: Florida...
AAATATTCCGTGTATACTGGCGCGTAGGTAATTCGAGAGACAGATGACAGTTCCTCGGGTTATCCAGCAAATCGAGAGGCTATCTCTGTTCCTCGTTCCGGCCCTCGATGCCCGGTAGGGCCTGTAGTCGGGATCGTCGAATCCCGAGATTCAGAACTCGCCCGAGAGACTAACCGGCTCCTCCTCAAAGTCTCCGGAAACGCACAAGCAGACGCTAAGCCACGATTGCCGCAGAGAGGAGTTCTCTGCCCGTTGGCAACGCTTCCTCGGCGCGAACGCTACAGGTGTGTCGACGACACGACAACTAATTGAGGAGTTTTCAATCAGATGGGACGATTCATTTCATGGAAAGTGGGGCGGAAGGTGCTTCGCTTGGGCGGCCTGTTAGCGGCCGCTCTCGCCGCGGCGAACGCGCAAACGGTCAATCTGAACTGCGGCGGCGCACCGCTGACCACATCAGACGGAACGCAGTGGAGTGCAGACAATTACTTCTCTGGCGGTGACCTGCTGTACTCCGGCAATAGCATCGCCGGGACCAACCCGCAAGATTACTACCTCTATCGCAGCGGCCGCGCCGGACTCTACGGCGATTTCAGCTACTCCATTCCGTTGCCCAACGGCAGTTATACGGTGAACCTGATCTTCGCCGAAATTCAATACACGGGAAAAGGGGAGCGGGTTTTCAATGTCGCGATCAACGGCAGCACGGTTCTGAGCAACTTTGACATTCTGGCGCATGTGGCTGCGCTGACTCCGTTTCAGCAGCAATTTACAACGAACGTGACGAACGGTATCGTGAAGATCGACTTCACCGGCGTCACCCGGCGGGCGCTTGTGAACGCGATTCAGGTGGGGCCGGCTTCGGGCTCCGGTTCGACGACTCCGCCAGGAACACCAACGCTGGCGTTGAGCGGGAACGCGCTAGGCTTCGCCGGAACGCAGGGCGCTTCCAATCCTTCGGCGCAGAGTGTCGCCATCAGCAATTCGGGTTCGGGGACGTTGAACTGGACCACTTCGAGCAACCAGAGCTGGCTGACGGTTTCGCCCGCAGCAGGGACGAATACCGACACGCTTTCCATCGGGGCGAATCTCTCCGGCCTTGCCGCCGGGAACTATTCCGGCGTGGTAACAGTCAGCGGCGGCGGCTCCACGCAGACGATTACGGCGACGCTGGTAGTGTCGGCGGCCTCCGCTCCGCCGCCGAGCCCAGGACTGGCCGTTTCGGCCTCTTCGCTGAGCTTCACCGCAACGGCGGGCGCTGGGAATCCTGCGGCGCAGACGTTCCCGGTCAGCAACAGCGGCAGCGGCACGCTGAACTGGACGACATCGAGCAACCAGAGCTGGCTGACGGCCTCTCCGGCGTCGGGCACCAATTCCGGGACGGTAACAGTCTCGGCGAGCATCGGGTCGCTCGGGACAGGTTCTTACACGGGCGCCGTCACGGTGAGCGCCGGATCCGCGGGCTCGAAGACGGTGAATGTAAGCGTCGTGGTCGCGGCAGCCAGCTCCGGCAGCACTCCTCCGCCGACTTCCAGTGGCAATAGCTGGTACGTCACCACTTCAGGCTCTTCGAGCGGCGACGGCTCGGCGGCGCATCCGTGGGATCTGGCCACGGCGCTTGGCGGTCCGAGGTCGGTGAAGCCGGGGGACACGATCTGGGTTCGAGCCGGGAAGTACGGCGCCGGGCAATCGAACTCGAGCGTGAGCAGTGGGCTGATCGGAACGGCCAGCGCGCCGATCGTTGTGCGGGCCTATCCGGGCGAGCGAGTGACGATCGACGAATGGCTGGAAGTCGGGTGCTGCGACGGAGCGCCGAACCCTTCGGCGGGATCGTATACCTGGTTCTGGGGCCTGGAATTCGCGGGCTTCAACCCGGACCGTTCCGCCGGCACGAGTGGGCCTCCCTCTTATGGCGCGACTGCGAATCATAACGCCGTCGATATCTGGGGCCCCGGCACAAAGCTGATCAACTGCATCGTGCACGACACAGGCGGGGGCATTTCGATCTGGAGCGCAGCCAGCTCGGAAGCGACCGGGAACATCGTGTACTACGTGGGCGGCGCCGGCCCGGACCGAGGCCACGGCCACCTGTTCTATCTGCAGAACCAGGCGCCTTCGACGCTGACCATCAACGACAACATCGCTTTCAACAGCTTCGATATCGGAGTTCAGGCCTATGGCAGCTCTCCGGGGCCGTATGTTCAGAACATGAACTTCAACGGCAACGCGATCATGAACGCCGGCATGTTGTACGGCAGTGCGGCGGACAATATCGCGATCGGCGGCGGCACGGGCGGGCCGAGTGGAATGGTGCTGAAGAACAACTACTTCTACTATCCACTTACCTCGACGTCGCAAGGCTACAACGAGCTGGGCTACCTGTGGACTCCGCACGCAGGCGATGTGGTGGCGACGAACAACTACTTCATCGGGGGGAACCAGGCGATCGATATGGAGCGCTGGCAAACCGCGGTGTTCCAGAACAACGTAGTCTACTCGCTGGGAAACGACGAGTCGATGTGGATTCTGGGCAGCGGCGAGAGCACCAACGGATATCAGGTGAGCGGCAATCAGTACTACGGCAACGGTCACTTCACCGTGTACAACGGGTGTGACGGATGGCCGTGTTCCGGCGGTCAGGGGATGAGCTTCTCCTCCTTCCGGGCGAACACCGGACTGGACAGCCGCAGCAGCTACGCCTCCGCGCCGAGCGGCGTTCAGACGTATGTGCGGCCGAATGCATACGAGCCGGGCCGGGCGAACATCGTGATCTTCAACTGGGCTATGCAGGGATCGGTGCAGGTGGACCTGAGCGCCAGCGGGATCAAGGTGGGCGATCATTACGTGATCCGTGATGCACAGAACTGGTACGGCGGCGCGGTGACAGCGGGAACGTATTCCGGCGGGCCGGTGACGATTCCGATGACCGGTCTGAACATCGCGAAGCCGGTGGGCTCGACGCCTGGTGCGGCAGTCCACACGGCCCCTCAGATGGGAACATTCGTGATGCTCTCGGGCGCGGCGCTGACCAATACGTACTGAGTTGCCGATAACTCGCCAAAGGTACGGCTCCTTCCGGTCCGCGGTGGAGCCGGGGCAGGTGTCTCGGAGGCGCCTGCCCTTTCTGTTTGTAAGACCCCGATCGTCCTGGTTGGTGTAAATTATGAAACAGTGGGGACAAGCTGCGTCGCGCTAGATTCTGATTTCAGGAGGAAATCGAATGGCGGGTGCTGCCCCAACATTCCGGATTGACGTCGATATCAATCAACTACTGGTTCGTTCCAACCCTCCGGCCCCTCCAACGTCCAAGGGCCTAACTCTTCCCGAGCCGGTCTTCCCGCAATTTCCTGAGAAGCTGGCCGATCCCGGTCTCGACATGCCGCCCGAGCGGCGCGACTGGAGTCGCGAGGAGATCGTACGGAAAGTGCGTGGATGGCTGGTGCCTTATCTGCGATCGCGCGTGATGCCGGGACAGTTCCATCCCATCACGTCGTACCTGTTTGTGGAGTATAAGTGCAATATCGACTGCTGGTACTGCTGGTCGTTCAACAACAAAGTCAAAGGCATGACGGAAGACGTTGCGCGCCGGGCGATCGACTGGCTGCACGACCACGGCTGCCGCGTGCTGGCACTGATGGGTGGCGAGCCTCTGCTGCGGCCCCAATTCGTGCACAAGGTGGTGAATTATGCCGCCAAGAGAGGATTCTGGATCTACATCGCCACTAACGGGCGGCTGCTGCGGCCGGAGGTGGCGGACCGGCTCGCGGATGCGGGGACGGCGATCTTCAATTTCGCGCTCGACGCGTGGGACGAGAAGCCGGGTCTGCCCAAGGCGCTGGTGCCTTCGCAGAAAAACCTCGAATACCTGATGCGCAAACAGTATGTATACGGGTACATGGTGTTCTTCAACATGAATATCTGCCGCAATAACCTGGAGGATATCAGGCGGCTGACAGAGTACGCGCGCGAGCACCGCTTGGCGACGGACTATCACCTGAACGAGACGCCGATGCTCGAACAAGACGAGCACTTCAAGCATCTCGACGAAAACCCGACTTATATCCGGCCGGAGGACTGGCGCGAGGTGGACGGGTTAGTCGACTGGCTGATCGAGAAGAATCGCGCCGGATACCAGATGGTGAATTCGGCACCGCGTTTGCAGGAGATGAAGGCGTTCATGCGGATGGCTTCGGGGCTGGACCTGAGTCGCGTGGGCTGGTACGGCGACGGCAGGGGGACCAACGGCGAGGGCGACGATCTGCTGGCGAAGATGCCGGGGATCGTGCGCGACGGCGAAGGCAACCTGCGGTTCGCGGACTGGAACTGCCGCGCGGGGCAGAACAACGTCATCATCCGCACCGATGGAACAGTTGGGCCCTGCTTCCCGATGTACGGCGCGACGTACGACTGGGGGACGGTGGACGGGCACCGGTTCGACACCGCGCAACTCACCGGAATGAAGAAGACGTGCCAGCAGCACTGCTTCTCGACGCTGAACCACAACCTGGGGTACTGCTATAACGACGCGCGGGTGATCAAGTGGCTGTGGAAGGCCGCGCGGTCGGGCTTCAAGGGCGGCGTGAGGAGCTTCGAGGACTGAGAAAGGCCTATTTTCTCACCGCAGAGACGCAGAGGACGCAGAGAAAAGCAAAAACCAAAAAATGATTTTCTCTGCGTCCTCTGCGCCTCTGCGGTGAAATTGTTTTTCCGGACGTTTGACTCCGACGGCGCGGGTTGATAAAGAGTGGGGGCGATGTGTAAGCGCTTTCTCGCTCTTGTTCTCTTCTGCCTGCCCGTTGCGGCACAGCAGCCGGGGCGTGGATTCGGTCAGCCGCAGCCGCCGGCCGGGCCCTGGATCAATGCCGATCTGCCGCCGGACCAGCGCGCGGATATGGTCATCGCGCAGATGACCTTCGATGAAAAGATTCAGCTTGTGCACGGCGCGGGCGGGTTCGGACCGCAAGCGGCCGGGCAGGCAAACCGGTCGAACGGCGGCGCGGGATGGATTCCGGGGATTCCGCGGCTGGGGATTCCAGACCTCAATATGGCGGATTCCGCGGTCGGCGTGACGCGCGGAGCGCAGCGCAGCCGGTATTCCACTGGGCTGCCATCGGCGCTGGGCGCGGCGGCGACGTGGGACCTGGAGCTGGCATATCTCTACGGCAACGTGATCGGACGCGAACTGCGCGACCAGGGATATAACATGTCCATCGGCGGCGGCGTGAACATCACGCGCGAGCCGCGCAACGGGCGGAATTTCGAATATCTCGGCGAAGATCCGATTCTGGCGGGCAAGACGATCGGCCAGCTGATGAAGGCCGTGCAGGATCAGCATGTGCTGGGCGATATCAAGCACTACGCACTGAACGATCAGGAGACGGGGCGCAATATCGGGAACGTGATCCTGGACAAGCGCGTGGCCCGGGAGTCGGATTTGTTGGCTTTCGAGATCGGGCTGCGGGATTCGCAGGCGGCGGGTGTAATGTGCTCCTACAACAAGTACGCCGGCGACTGGGCGTGCGAGAACGATTACCTCCTCAACCAGCTACTGAAGAAGAGTTGGGGGTTTAAGGGCTGGGTGATGTCGGACTGGGGCGGGACGCACAGCACCAACAAGGCGGCGCAGGCAGGGCTCGACCAGGAGATGCCGGGCAGCCAGTATTTCGGGGACGCGCTGAAGAAGGCGGTGGACAGCAATGAGGTCCCGATGGCCCGGCTGAACGATATGTGCCACCGGATTCTGCGCTCGATGTTCGCGGTGGGCGTGGTGGATCATCCGGTGACGCCGACCCGCGTGGTGGACGTCTTCAAGGGGCTGGAGGATGCGCAGAAGATCGCGGAGGCCGGCATCGTGCTGCTGCGGAACGCGAATCGGACGTTGCCGCTGAACGGTGCGGCGGTGAAGTCGATCGCGGTGATCGGGTCGCACGCGGATGTGGGCGTGCTGTCGGGCGGCGGATCGGCGCAGGTGGATCCTCCGGGCGGGAACGCGGTGCCTCCGCCGCCGGCTCCGGCGGGACAGGGTGGACGCGGAGGAATGGGCATGATGTTCGGTGGCGCGCCGGTGTATTTTCCGTCGTCGCCGCTGAAGATGATCCGGGCGAAGGCTCCGAAGGCCAAGGTGGAATATAATGCCGGGACGGACGCGACAGCGGCCGCGGCGCTGGCGAGGGCTTCGGAAGTCGCGATTGTCTTCGTGAATCAGCCAATGAGCGAAGGACGGGACGCACGGACGCTTTCGCTGCCGGATAACCAGGATGCGCTGGTGAGCGCGGTGGCGACGGCGAATCCGAAGACGATCGTGGTGCTCGAGACGGGCGGACCGGTGAGCATGCCGTGGGCGGGAAATGTGGCAGGGATTCTGGAGAGCTGGTATCCGGGCATCAGCGGCGCGCAGGCGATTGCGAATATTCTGTTCGGCGATGTGAATCCCTCGGCCAAACTGCCCGTGACGTTCGCGAAGAGCGAAGCGGACCTGCCGCATCCGGCAATTCCGGGGATCGATTTGCAGCCGGTGCCGCCACCGGCGGGCGCTGCAGGCGGACGCGGTATGGGCGGCCGCGGAATGATCCCGCCGTTCGATATTCCGTACACCGAAGGGCTAAAGGTCGGATACAAGTGGTTCGATGCGGAGAACAAAGAGCCGCTGTTCCCGTTCGGATTCGGGCTGTCATACACGACGTTCGCGTATTCGGATTTGAAGGCGTCGGCGGATTCGGTGACGTTCACCGTGAAGAATTCGGGGACGCGCGAAGGTGTGGAGACCGCGCAGGTTTATTGCAGCCTGCCGGCCGCTGCGGCGGAGCCTCCGAAACGGTTGGTGGGATGGACGAAGGTCTCGTTGAAACCGGGCGAGAGCAAGAGAGTGACGGTAAAGATTGAGGCGCTGTTCGTCTCGGTATTCAACGTGGACAAGGACGGCTGGGAGAAGCTGGCCGGCGAGTACAAGTTCGCGGTGGGCGGGTCATCGAGGAGTTTACCGCTGACGGCGACGGTGAAGAATTAGAAGCCGCCCGCTACCTGGCGATCGTGTTCCGTCTATGGAGTACACTCGACACGGAGCCGCGAGCGTAAGCGAGCGGGCGGCCTTATGGGAGGAACGAATGAAGAAGCTGACTTGGAGCGTACTGGCCCTTACCTTTTGTGCAGTCGCCCAACCGGGGCGCGGGCCTCAGGGACCGGTGGTGGTGTCTCCGGAGGTACAGGCGGACCGGCATGTAGTTTTCCGGATTCTGGCCCCGAAGGCGGAGGCCGTGAAGCTGAGCGGAAGCGATATCCCCGGCAATCAGCAGGGCGCAGCCATGACTAAGGGCGAGAACGGAGTTTGGGAAGTGACGCTGGGCCCGATCGATCCCGGCGCCTACCGCTATAACTTCAATGTCGACGGCGTAGCGACCATCGATCCGCGGAATCCATCGATCAGCGAATCGAACAACAACGTGTGGAGCATGTTCTACGTGTCGGGCGCGGAGTTCATGGACACCAGGGAATTGCCGCACGGCGCGGTGGCGGCGGTGAACTACTATTCGACGGTGTTGAAGAAGTGGCGGCGCATGCACGTCTACACGCCGCCGGGGTACGAGATGGGGTCCGGCAAGTACCCGGTGTTCTACCTGCTGCACGGAGCGGGGGATTGCGACGAGGCGTGGACGTCGGTAGGTCGCGCGGGGTTCATCCTGGACAACCTCATCGCCGCGAAAAAGGCGAAGCCGATGGTGGTCATCATGCCGGCGGGGCACACCAGCCAGACCTTCGGCGGCCGCGGTGCGGGGCGCGGACCCGGGGGGCAGGATGAGTTCGTGCAGGAGTTCCTGACCGACATTCAACCGTACGCCGAATCGCACTACCGCGTGTATACGGACAAGCCGCACCGGGCGATCGCCGGACTCTCAATGGGCGGATCGCAGACGCTGAACATCGCGCTGCCGCACTTGGAGAAGTTCGCGTATATCGGGGTGTACAGCTCTGGGCTGTTGGGCATCATTCCGATGGGACGAGGCGGAGCGGCTCCAGCCGCGGCGCCGGCTACACCGCCACCGAGCTGGGAAGAGCAGCATAAGGCCGAGCTGGACAATCTCTCGGCACGCAAGGGGCTGAAGCTTCTGTGGTTCAGCACCGGCGTGGACGACGGGCTGATCACGACCACGAAGGCGACGGTCGAGATGCTGAAGAAGCACGGGTTCGAGCCGGTCTTCAAAGAGAGTCCGGGTGCGCACACGTGGATCAACTGGCGGAACTATCTGAACGAGTTCGCGCCGCAGTTGTTCCAGTAGAGTTAGCCGCCACGACGGCCGCGGCGGGGCACGGGCTTTGTCGCGGCCAGTTCGACATAAGCTTGCAGCACTTTGTCTTTTTGCGCGGGATCGAAGGACAAGGTGCGGTTCGCGAGCTTGAAGTAGCCGTGATCGGGGCGGACGGCGTAGAGTGCGGCGGCGAGGGCGGTGGACGGGGCGTCATGAAGGGCGGAATCGGCGGCGCGCCAGGCGTCGACGATGGGGTGCTGGGGCGCCCATGCGAAATCCTTTTCGAGCGCGGCGGCGGGGAACGGGAGAGCCTCGCCAAGTTCCTTCGGAGCGATGACTATCGGTCCGGGCCAGCCGGCCGGGGGCTCGGTGGTCGTGCATAGCAGGCGGACCTTTTCGCGGATCAACTCTTTGGCTTCGGGCAGGGCGAGGAAGCCGGCGAGATTGGTCGGGGCGCCCGTCATGACGACGATGGCGTTCTGATCGAACTGTGCCGTGAGGCCATTGCGGATGACCGCGACGGGGTCAGCGGTGTCGTTCAGTTTGCGGACGCCGCGGACGTAGTTCGGCTTGGCGAGCGGGACGGTGAGCAGCGGTGTTTCCTTCGTATCGGTGCCGGAAGTCGCCATGCCGATGGCTGACGGAACACCGAAGGGACCGGGATCGCCGGTGTAGAAGCGGACGAGCAGGTCGCAGAAGGCGGCGGAGGCGAGGCAGGGCTTGCTGGTGGTGACACCGGCGACGCGCGATTCGCCTTTGCCCTGGAGGCCGTAGAGCAGGGCGAGGGCGAGAGGGTCGTCGATGGTGTCGCCCATCGAGCAGTCGAAGATCACGCCGGGACTGGGTTTGGAGCCGAACTGCATAGCCCGATTATAGGGCTGGGTGTGGGGTCAGCGGGGCAGTTTAGCCGGGAGCACGTTCTTGGCAGGCTCGACTGGAGCAGCGGCGGGCATTGGAGGATGCGCCGGAGCGTTGGCGAAATTGAGTTCCGCTTCGGTGAACTTCAGTGGGCGGTCGAGGACCATTTCGACGGTGCTGCCTTTCGGCAGGACGGCATCGGGACCGCGCGTGGCGAGAACGCCGATGAGGCCCGCGGCGGCGCCCGCGGCGGCGCCAATGCCCGCGCCCATCGCGGTACGGCTGGCAATCACGCCGACTGACGCTCCGGCGCCGGCGGCTTCACCTACGATTTTGGCGTCGCCGGCCTTGTTGCCCTCGCTTTTCACTACGCCCTCGGCTTTGTCGAGCTCTCCGGAAGCCTGGCCGTCAACGCTGCCGACGCGGGCGCGGAACTCCCTCATGACACCGTTTGGCAGCATGATGGAATCGAAGCGGACGTACAACTCGCCGCGGCCCTTCACCCGGCCGGGCTTCTTGATCTCGGTGACGGTGCCGGCCACGTAGCTGCCGACCGGGATCACGATCTTGCCGGCCGCAACCACGGGGAAGGCGGTCTCAAGATAGACACGGTCGCCCTTTTCCGAGTGCTTGGTGCTGACGGTGTTGATGAGGCTCAGCGGAACCTTGGTGCCCGGGGGTAAGGTGAAAGCCGCCTCAGGCGCGGAGGGCGATTGTTGCGCGAGGGCCAACATTGCCCCAAAGCTTACCGCGACGAGCGGCCGTGAAAACATCCACATCTTCTCCTTCAGTGTAACGTGTGGAAAAGCGGAAAGTTGCGAAGGATTTACTGCACGGCCAGTTTCACGCCCGCCGGACTGGTTTGGCCGCTCACGGTGACGCGGATTTCGGGGTTGGAGGGAACGCCGCCAGGGAGCATCAGGTTGATCTGGTATAGCGCGGCCGAGAGCGGCGTAAGTCCCGCATATTGAATGCGGGCAGGGTCGAGTGGGACGCCGGCGATGGTCACCTGGAGGGCGGTCAGGTCCACCAGTTGGGAGGTGTAGTTGGGGAGTTCGCCGGGCTGGGGATTGTGGGCGGTTTTGCCGAGGCCGGTGGCCCAGAGAACCACCACGTCGCCGGCATGCGCCGGCGTGTCGGGGCTGATCAGTGAATAGTCGGCGCGACTGGCAAGGGCATAGCCGGCGGTAGTGGTGAATAGAGCGGGCGCGGCAGGGGCGAGGGTCAGGGTGACGGCGGGGCCGTACTGCCCCTCGCGAACGACACGGATGACAACCGGGTCGGGACCGACGGTGCCGGGCAGGACGAAGTTGACCTGGCCGTCCGAAACAAAGAACAGCGGGGCGGGCATACCGCCCGAAG
>Ga0335085_10017099_pt1 | contig 10463 bp, 6 predicted proteins | sample Lox_Sample_45_FD_206712 | JGI IMG/M metagenome (GOLD analysis project Ga0335085, IMG submission 206712) | Soil microbial communities from Loxahatchee National Wildlife Refuge, Florida, United States - Lox_Sample_4.5 | ecosystem: Environmental > Terrestrial > Soil > Wetlands | place: USA: Florida...
GCCCCTTTTTCGGCCCGGATGCGAGACGTCTGCTGGCCGATCAGCTCGCGGAAGGCCTCGAAGGCGGGGGTCCTGGTCTCTCCGACCCGCCTCCTTTCCTCGAGGAAGCGATCGTAGAGCTCCCGCACCGCCGTCGCGTCGCGCCCGGGATCGCTCACCCGGATCTCACTTGGCGAGACCCCTCCCGCCCCGCCCGGCGCCGGGCGGGCCGCAGCGGGAGGGCCGGGAGGGGGCAGCTGGTCGGCCCGCAGGCCGTGCACCCCGAACGCCTTGCCTTCCTCGCGGGCCCGGAGGCGTTTCTGCCACAGCTCGTTGAAGCTCGTGAAGCGCGCGGCGAGGCTCTGGTAGCGGAAGCGCTCGCCGTTGTTGCGGATCTCGGCGTTCGAGTAGCGCTTCACGAGGGCCTCCACCTGCGTCTGCAGGTCGGCCGGGGGCTTCTTCTCGGCCCCGTTGAAGAAGAGGTCCCACTTCACCTGGAGCTGCCGGATCGCGACGTCGAGTCGGTCCAGGTCGTCCTGCAGGGCCATCCGTCAGGCCTCGCCGGTGAGGAAGATCCAGAAGAGCGGCAGCCACAGCTCGTGGGCGTAGGGGATCTTCTTCCCGTCCACGAGCACCTCCGTTCGCGGCCGCTCCCGGACGAGCTCGAAGAGGTCGCGGAGGGAGCGGGCTTCCCCGGCCTCGAAAGCCGCATGGTGGACGGTGCCGCCGGGACTCGCCTCTTCGCGGTACACCGGGGATCGCCGGGCGAGGGCCACGGCCCGTTCGTACCCCGGCTCCTCGAAGGCCGCGAACCGAAGGCCAATCCGGAAGGGCCGTGGCGTCCGGCCGGGATAGAGGAGGTCGACCATCTCCTCGGAGAGGTGCGAGATGTCTCTCTCCTCCCTCGGGACCACGCGGGGCAGACGTTCCGCGAAGTCCGGCGGACGGTCCCGACCCATAGGCGGGGAGGATACCACGCGGTACGACGGCCCGATGGCGGGCGCGGGCGGGACCTCCGGCGGCGCGTGTATATTGGATGGATGCCCCAGTCGACGCACGTCGACCCGCGACGGCTGCTGCCCTCCGTCGACCAGGTGCTGCAGCAGCCCGCGCTGCGCGCGCTCGTGGGAACCCGGGGACGCCCCGCCGTCGTCCGGGCCCTGCGCTCGGCGCTCGAGGAGCTGCGGCGCACCGCGCCGGACGGGGTCGAGGCGGCGCTCGCCCGGCTGGCCGAGGACGTCGCGGCGCGGGTCGAGGCCGCCGCCCGGCCCTCCCTCCGGCGTGTGGTCAACGCCACCGGCGTCGTCGTGCACACGAACCTCGGCCGGGCGCCGCTCTCCAAGGAGGCCGCCGCGCGCGTGGCGGAGATCGCCTCCTGCTACTCGAACCTCGAGTACGACCTCGAGCGAGGGGAGCGCGGGGACCGCGAGGCCCACGCGGAAGCGCGCCTCCGCGATCTCCTCGGCGTCGAGTCCACCGTGGTCGTCAACAACTGCGCGGCGGCCGTCCTCCTCGCGGTCAACACCCTCGCCGAGGGGCGCGAGGTTCTGGTGAGCCGTGGCGAGCTCGTCGAGATCGGGGGCTCGTTCCGGATCCCGGACGTCCTCGGCAAGGGCGGCGCGCGCCTCCGGGAGGTGGGGACGACCAACCGCACGCGACTCGCCGACTATCGGGCCGCGCTCTCCCCCGACACCGCCCTGATCCTCAAGGTCCATCCCAGCAACTTCCGCATCGTGGGCTTCACCGAGACGCCGCCCCTCCCGGAGCTGGCCGACCTGGCCCGCGAGGCGGGCATCCCGCTCGTCGAGGATCAGGGGAGCGGCCTCCTCGATCCGCTCCCGGGGGCGCTCGCCGCGGAGGAGACGGTCGTCGGGGCGCTCCGGGGCGGAGCCGACGCCGTGACCTTCAGCGGCGACAAGCTGCTCGGTGGTCCGCAGGCGGGCCTCGTGGCCGGCCGTCGGGCCTTCGTCGAGCCGATGCGCCGGAACCCCCTCTACCGCGCCCTGCGCGTCGACAAGATGACCCTCGCCGCGCTCGACGCCACCCTCGTCGAGCACGAGAGCGGGCGGGCCGCAGGGCGCGTTCCGGTCCTCCGCATGGTCCACGCCGCGGCCGGCGGGCTGCGGGCCCGGGCCTCGGCCCTGGCCTCCGCCCTCGCTGCGGTCGCGCCGACGCTGCGGCCCACCCTCGTCGAGAGCGAGTCCGCGGTGGGCGGCGGCGCCGCGCCGACGGTGGGGTTGCCGTCCGTCGCGGTCGCCCTCGATCCCGGCGCGGCCGGGCCCGATGCCTTCGCCGCCGCGCTGCGCAGGGGCTCGCCGCCCGTCGTGGTCCGGGTCGTCGAGGACCGGATCCTCGTGGACCTGCGCACGGTGCTGCCCGACGAGGAGGACGCGCTCCGGGGCGCGCTCGCCGAGGCCGCCCGGCCCCGATGAGCCGCGGCCGGCCAGGGGGCCTGGTCCCCGCGCGACACGCACGGCGGCGCCGACTGGTCCTCGGCGCCCTCGGCCTCCTGGCCTGGGCCGGCGTCGGCCAGGCCCCGGCCGAGGAGATCGTGAGGCACGTCGGGCGGGTGACGTTCCGGGTCGACGCCTCCCGGGCGTTTCCGGGCGGCGTCGTGGTGGCCCGGCTCGCCTCCCGGGGCCGCCTCGGGGCCGCCTGGGCGTTCCTCGACGGACGCCGGGCGCCGTTCTACTCCGATCACGGCGTGCTGCGAGCGCTGGTGCCGGTGGCAGCCACCGCCGAGGCCGGCGCCGCCACGCTCGGGATCGAGATCGCCGCCCGGACCGGCGACCAGCGCATCGTCATCCCCCTGACCGTCACCCCTCGCGAGTACCGGTCCCGGTCGGTGCTCCTCTCCGAGCCGCGGCGCGCGCTCTTGGACGGGCACGAGGGGGCGCGCGACGGCCGTCGGCTGCTCGCCTACCTCCGCACGGAGTCGACGCTCCCCGTCCCGGGCCTCCTCCTCCCTCCGGTCGGCGCTCCGGGCACGGGTTTCGGCGAGCTGCGCTCGTACTCGGGAGTGGCCGACGTCGAGAGCCGGACGGACGCCCTCCAGGGCGAGCGCCACCGTGGACTCGACTACGCGGTCCCGGTGGGCACTCCGGTGCGGGCCCCGGCCGCGGGGACGGTGCTCCACGCGGGACCCCTGACTCTGTCCGGCGAGACCCTCGTGATCGACCACGGCCAGGGGGTGGTGAGCGTCCTCGAGCACCTCTCCCGCGTCGACGTGCGCGCGGGGGACCCCGTGGCCGGGGCCGCGGTCGTCGGCTCCTCGGGCGGGACGGGCCTCGCCCCCGAGCCGATGCTGCAGTGGCGCGTGTACCTCCACGCCGTGGCCGTGGACCCGACCGTGCTCGCCGCGGTCCTGTGAGGCGCGGCCGCCGTCGACGGCCCGCCCGCTCCGTCTACAGGTTCTTCACCACCGCGTCGATGATCTTCTGCGTCCCCTCGTAGGGATCGCCGGCGCCCGCGAACTCCGCCGAGTAGACCCCCTTGAAGCCCGCGGCCCGGGCGATCTTCATGCACCGGCCGAGGTCGAAGGTGACGAGCTTCCCGTTCATCTCCGCGCCGCCGGGCGTCTCGTAGCGCGCGTGGCAGACCACCGAGGCGTGGGCGAACAACAGCTCCAGGCCGTGGTAGCGCTCGGCCTCGGCGAAGTTGCCGAAGTCGGGCGCCGCGCCCACCCACTCCGATCCCGCGCCCTCGATGATGGCCACGATGTTCTCGGCCTTGCCGGCCACGTTCCCGTGGTTCTCGATCAGGACCCGGACGCCCTTCGATCGGCCGTACTCGCCCAGCTCCTTGTAGGCCGCGATGGGGCGGCTCATGTCGGTCATCCTCGCGGTGCCGCCGGGGTTCGGCCGGATCGCCTTCGATCCGAGCGTCGCCGCGACGTCGATCCACTTCTTGCGCTCGGCGATCTCCCAGCGCCACTGCTTGTCGTCCGCGTCGCAGAGCCCCTTGCCGTCCCAGTCGTGGGGATAGTCCACGGGCATGTTGACGACGCGGGCGTGGGCCTTCGCCAGCTTCTCCTGCAGGTCGCGGAGGTAGGAGGCCTCCGTCGACTCGAAGTGCACGCTGCAGAGCTCCAGGTTGTGGACGTGGTACCGGTCGGCCACGAGCTCGGGGAAGGCGCGCAGGTCGAGCATCTTCCCCGGGCCGGCGAGGCCCTCCTCCTTCGTCTGGGGAAAGAAGGCGTGCAGGCTCCAGGTGGTCACCGCCACGCGCCCGAGCGGGTCCGCGCCGGGGGCTTTCGCCTCGCCACCCTCCGCCCGGGTCGGGTCGAATCGGGATGCCACGCCCGCGGCCACCACGCCGAACGCCGCGTCACGTACGAAGGTCCTCCGCTTCACGGGATCCTCCTCAGTCGGGAGCTCCGGTCGAGCCGCGAGCCCCGAGCCCGGAGACTACTCATATCGCAGTTGGGCCACCCGTGGAAGGCGGGCGCTGGCGGTGGGGATGGGCAGCGACGACCGGCTCCCTCAGGGGGCTTTCGGAGCGTCCTTCGGCAGGACGATGGTGAGCGGAGCCGTCTCCCCGGGTCGAACGCTCACCGCGCCCCGGCCGGTGCCCAATTCGCCACGGGCGACGACCTCCACCCTGCCGGCCGGGGACGAGAGGTCGAAGGTCCCGGCGGCGTCGGTCGGGCCGGAGACCCGGCCCGGGAGCCGGACCGGCACGCCGTCGATCGTCTCCACCCGCGGGTAGGCGGCCGGGACGGGCCGGCCGGCCCCGTCGACGACGCGGACCGCGATGCGGGCGGGCGCCTGCATCGCGAGGACGATCGGCTCGTCGCCGGGGGCCACGCCGCGCCGGAACGCGAAGCCGGCGAGCTCGGAGCCGCCGACGAGCGCGTACGGCCGCGAGCCGAGCCCGCCGATCAGGAACCGCCCGTCGGGGCCGGAGATCGCGTAGCCAGCCCGCTCGCCGTCCTCTCCCGTGGGGAAGACCTGGAAGCCGGAAGCGGGACTGCCGGCCTGATCGAGGAGGCGGCCCGCGATTCCGAGGCCCGCCTCCAGCTCCACACGGACGTCCGCCACTCCCGGGGGCCCCACGCTCAGGGGGAGAGAGGCCGGCTGGCGGTCGCGCGAGCGTGCGACCAGAGTGTACTCGCCGGGCTCGGCCGCGATCGAGAACCGTCCGTCCGGTCCGCTCTGCGCGCCGCCGCCCGTGGCCTCCTGCCCTCTCGCAGGACGCAGCCAGAGCGACACCTCGTCGACCGGCGCGCCGGTCTCCTTGTCCACCACCACGCCGGCCACGGTCGTGGAGGCGATCTCGAGGTCGAGCGAGAAGCGCTCGGCATCCGGGATCTCCACCTCGCGGTCCGGGAAGGCCTGTCCGCGGCTCGCCATCTCGACGTACGCCGGCCCGGGCGCAAAGACGAGGAGCTCGTAGGTGCCGTCCTCCCGGGTGATCGCGTTCAGGGGCGGGGGCTCGGCGGAACCGACGGGGCGGGGCGCGGCGGGCCCGGCCCAGATGACCGATCCGCCCTCCGCCGGGGTGACGCTGACCAGGACCCCGGCCTCGGGCTGGCCGCCGCGGGTCACGCGTCCCGACACCACCACGTCCCGCAAGGGCAGGTCGACGGAGACGGTCTCCCCGTCGCGGACGTCCCACTCGCGGGCGGCGACTCCGGTCAGGATGATCTCGCTCCCGCCGCCGACGACCATCGGGCTCGAGGGGGTGAAGGCGAGGAGCTCGAGGCGGACCCGGCCCGCGGGGACGTGGTCGAGGACGAAGGAGCCGTCCCCGGCGAGCGCGCCCTCTCCCCATTCGCCGCTCGCGAAGGGGACGTCGCGCGACGAGGCCTGGACGCGCCCCGCGGCGAAGGGACGCCCGTCCCGGTGCAACGCCCTCCCCTCGATGCGCGCCCCGCGCGCGAGGACGATGCGGACGGCCGGCGGCTCCTTCGCGGGGTCGACCAGCGTCTCGACCGGCGCCGACGCGGCGTAGGCCGGGTGGCTGGCCCGGACGGACACCGGGCCGGGCGGCACACCGCGGATCTCGAACGCCCCCGCCGAGCCGGTCTGCGTCTCGAGCCGATCCGAGCGGCGCGCGCCTCGGTCGGCGTTCACCGTGGCGCCCGGGATGCCCTGGCCCTCGGCGTCCACGACCACTCCCTGGACGAGCCCGCCCGGGGCCAGCACCACCGTGCCGACGTCCGTGGTGCGGCCGGCGACGACCTTCACCCCGGCCTTCGAGGCCTCGCCCCGCCCGGCGGCCTGAAACGAGATGTCGTAGGTGGCGGGAGCGATGTCCTGCAGGAGGAAGCGCCCGTCGCCCTCGTCGGAACGGACCCGCGGTCCCCCGGACTGGTTCCTCTCGACCGCCGCGACCCACGCGTCCTCGACCGCGGCGCCGCTCTCGTCGGCCACGCGCCCCGCGATGCCGCCTGCCGCATCCATCACGAGGTCGACCGGCTCGCCTCCCGCTTCGGCGGTGACCTTCGCGGCCGCGTAGCCCGGGGCGGTCGCGCTCAAGTGGTGGCGCCCGGCCCGCAAGCCGCCGAGCTCGAAGCGACCCTCCGCCAGGCTCGTGCCCTCGGCCTCGCTCGCCCCTCCCGGCTCCTCCCCCATCGCGCGGACCGTCGCCCCCTCGATGCCTCCTCCTTCCCGGCTCCGCACGCGCCCCCGGATCGCAAGCCCGGCGTCGAGCGCGACGTCGCCCAGGTCGACCGTGCGGCCCCGGGCGGGGACGCCGGCCTCCACTCGCTTCGGGGCGTGCCCCGGCGCGGACACACCGATGCCGAGCGTCCCGAGCGGCAGGGGCCCGAGCGCGAAGGTCCCGTCAGCCCTGGCCTCGCCGGCGAGGGCGTCGCTCGCGAAGGACGGGAGGCCCCGGTCCTCGAAGACCTCGACGCGCGCGCGGCCGGCGAGCGGCCGGCCGTCGGCGTCCACGATGCGGCCGGTGACGTATCCCCCGTCGGAGACGGTCAGGGAGACCGTCGCCTCGCTTCCCGGCCTCACGACCACCGCGGCGATTCCCGGCGCCCGGGCGCCCTCACGGGCCACCACCGTATGGTCGCCGGGCGGGATACCGGCCATGACGAACGCCCCACGCTCGTCCGTGCGCTCGGCGGGCAGTACGTACCCGCCCGATTCGCCCTCGGCCCGCACCTCCGCGCCCTTCACGGCCCGCCCGGCGTCGTCCCGCACGGCCCCGGACAGTGTCGCGCCGGGAAAGACGTAGAGCTCCACCTTCGGCCCCGCGCGGACATCGCCGCGCTCGGCGCGGGCGTAGCCTCGGGCGGTGACACTGAGCCGTACCGGCGCGCGGCCGATTCCCTCCAGCCGGAAGAGGCCCTCGCCGTCCGTGACCGCCTCGTTCCGCGTCGCCTCGGCCGGCCATCCCTCCGGCGCCGGGACGTCGGAGCCACACCGCACCCGCGCCCCGGGGACCGGCCGGCCGTCGCCCTCCCGTACGACACCCGTGATGGCGCCGCCCTTCTCGAGAACGACGCGCAAGGGGCCCGACGCAACGCGGCGGACTCTCTGCGTGGCGAGCCCGCGCGCGTGGACCCAGGCGTTCCACGGGCCCGGCGGGAGAGGTGAGATCTTCACCGTGCCGTCCCGGGAGGTGAACCCTGAGCGCACCTTCTCCGCGGCAACGCCCCCCGACCGAAAGGCCCCCGAGACCGGGATCACGAAGACGAACGCTCCCTCGACCGGCTTGTCGGCGCGATCGATGACGGTGACGTCCAGGCTCGTGACCACGGGGGGCGGGGTCTTGCGGGATCCCTGCGCCGGCATTGACGCCGTTCCCTTCTCCGGCGCCGCGGGCGGGGGTGACGGAGACGTCTGCGCCGAGGCGACGAGAGCGAGGAGCACGGCGAGGACGCTCATCAGAGCCTCCCTACACCGCACTCTCTGCGCAGGCTCTTCCCCTTGTCAATAGTCCGGGCTGGAAGCGGCGGATCACCGGGGCCGGTCGGGCCGGAGCGCCTCGGGAGGACGGAGCCTACATCAGGCTCTTGGCGGCGATGCGGGCGAGGGTGAGGAGCGGGGCCGGCCAGACCCCGAGGAGGAGCGTGACCGCGGCCGAGACGGAGAGCGCGAAGGCGGAGGCCGGGGAGACGGCCGACCAGGCGTCGTCTCCCACCGGATCGCTCATGTACATCGCGACCACCACCCGCAGGTAGTAGTAGGCGGAGACGACGCTCATGATCACGCCCACGAGAGCGAGCCCCCACCAGCCGGCGGAAACCGCGGCGCCGAACAGGTAGAACTTGCCCACGAAGCCGGCCGTCACCGGGATCCCGGTGAGGGAGACGAGGAACACGGTCAGGGCGGCGGCAAGGGCCGGGCGGCGGCCGGCGAGGCCGGCTACGTCGCGCAGCGCCAGCGGCTCCCGGCCGTCGCGCCCGAGGGCGGCGATCGCACCGAACGCCCCCAGGTTCACCGCCGCGTAGGCCACGAGGTAGAAGAGCACCGCCTCCCCGGCCACCCCGGGCGCGGCCACCAGCGCGCTGAGCACGTACCCGGCGTGGGCGACCGACGAGTAGGCGAGCATCCGCTTGAGGTTCGGCTGGGCGAGGGCGGCCAGGTTGCCCACGATCATGGTTACCCCTGCCAGCACCGCCACGAGCGGCTGCCAGCGGGAGGCGAAGGCGGGAAGGGCGGAGTCGAGGACCCGGAGCAGGGCGCCGAACGCCGCGGCCTTCACTCCCGCCGACATGAAGGCGGTGGCCGTGGTGGGCGCGCCCTCGTAGACGTCGGGGACCCACATGTGGAAAGGCACGCTCCCGACCTTGAAGCCGAAGCCGACGAGCAGCATCGCCACCCCGAGCACGGCGAGCACCGACGAGGAGGGGGGAAGGACGCCGAGCGCCCGGGCCAGCCGCTCGAGCGACGTGCTGCCGCCCGCCCCGTAGAGGAGAGCGATCCCGTACAGGAAGAACGCGGAGGCGAAGGCGCCGGTCACGAAGTACTTGAGGGCCGACTCCTGGCTGTCCGGCCGCCGGCGGTCCATCCCCGCCATCCCGTAGAGAGCGATCGACATGATCTCCAGGGCGACGAAGATCGAGACGAGCTCCAGGCTGGACACGAGTCCCAGCATGCCGACCACCGAGAAGAGCAGGAGCGCGTAGTACTCGCCGCGCTCGATCCCGCTCGACCGCAGGTAGGACGGCGAGAGGAGCACCGCGATCGCGGCGGTCCCGAGGACGAGGGCGTGGAGGAAGAGCGAGAACTCGTCGGCGGCGACCGCGCCGGCCATCACCGCGCCGCGACCGGAGGAGGTCGCGAGGACCCACACGGACCCGAACGCGAAGGCCAGACCGACGAGGGACAGCGCGGCGGAGGGCGACTCCTTGCCCTTCGGCGTGAATGCCTGGGCGAGGAGCACCACGAGTCCGGTGACGGCGACGATCGCCGCGGGGGCGATGGGGCGGAGGTCGAGGACCGTGCCCATCAGCGTGCCTCCCCGCCTGCCCGGGCGGGCGGGAGCACGTCCGCCGCCCTGACCGGCTGCACCCTCTCCTTCACGTGGCGCACGAGGGCGTCCACCGAAGGCTCGATGCGCCGGGTGAAGGCCGGGCTCGCGATGCCCATGACGATCGCGAGCACCACGAGGGGCACGAGCACCGTCGCCTCGCGGGGCGTGAGATCGGGAAGCCCCTGGTTCCTGGGGTTCCTGACCTCGCCGTAGAAGACCCGCTTGACCATCCACAGCACGTAGCCGGCGGCGAGGATCACGCCGAGCGAGGCCAGGACCACCAGCCACGGCCGGAAGGTCCACGAGCCGACGAGGATCAGGAACTCGCCCACGAAGCCGTTGAAGCCGGGGACGGCGATGGAGGAGAGGCTGATCAGCAGGAACACCGCGAAGTACCAGGGCATGACCGCCTTCAGCCCGCCGAACTCCGAGATGAGCCGGGTGTGGCGCCGGTCGTACAGCATCCCGACGAGGAAGAAGAGGGCCCCGGTCGAGATGCCGTGGTTCAGCATCTGGTAGACCGAGCCCACGACCCCGGTGGTGGTGAAGGCGGCGATGCCGAGCATGACGAAGCCGAGGTGGGAGACCGACGAGTAGGCCACGAGCTTCTTGAGGTCGGGCTGGACGAGCGAGACGAGCGCCCCGTACACGATGCCGACCACGGCGAGGACGCCCACGAGGGGGGCGAACCGCATCGCCGCGTCCGGGAAGAGCGGGATGGCGATTCGCAGGAAACCGTAGCCGCCCATCTTGAGCAGCACGCCGGCCAGGATGACCGAGCCCGCGGTGGGGGCCTCGACGTGGGCGTCGGGCAGCCAGGTGTGGAACGGCCACATCGGCACCTTGATCGCGAAGGCGAGGGCGCAGGCGAGGAAGAGCCAGGTCTGGGTCGCCGGGTCCACCGGGGAGGCGGCGAGCCTCGCGATGTCGAAGGTGCCCAGGCCGGCCGTCTTGTAGAGGACCAGGAACGCGACCAGCATGAGCACGCTGCCGGCGAAGGTGTAGAGGAAGAACTTCACCGCCGCGTAGATGCGACGCTCGTGGCCCCAGAT
>Ga0335085_10017100_pt1 | contig 10463 bp, 9 predicted proteins | sample Lox_Sample_45_FD_206712 | JGI IMG/M metagenome (GOLD analysis project Ga0335085, IMG submission 206712) | Soil microbial communities from Loxahatchee National Wildlife Refuge, Florida, United States - Lox_Sample_4.5 | ecosystem: Environmental > Terrestrial > Soil > Wetlands | place: USA: Florida...
TCACGAGCAGGAATTCGTGGTTCCGGAATCGGTGTTCAAGGTCACGGTCACCGCTTACGGCGCCCGCGGCGGCGCCTTTCCGGGGTATGAAGCGATCGGCGGGCTGGCTGGCAAGGCGAGCACGACGATCGCGGTCCAACCAGGCGAGAAGCTCTATGTGGAGGTCGGCGGGCAGGGTCAGGCGAGCGACGCGGCGTCGATCGGAGCGTGTGGGCTCTTCGGGGAATCGTGCACGCTCGGCTTCGGCGGCTTTCCCGACGGGGGTGCCGGCGGGCCCGGCAACAAGGCGATCTCGGAAAGCCACAGTGGCGCCGGAGGTGGAGGCGCCTCCGACGTGCAGACGATCTCGGGCATAACCGGATCAGAAGCGCTCGGGTCCCGCCTGGTCGTGGCGGGCGGCGGCGGGGGCATGGGAGCACCGCCCGCGCCACGCTCGGTGGGCGGGAAGCTGCCAACGCCGGCACCCGGAGGCTTCCAGTTCGAAGGGGGGTCGGCGAGCGGGGCCGACGGTGAAGATTCGGACCTCATGCTGCAGGTGGGCGGCAAAGGCGGTGGTTCCGGCAGCGGCGGTGGCGGTGGCAACGGTGGTGAAGGCGGTGGTGAAGATCAGTCCGGCGTTCCCTACCTCGCGCCCGGCTTCCGCGGCGAAGCGGGCGGGCTCGGAACGGGCGGGAACGGCTTTGGATTCAACGACTACTGCCGCGAAGCGAGCCCAGGCAAGTGCACCGGTGGTCTCAGCGAATTCGCCGGCGGAGGCGGCGGTGGCGGTGGCGGTGGCTTCTTCGGTGGCGGCGGTGGCGGCTCCGGCGGGCTCGAAATCGAGGAAAGCGGGGCGCCCGAAGAAGAGTCCGGCGGGGGTGGCGGCGGAGGCGCGGGCTCCTCATACGCACCGGGCGGCAGCACGGGCGGCGCGCCCGCGTCGATCGGACCCAACGGGCTCGTGATCCTCGAATGGAGCGGCGGCGAAACCGGGCCCACGGGCTCCACCGGCTCGACCGGCTCGACCGGCGGCACGGGCAGCACTCCGAAGACGGGCAAGGGAGGCGAAGAAACAGAACCCAAGGTCGAAGAAGTGGAAGTCTCCGGCACGGAAGAACCGCCGCTGAAGATCAAGGTCAAATGCAAGGGACCGGTGACGGCTCTCTGTCACCTGAAGATTAAGGCGACGGTGAACGAGACGATCGCGAGCGGCAGGGTGATCGCGGTCACGGCATTGCGGCATGGTCAGCGCCGCCTGGTGCGTCGCCGCTCGCACAGGACCGTCGTCATCGGGGAAACGCGCCTCACGGTCGTGGGCGGGCAGAGCGGGCGTGCATCGTTGTCGCTCAACGCGACCGGCATGCGTCTGTTGCGGGAGCATCGCACGCTCCACGCGGCGCTGCAGGTGACACAGCTCGTGGGCGGCAAGACGGTGGTGATCAAGGGTGAGGACATCGCCCTGCGCCAGCATCGGCGTCGCCCGGGCCGCCGCCACGCCTAGCCGGCCCGTCTACTGGCCCGTGGGCGCCTCAGCCGCCGGCGGCGGCTCACGCAGCGAGAGCTCGAACCACACGGTGCTGGAGGTCGCGGGTGCCTGGGCGGGCTCGACTCCCCAGCGCGTGGCGAGCTTCTGGAGCAGGAAGGGCCCGTAGCCGCCCGCGAACTGCTTGGCGTCGTCCGGGAAGCCGTGACCGGAGTCGGTGACCGCGACGTGGATCGCCTCTCCCTCGATGCCCGCCGTCAGCCGGAGCGGGGCGGCGGAGGCACCCTTGTCGCAGTGCAGCACGGCGTTGGTCACCACCTCGGACACCAGCAGCAGCACCGAGCCAGATGGCGAGCCCGGGGCGGCGGATGATCCCGTCTCAGCTGCGCCCAGAATGTCGCGTACCGCGGCCCTCGCCCTGGCAGGCGCCTCGGAATCGGGCGGCAACTGGAGGTCCACCTTGCCAGGTCCGATCCGGGTACCGGAGGCGGCCATCTCTAGCTGACCTCCTCCGAGAGGGGGAGATGGCCGTCGAGTCCAGTGAGACGGAAGAGCGACCGGGGAGACTCGGCCGGTCGCAGCAGCCGCAGCGCCCAGCCCTGCTCGGCGGATTCGTCGTGCAGAGTGATCAGCAGACGCAGGCCGGTGGAGTCGATGAATGCGAGCTGGCTGAGGTCGATCACCAGCTCCTCGGGGTGCTCACCGAGAGCTTCAGCTGCGGCGCGTTCGAGAATCGGCACGGTGGCCAGGTCCAGTTCACCCACCGGCAGCAGCCGCCCCTTTCCGTCCTTCACTTCGCTTCGGATCTCCAGCTGCCCAACGGATGTCATGCCATGGCCTCCAAGCTCCGCTCGTATTCATCCTAGAACTCAGGGGGATCAGCGCGGTCGGTACCAGCCTGAGACGGGCCCTCGGGTACCCGCTCAGCCTGATGCTAAACGTGCCTGCGGACCCGTAAGGGAGGCCCTGCCGGCGCCTGCGTCGCAGGAGCCACCATCGCTTCGCCGTGCGGGCGCTGTATGCCGGGGGCATCCTCTCCGCGCCGCTGACCGGGGGCTGGTCGACGACGCGTGATCCGTGGCCGGCCGAGGCGCCGGCCGCCGCTCAGAGCGAGCCCACGGGCGGCAGGACCACCGGCTCACGGGCGAGCCGCCGCGGCTGGAATGTGTCGAGCAGTGCGTCGAGTGTGGTCGGGTCCTCGTCGCCGGCAAGCCCGGCGCTGCGCGCCATCCAGCGGACGATCTGCGCAGTGGTCTCGCCCGCCGAGCGGCGCTGTTGAAGGGTGATGGCCCCGTCACGCTTGGCCAGTCTCCGTCCTTCGGGACCGAGGACGAGGGGAACGTGAAGATACACGGCGGGTTTCAGCCCGAGAAGGTCCGCGAGGAGGGTCTGGCCCGGGGTGGAGTCGATCAGATCGTCGCCACGCACGACCTCCCCGACGGACTGCGCATCGTCATCGACGACGACGGCGAGGTTGTAGGCGGGCGCATCGTCCGCGCGCCACAGGACGACGTCGTCGACCACCCCCTCGCTTGGCCCGCGCAGCAGATCGTGGAAGCTGACGCGCTCCGAGCGCCCATCCAGACGCCACACCGGCTCGCGCCCGGAGCTGCTGGCACGGTCACGGCGCTCGGCGGCGCTCAGGCCCCGGCAGGTGCCCGGGTAGCGGCGGTGTGCGGAGGAGCGGTGGGGTGCCGATGCCGCTTGCTCCACGTCGGCGCGGGTGCACCAGCAGGGGTAGACGCGACCGGCGACGCGCAAGCGCTCGAAGGCCTCGCGGTGCTGCTGGAGGCGCTCGGATTGTCGCATGGGGGAACCGTCCCAATCGAGACCGAGCGCGGCCAGGTCATCCAGCTGCGAGCGCTCGTGCTCGGGGCGAGAGCGCACGCGATCGAGATCCTCGATCCGCAGCACGAAGGGCGCGCCCCGCGAGCGGGCGGCGAGCCAGGCGATGAGCGCGGTGCGCAGGTTGCCGATGTGAAGCGGGCCGCTGGGACTGGGTGCATAGCGCCCGGCAACGTCCGCGCCGGGGTTCGTTCGAGGGAGAGCACTCACGGGCGTCATCTTGCCGATACGGCGCGATGCGGTTGGAGCACAGGTCCTGCTGAGCGCCAGGGGCCAGGCAGAGCTCCCTCACTCTCCCGCGGCGCCTCGACGGCGGTGCTCAGCCGGGCGTCGTTGAGATCCTCGCTCGGCGTGGGCAGTCCCCGGGGCCGCCCGCCATCACCGTGACGCACAGGGTGCGCTCTCGGCACAGGCGCCAGGGACGCCTACCAGGGCGAGCGCTAGCCGGGAGACTCAACCGTGGCGGATGTGGCCACCCGCTCGGCGCGCTCCTTCAGGCCCTCCACCGGGTGATCGGCGAGCAGCGACTCGACCCGGTCACGCAGCGGCCCGCGGATCGTTCGCGCGAGCAGCGCGAGACGCCGGCTGACGCCGATCTCCAATGCGTAGGTGGCCATGGTCATGCCTCCGGCGGTTTCCTCGAAGTGCCACGAGCCGTCCAGCGAGCGTAGGTCCCCGCTGCCGCCGGTCCAGCGCAGGCCGTGAGGCTCGTCATAGGTGAAGCGCAGCCGCAGGCGCACGCTTGCGACGGCGGCGTGTATATCGCTGTCGACCACCGTGGCACGGCCCCGGTCGTCGCGCTCCAGGATCTCCACGTCGGTCATCGCACCGTGCCACTCCGGCACGTGGTCCAGATCGGCGGCGATGGCGAAGCAGTGCCGTCGCGATGCCTCGATCTCGATCGTACGCGTTCCCTCGAGCTCGGCCACGGCTTCGTTCTAGCAAACGCGGGCTCTCCGGCTCGGCCACAAACACGACCGGCTCGGCGCCGATCCGCGAGGATTGAGCCGCGATGTCCGCCGTGCGCAACCTGCTGAACATGAAGGCCGTCGAGAAGGGCTACGGGAGCCGGTCGGTCCTGCGCGACGTGACGCTGGGCGTGTCCACGGGCCAGCGCATCGGCGTGGTCGGCCGCAACGGAGACGGAAAGTCGACCCTGCTGCGGCTGGTCGCCGGCGTCGAGCTGCCGGACTCCGGGACGGTCACACGGGCGCGCGACGTGGGGGTGGCGCTGCTGGACCAGCACGATCGGCTCGAGCCCGAGAGGACCGTGCGAGAGGTTCTGGTCGGTCAGCGGGCGGATCACGGAGCTGTTGCTGCTGGACGAGCCGACGAACCACCTGGACGTCGAAGGGGTGGACTGGCTCGCGCGGCACCTGGCGGCGCGGCGCGGCGCGATGCTCGTGGTCACCCACGACCGCTGGTTTCTCGACGCGGTCTGCACCGCGACCTGGGAGGTGGTGAACGGTGTGGTGCACGAATACGACGGCGGCTATGCCGCCTACGTGCTCGCCCGCGCCGAGCGCGACCGCCAGGCGGCGGCACGTGAGAGCCGTCGGCAGCAGCTGCTGCGCAAGGAGCTGGCCTGGCTGCGGCGGGGACCGCCCGCCCGCACCACCAAGCCCAAGTTCAGGATCGAGGCCGCCAATGCGCTGATCGCCGACGAGCCCCAGCCGCGGGATACGGCGGAGCTGCTGCGCTTCGCCACGTCGCGCCTGGGCGCCAAGGTGATCAACGCCATCGATGTGTCGCTCACCCTGGGCACTAAGCGCCTCCTGCACGATCTGACCTGGCGCATCGGCCCGGGCGACCGCGTGGCGATCGTGGGAGTCAACGGGTCGGGCAAGAGCTCGCTGCTGCGGCTGCTCGCCGGCGAGATTGAGCCAACCTCGGGGAGAATCGAACACGGCGCCACCGTGCGCGTGGCGCACCTCTCCCAGGACACGGCCGAGCTCCCGAGAGAGGTGCGGGTGCTCGCGGCCCTGGAGGAAGTCAGGCGCCACGCCGTGCTCGGCGACGGCCGCGAGATCACCGCGGCGATGCTGTGCGAGCGATTCGGCTTCCGCGGTGCCAAGGCGCACACCCCCGTCGACGATCTCTCCGGCGGCGAGCGCCGACGCCTGTCACTGATGCGGCTGCTGATGGAGGAACCCAACGTGCTGCTGCTGGACGAGCCCACGAACGATCTCGATATCGACACGCTTACGGCGCTCGAGGACCTGCTCGACGGCTGGCCGGGCACGCTGATCGTGGTCAGCCACGATCGCTACTTCGTGGAGCGCGTATGCGACAACGTGTATGCGATCACAGCGGACGGTGGGATCGCCCACCTCCCGGGCGGGATCGAGCAGTACATCGAGGGCCGCGGCCAACCCGACACCGCACGGCCGGCGCGCGGGCCACGGCAGGACGGGCTGCCCGTCGGGGCACGTATTCGCGAGGCGCGCAAGTCGACGCAGCGTCTGCAACGGGAACTGCGACACACGGAGCGCGACATCGAGCGACTCACAGAACGCGAAGGGCAGGTCAACGAGCAGATGGCGGCAAGCGCCACCGACCACGCCCGGCTGCTGGAGCTGAATGCCGAGCTCGAGGAGGTGGTGACAGAGCGCGGCCAGCTGGAGGCATCGTGGCTGGAGCTATCGGAGGCACTCGAGGCCGTCGAGCAGCCGTAGGGACCGATCGCGGCGGTCACGCCGGCGTTCGCCCCGGCAGTGGGGGTCGGTCAGCGGGTCACGCGGGCCGGCGCTCGGGGTGGCGTGGCAGCCCGTCGTCCGGGATCTCCTCCCAGGGAGCCGCGTATGCGACGAACTGGCGGTATTCGGGGCGCACGCCAGGATCGCCGTCGATCGCGCCCAACCGCACCCCCGTCTTGGAGTGGTCGTCGGGATCGCGGGTGAAGATCGCCGAGCCGCACTCGCCGCAGAACCACTTCTCGTGACCGTCGTCTGGCCTCCACGCCTGCAGCGCGGTCTCTCCGGAGGTGAGGCGAAAGGATCCGGGCTGGACGCTGGCGCTGGCCGACGCCGCCGTTCCGGTGCGCCGCTGACAACGCGTGCAGTGGCAGTAACGGGCGTTGAACAACGGCTCGGTGATCTCGAAGCGCACAGCGCCGCAGTTGCAGCCGCCGGTCAATGTGCGGGTCACACGTCAATCCTAGGAGGCCCCGACCTGGCTGGGCTCGGATCCGCGGTTCGGAGCGGCTTGCGCATCAACGTTGCCGGGCCGAAGCGCGTCTCGGTCGGCCCGGCGCGCACGAACCCGACGCTTTCGTAGAAGGCGAAGTTACGCGCGTGAGCCACGACCGTCATTTCGACATCCCCGGCGGACGTCGCCCGGGCCGCCGCATCCTCCACGAGCGCACGCCCGATTCCCTGCCGCATCAGGTGAGGCTCGACGAACAGGTCGTCGAGAACACAGACGCGCTCAGGACCGGCGGCCACCGTGCAGAACCCGACGATGGCTCCGTCCGATCCGATCGCGGCGCGTACCCGGCACTCGCCGATCGCCTCAGGGGCCACCCCCAACGCGTCGGGGTGGGCATCGAGCTGGGCTCGATCCCGCTCCCAGACGTAGGAGGAGCGACGATGCAACCCGGACAGCAGGCCGAGCTCGCTCGGGCCGGCGTTCCTGATCTCCACGGCGCGACGCTACCGCAACGACGACGCCGCAGACCGGCGACGCGCCGGTCGATGGCCGCAGGCAGCTGAGGACCTCGAGCTCACGTCCCCATGGACGCCGACTTCGACGCAACAGCCGCCCCGTCGTCACCGCTCGGCTGGAGGCTCGCGTCGATGTGCCCGACGATCAGGTTCGTCACGAGCCTCGTGTCGTCCCACACCGGCACGTGCCCGCAGTCGGGCAGAGTGACCGCCCTTGCACCCGGTATCTCGCGGCGGTAGCGAGGGGCGTGCCGGGAACCCGGCAGTATGCGGTCGAACTGCGGGGTGGCCAGCAGCACGGGGCAGGTGATCTGCCCGAGATCGCCGATCGTCACCTCGGCCCGATCCGCGAGCAGCGCCTGGACCGTGCGGTGGCTGATGGAGCAATGCAGGACCGCCCGCGCAAGCTCGGCGGCATCCGCCGAAGAGACGAGCTCGCCATGACGCATGATCTCCCGGAAGGCCACCCGGCGAGTGCCGGGGCGTCTCATGATCCGCTCGCTCCACGCCTGTGTCCGCTGGATCAGCCTGGTCTGCCGTGCGAAGAGCTTTCCGATGCGCGGGCCCTCTCCATCACCTGGGCTCCAGCCGCCGGCGGGTGCCAGCGCGACGACCGACCGCGCGCGACCGCGTTTGGCGAGTTCGAGTGCGATTCCGCCACCCATGGAGTTGCCGACGAAGTGCGCCGTACCCACGCCGAGCTCGTCCAGCTGTCCTTCGACCACGTCGGTGAAGTGCTCGAACCCGACGGACCGCTCAGCGGGAAACGGGGGACCGCCGTGGTGCCCGGCCAGAGTCGGCGCGATCACCTCGTAACGGGCCACGAGGTCGGCGAGGACCGGATGCCAGATCCTCCACATCGCGGTGAAGCCGTGCAGCAGCACCACCGGCTCGCCAGATCCAGCGCGATACGTGGCAGGCGAGATCTCCGACACCGACGACCGAGTCTAGACGACGCCATCGTCCGACCTCCGCGGCGCCGGTCCCGCGGGCCTGCCGCTTGCGAGTTCCGCGGGGAACGGTCGCTCTGGTAGCGTGCCTTCCCGCGGCCACGCGCCGTGGTCAATCATCGACGCCGGAGGCATGCATGGGTCGGAACGTGGTCGATTGCTGGCGCATCAGGCTGAGCGCCAGCCTGCTTGCGGCACTCGTTGTCACAACACTCGCGACTGGTGCGCCAAGAGCTGCCGCGAGCACGGTCAAGTTCAGGTTGGTCACGGAAGGCATTGCCGATTCGGCGCGGATCTTCTCCGTCCACGGAGCAACCGGTCTGTGCGAAGAGGCGGTGGAAGGGCGCTTCGAAGATCAGACCACGTTCTTGCGCGGTCGGGGCGTCACGATCGAAGTCTCACGCCACAGGAAGTCGGGTGGCTGGCGTTACAGCGTGCACCGTGTGGGAGGGAGAGCCGCGGAATTTACGGTGGCCGCTGTGAGAAAGCGCCTTGCCTCGGGCTCCGAGAGCCTCACGCCAATCCCTCTGGTGCCCCCCGCTGACTGCCCCGCCGAACACCACGAACTTTCGAAAACGCCCGGATGCGGCACCACGAGGATCACCCACGACGACATTGGTCTGAGGATCATCGGCTCGACGAGTTTCACGGTCGCCGCGAGTGAGCACGGGCGAGTCGAACCGCTTCCGGTCCCGACCTGCGGTGAAACCAACACCACGAAGGGGTTCTTGGACCTCAAGTACGAATTCCCGCACTTCGTGGACGTGGCGGCGCAGCCGCTGCCCCAGGCAATGATGTTCGGGAGGGCACGGGCGATCGCGGTGAAGCTCGAAGGCACGGTCTCGGGCGGAACCGCACCGTCCCAGCCCATCGGTACCCCTCCGTTGACCGGCGTGGCGACAGATACGGGCCACGTCGACGTCACGGTGCGCTTCATCCGCTGCGGCGAACCGCATCTACCGGCGTGCTAGGGGCGTCGCCGACATTCGCCGCATGCCGGGCGTGACGGTGACGGTAAGGCGCGGCGTCTCATCCGGCTCGCCGTCAGGCTGAGGTTGGTGGCTGGACGGCGACCTGCGGCGGTTCGCCGGGCGTCACGGACCGGGATGCAGGGCTGAAGGGAAGTGACGGCACGAGCTTCGAGCTCAGACGCCGGGCCGCTCCGGGCTCTCATGGGAGACTGCATCGCGAGCCTCATGCTGCTCCATCAGGCCCAGCTCGTGCTCGAGACCTTCGACGATCAGCTCCGGATTCGGCACAGCGTCGAGATGCACCAGCAGGCCGACTGTCACCTCTCCGCGGTAGCTGAAGATGCTGATGCTCATGTCGACGGTGCCCGCCGTGGGCGCCCAGACCAGCACCGTGCGCACCGGGACGCCTGCGACGCTGAGCGTCTCGTGTGGGCCAACCACGTTGGTGATCACAGCGCTTGCCTTTGCCGCGAACACATCGACCAGGTGCGCCTCCACCTGCGACGGGGTCATGCCGATCGCCGCGAGCACCGCGTATGAGACCGGCCCCTCAGGTGAGTGCTTGATGTCATCCATGCGCCGCTTGAGCAGCGCCAGGCGTTCCGATCGCCGCCAGCGGTCCACGGGCAGCGCGAGGAGGACGAGCCCGAACTGGTTGCCGAGCTCCACGGGCACCGGCGCCTCGGCCGGTCGCAGGTTGACGGGAACGAACGCACGCACCTCATGGGGCTCCTCGCCGTGCGTGACGAGGTAGTGACGCAGAGCCCCGCTCACGGCGGCCAACAGCACGTCGTTGACCGTGGCCTTGTGTGTCCTCGCCAACGCCTTGACGCGCGCGAGCGCGATCGGGGCGCTCCAGGCGAAGGCACGCGCGGCACCCAGCTCGTCCCGCAGGATCGACTTCTCCTCGCCCGGCGAGAGGACGAGCTTCGCCAGCGCTCTGGCATCGGCTGCGAGGCCGCCGGCGACGTCGAGGGCATGGTGCGGATGGGTGAGGGTCTCACGGCCTTCGGTGGCGACCGATCGCGCGACCCGCGCTGCAGCCGAGAGCGACCGCTCCAGCGGGCCGAGTACGGCGTCCAAGCGGCCGTCCCGACGGGCCTCCGGCGCGCTCGGCGGCGGCTGCGGGGAGTCGTCGGCCAGCGTGAGCAGCACCCGGGCGAGCGCGACGCCGTCGCCGACGCAGTGGTGGACCCGCACGACGATGGCACTGCCCCCGGCTGGTCCGTCCACCAGGTACATGTCCCACAGCGGACGGTCGCGGTCGAGCGGCATCGACGCCAGATCGGACACGAGCGCCCTCAGGGCCGCCTCGTCGCCCGGCTCCGGCAGCCCGCGACGGTGCAGATGGCGGGAGAGATCGAAGTCGGGGTCCTCCTCCCAGCGCGGGCCGCGCAGCATGATCCGGCTCTCGGCGACGCGCTGGCGAAAGCGCGGGAAGCGGTCGACGAGGCGCAGACGGATGATCTCCGACACCCGCGTCCAGTCGAGCGGGCGCTCGAACAGCAGGACGCCGTTTATGACCATAAGGTTCGTCGGCCGGTCCATGTGCAGCCAGGCCGTGTCGGCGCTC
>Ga0335085_10017101_pt1 | contig 10462 bp, 7 predicted proteins | sample Lox_Sample_45_FD_206712 | JGI IMG/M metagenome (GOLD analysis project Ga0335085, IMG submission 206712) | Soil microbial communities from Loxahatchee National Wildlife Refuge, Florida, United States - Lox_Sample_4.5 | ecosystem: Environmental > Terrestrial > Soil > Wetlands | place: USA: Florida...
GCAGAACAAGCCTGGCCGGGTGCACACCTGCTCCTGGAACGGGCGATGTCGGGGTTGCAGCATCAAGCGGCGAATGGCCCGTCTACTCCGGCCAGCTTTGGCTTGAACCAGAGACAGAGCCGCTCGCTCGTTAAAGACGGATCAATGGCGGCCGAGGTTCGCGATATTGCTTCTATCGCAAAAGAGGCCGTCAAGGCAGCGCACGCTGCCGGTGTTTCTATTGCCGTCAGAACCCCCTAGCTTCAGCTATGGGGTGGGTCAGTAGGGCAAGATCGCGCAGAATGCTGGAGAGGGCGATGAGCACGAAGTTCATGCCGCCTTGTTTCACTACGAAAAATGAAAGGATCAAGGAGGGGACGATGAGAAAAAGGAAGACAAAAACCTCGGCGAACTGTTCTTTCCGATGAGAGGGTACGTCACCTTCCCAAGGGACGTTTTCGTTGCTTACACTACTCGTCATGGGTTTCTCCCCACGTGATTGTCAGTTGACTGAGCAGTTCCGGTAAAAGCGCTCGCTAGGACCGAAGAACATTGTCGCTAAAAAAATGGCCGAGAATCCTCCTTTTTTCGGTGTGCAGGAGGCCTCGGCCTTACTTTACGAACGCCCGACCTGGTCTATTCCGTGTTATGCGGTCTTTAAAAGTTTCTCCCGTGCAGTGCCGAACTCAAAGTTGTAGATCTTGAAATCTCCTTCGGGGAATGCTTTTTTGAGCCGTTCCACGAATGCATCATAGACCACTTTCTCGTATTCCTGGACGTCATAATCACGTGTTCTATCGGTTGCTCCCTGGAGATCCATATCCAGGTAGAAATCCATCTCAGGCGATATCCTTAACCACATTCTACTCACCTCCTTGAATAAACGCCATCCTAAAAGCGAGGCGAGGAACACTCCCTAGTCCTGCTTATATTATACCGCAGGTGCGGTTCGCTTTGAGCTGTAAACGACCGCGCACGCCGTGCGCGTCACGGCTTGATTGTTATGTAGATGGACGCTCCTTCCCGGTAAATGAGCAGGAGCACGCTATCCTTTTCGCCGATCTTCGAAACGGTCTGCTCATAATCGCTGATGTTCGTTATTGCCTTCCGGTTCACTTCCATGATAACGTCATGGATCTGGAGGGTTTCCTGTGCGGGGCTGTCCTCGCTGATATTCGCGATGATAACGCCGTTCACGTTCTCCGGTATCCCCATCCTGTCCCGAATGGAGGGCGTCAGTTCCTGGACCGTAATCCCCTTCAGGGCATTCTCGTACTCGATCTTTTTCGCGGTTTTTTTCTCCTGGAATTCCCCAAGAATGACCGTCAGGGTCTGTTCTTTCTGGTCTCTGACGATCTTGATCTCAGACTTGGTGCCCGGTCCGGAGCCTGCAACCATGTTCCTGAGTCCCGTCGAATCTTCGACTTTCTTGCCGTCGAACTGAATGATGAGGTCTCCCCGTTTCATCCCTGCCTTGTCTGCGGGGCTGTCCTTCTCCACGCCGCTAACCAGGGCGCCCGCCGTCTCTTTCATGCTGAGGGACTTGGCGAGTTCCGGCGTGAGATTCTGGATGCTTACACCGAGCCAGCCGCGGATGACCTTGCCGTGCTTGATGATGCTGTCCATTACGGACCGGGCCATGTTAGACGGTATTGCGAACCCGATCCCCATATAGCCGCCACTCGTAGAAAAAATGGCTGTGTTGATGCCCACGAGTTCGCCATCGGTGTTGACCAGCGCGCCGCCCGAGTTCCCTGGGTTGATCGCTGCATCGGTCTGGATGAAGTCCTCAAAGTCGGCGAGACCGATGTTCGACCTCCCCACGGCGCTCACGATGCCCATGGTGATGGTCTGGTTCAGTCCAAAGGGGTTCCCAATGGCGAGCACGACATCGCCTGTCTTCAGCTTGCCGGAGTCTCCGATTTTGATAGTCGGCAGGTCCTTTGCTTGGATCTTGACGACTGCAAGATCCGTTCTTGGATCAGTACCGACGATTTTCCCTTTGAATTCTCTCTTATCGTAGAGGATCACCTTGATCTCGTCCGCGCCCTTTACCACATGGTTGTTTGTCAGGATGACGCCGTCCGCTGAAATGATGACCCCCGATCCAAGAGCGGATGACTTGAATTTACGCTTCTGGCCATGGTCAAATTGGTCACCGAAGAAGTGCCTGAAAAAAGGATCATTGAACATGGGATTCTCTTCCATGGTTACTGTTGATGTTGTGGATATATTCACGACCGCCGGCCTCGCAACCTCGGCAACCTCGGCTAAAGCATTGCTCAAATTGCCTAGTAGTTTGCTGGATTCCTGAGATACGACCTTGTCTTTGGCATAGGCACTGCCGGTCAGAGATAAGCCCGTTGTCAGCATGAGCGCAAGTACCAGTGCAAGAACCCCACGTAAGTGTACAACATGTTTCTTATGAAGCTTCATTGTTGGCCTCCTTGAAAAAAAGTTGGGCTGTAAAGCTCGTCGCTTCCGCCTGGTGAAATTCCAGGGACATATTTTTTGACACCAATGAACCAGAAAAGATTATTTTTTGCGGATACGAAGCCCACAGCTTGATTAAATTATACTACGGTTTTTTGAAACACCGGGAGGATGGAGATCTGTTTCTTATACTTTGGTAGTCAGCTCTAGAAGAGCGCTGTCGAGGAAAAGGAGAAAACCCTCAACGCTTCGGAGGCCGAAGATCTTCTTTACCGCTTCGCAGTATATCTGTATCTGCGGCCGGTAGTGGTCCTTCCAGGAAGCAAGTGCGGTGTTATTCTCGATGAGAATGGCCTTGTAATCGATCACGAACCCTTTTCCTTCTTTAATCACCACCCGGTCTATGATACCGCTTACAAGCACCTGGTCTCTTTTATGCAGGAAGGGGAGCTCAGAGTACGCGTCGGCATGGCGCTCGAATATCCATTGGAACTCTTCCTTGCTTGATACAGCGCGCAAAACCGAGTTGGCATTTGCTATAAACGATTGCCTTGTCTCGCTATCAAAGGCCAGGAAATCAGGATATTCCGTGATAATCCGATCGAGATCGTACTCGCCAGTCTTTGTGAACTCCTCAAGACAGCGGTGAAGTACGCTTCCTCTCGTGAGTGGTGATATGGTGAGGGTCTCACCTTGGATGACGAGTTCCTCCATCGAATCCTCTTTATCCTGTGCGATAAAATCCGTCGCTTTCTTCCACTCAGGAGATTCTGACCTTGGGAGAGGGGAGATATTATCCAGAACGGCTTTCACATCGATTTCGTGTCCTCTCTTCATTTCCTGCCGCGGGGAGGGCTTGCCGGTCCGTGCTGTTGCTGGGATTATTTGTGCCTGCCATGCGGGACAGGCATAGTTCAAGATACGTGGCTCGCCGTCATCGCCGTTCGCCGGGGACATCGGAATAGTCCGGTGCAGGTAGTCAAGCCAGGTGTTCTGCTTTATCGGTGCCTTGCCGTCGTACAGTGTCCCGATCATTACCAGATGGTCCCGCGCCCGCGTCATCGCGACATAGAACAGCCGCTGGTGCTCGCGCAGGAGTTCCTCATGCTCTCGTTCCCACAGCTCATCATAGACCGGGCTCATAGAATCCCTGACCGCCATTTGGACCCGACCGTCAGCGTCTTCAATGATCGCGAGCGGGCCGGACAAGAGCGACCTGGGCTGCTGGTTCATGCCGGGGAGGAACACGACGGGATATTCCAGCCCCTTTGCCTTGTGCACGGTCATGATACTTACCGATCCCTGGAGCCCCGGCAGGTTCATATCCGCTGTTGCCTCGCGCTGTTCGGTCTGCCGGATGTTCTTCACCCATCCGACAAAGTCCTGGAGCGTAGTATAGCCCCGCCGGTCGAACTCACGGGCCGTATCGATCAGTTTGTCGATATTGAAGATTGCCTGCGGACTATTCCTGCCGAAGCGGACGTAGGCGCCTGACGTATTAACGATATTGTGGATCAAGATCGAGAGCGGGACGAGACCCGCGATGCTCATCCAGTCGTGCAGAAGTTCCCAGTCACCCGGTCTGCGATTCTTGAGAGCCTCTATCATGTTCTTGTCGTTCTGCATGAGGTCGAAGATGTCCCTGTCCGTGAGGCCGAAGAGGGGCGATTTGAGCGTTGCAGCGAGCGCGAGCTTGTCGTCGTGGTTCCAGAGGAAAAAAAGCACATTCATCAGTGACTGTATCTCGTCCTCCTCATAGAAGCCGATGCCGCCGACCACGCGATAAGGTATGTTCTCTGATCGAAGCGCGGCTTCGTATTCCTTGAGCCTTGTACGGGACTGTATGAGGATGGCACAGTCACCGTATCCGGCAGCGCGCTCTATCCATGCATTGCCATTCTTTTCGTAGATTAACGTTTTATCTGCCACAACCTTCCTGACCTCTTGCGCGAGGATCTCTGCTTCGGTCGGACCCGATGTTTTCTCTCCTGGAGAAAACGGTACGAGTTCAACAAGCTCAGCACTTCCCCTATGTTCTTTGCGCTCCACTTCAGAAGGTTTATACGATTCTCCCCAGAGCGCGGTAAAGACACGGTTCACGGTCTCGATGACCTCGGGCGTAGAGCGGAAGTTCCTCGCAAGAGTCAGTATCTGACGGGATTCCGGCGGCAGGTTCTTTTCCATCTTCTGACGGACGTTATCGATCAAACGGTAGTTCGCCTCTCGGAACCGGTAAATGGATTGCTTCTCGTCGCCGACGACAAAGAGGGTGGGGGGCATGCGCTTGTCCGCGCCCTGGCCAGCGAATATTTCTTCGGTCAGCTTGTTCAGAATGGCCCATTGGATGTCGCTCGTGTCTTGGAATTCGTCCACGAGGAAGTGAAGGATCTTCCGGTCAAGCCAGTAGAGGATATCCGGCGATTCCATCCCCTGGAGCAGGCTGTAGGCATAGATTTCGAGATCATCGAAATCCAGAAGTCCTTCCCTGAGTTTTGAGTTTTGATAGTTTTTCTCAGCGCGCTGAAAAATAAGGAGAAGGCTGATTGCCTCGAGTCCGGCGCGCACGCGCGCATGGAGCGTCCGGAATCGTTCGAGCATAGTCTGAATGTCAAAAAAAGATTTCTCGTAGTCAAGCCGCTCTTTTCCAACGAAGGCCTTTTTCGATATGTAAGGATTCTTGCGTGGTTCTCCCGCAGCAGTGAAATAGATTGAGAAAAGCAGTTCTGAAAATGTTAAGGCAGCGTCGGAATCCCGTGCTTCCGCAAGCAGGAGGTGTTCCTTACCCTTGTTATCGTCATACAGATCGACCTGTGACCGGAGGATGAGTTCCATCCGCCGGAGCGATGATTGCCATTCCACCTTCGTGATAAGCCTCGTCAGTTCCGTCTCTGCATGTTCAACTCCCATGCCCCTGCGGACAGAATGGAGAAGTCCATCGAGGCTCCCTGCATCGATCTCCATGCGCTCAAGCCTGCTCCTGATCGAGAGCAGGAACTCGATTGTCGCAATAAGATCATCAGCAGTAAAGTCACTGAGCGGGGCCATGATCGCAGGATCGCGGTCAGATACTTCGAGCGCATCTTCAACGGCCTTCTGGATCTTATATGCTTGGTCCCTTGCATCGAGCACGCCGAAGTCCGGCGGAAGCCCTGCTTCGAGCGGGTAGCGTTTCAGCAGGTTCATGCAGAAGGAGTGGATCGTAGAAATACGGAGATCCTGCCTGCCTCGGATGATCTTCTTGAGCATGGTCTCAGGCAGGTCATGCATCACACGGTCTTTGATCTCAGCAGCAGCCTTGTCCGTAAAGGTAATGGCCACAGCCTGGTCGATGTTCAGGCCGTGATTGTCGAGCATGTCCAGAAGCGCAAGGTAACGGTCCTTGAGAGCGCGGGTCTTGCCCGATCCCGCCGACGCCGAAAGGTGTATGGATTTGTCGGTATCTGCGGCATTTGACATGGTTTGGTTTTTAGGGTCTATGTTCATAGCCTTTCGCACACGTGCAGGGCGGCCAACTATACGCCACTACGACGGCGCTTCTTTCTCGCACATCATTTCATTCGGACAAAAGCGGCACTTGTTCTCATCCCGCGGCGTGGAGGAGAAATTGCCTGCCAGGATGCCTTCGATTGCCCTTCGGGCCTTATCCATGCTCTGTTTCAGGATTTCCTCAAATTCCTCTGCTCCCTTGGGGCTTGCCTTCGGTTTTGATGACGGGTGATCGTTTCGTGCTTCCTTATTGTAAAGGACAATATCACGAGCTCCTCCACCCGTTGTGCCCTTGAGGTCGTAATAGGCAAGGCCTATAGGTTTCCTGAAAGCCGGGTCTTTGCCTGAAAAGGCTTGCTGCGCCATGACTGCATAGACCGGAAGCTGGAAGATGTCCTGCTCGATGTTCATTTTCGGCAGCGGATACTTGCCGGTCTTGTAGTCCACGATGATGAAGTTGCCGTTCCCGTCCACGTCGATGCGGTCGATCTTGGCCGAAAGCTCCACCTCTTCGCCGTTCGAAAGAACAAGGCGGTAATGGTCGATCTTCTGCTCCAGGTATGCCGGCTTCATTCCTTGTTTCCAAAACTTTTCTTCGGCATCGAGGAACCGTTCCGCCATGACCGTAAGAAACAGCTCTTTGTCGTGGCGGTTGCGGAAGGTGTCGGCTTCGCTGTCAAAGGCAGAGTCCGCGAGCTTCCTGAGTAGCGCCTTCGCTTCGTCCCTGTTCTCCGGCGTGATGGTCTTCCTCCAGGAAAGGTAGAAGTTGCGCAGGATTGAGTGTACTTTGCTGCCGCGGTCGAGAGGCGAAATGTCTTCGGTCACTTCTTCGAGCGGTTCGATCCCTAGGAGGTTAGTGATCAAGTAATCATAGGGACAGTTGAGATAAGCATCAAGCTCAGTGACCCAAAATTCCCGCTTTATGTGCGGGGTGATTGACGACGTTCGTCCAGCTGGTTTGTGCCCGAGGGCAGATTTGATACCCGATAGGCCTTCGATGTTTGAGCTCAGCATTTCGCTGAGTCCCGTGAAATCCTCCGCGAGACTGATCGACTTTGCAAGTTCGGGTATGCTCCTGCACTCCTCAATCTTCAAGCTGAACTGGATCCCCGATGTCCTCTCTATGCCGCGATTCAGGAGGTCCGCTTTTCTAAGCGGGGTGAGCTCCTCCAAAAAAGGCGATGGCACCACAGGCCTGTCGCCTTCGTTCTCCGGATAGGTCAGTGTGACATTGTCTGCGGAGAGGAGAAGACGATAGAAATGGTAGGCTGCGTTCAGGCGCGCGCGTTCGAGGGTGCGTACGCCCATGGTCTCAAGCGTCTGCTCGGGAAGGAATATGTTCTGCGGAAGGCGCTGGGGAAATTTCCCGTCTACCAGGCCGCCAAGATAAATCTCCTTCCATGGATGGACCAGGCTTTCTTCGAGACCCAATATCTGAACTCCACCTTCGTCCTCGGGCGGCACCTGGAATCGGGCATGCATGAAGGTCTTTTTTATGAGAAAGAGCCATTCGCTGAAGGTATGCCGATAGCTCGGGAAGAGCTTTCCTGCCTGCGCGAGGGAATCAAGCATCTCGTTCAATTTCTTATACGCCTGGAGGTTGATGTTGAGAGGTCCTTTGATGAGCGACACCCTTGCTCCGAGTCCTGACCATGCTATGAGATCCGAAAGGCGCTCCATCCAGGCGGCGAGTGGCAGGTTATCCTGAACAGAAAAAGGTTCGAGTGCGGCAAAGAGATCGTTTAGCGGTTCGCGCAGTACATCGGTATCCCTTGTGTCAGGCTTATAAAATTTAAGTGCTGCGAGCAGCTTCTGCTTACCGCCGGTTATGCGTCTATCCCGCATGAGCCTGTCGAGGGCCGAAGCGATTGCGGGGTTTCCGCTGAATTTCAGAAACGGTGAGCTGAAGACCCGTAAAAGCGAGGGGCCCGAGATATCTTCCTGACATGCATGAAGAAGCGATACTATGGCAGTGGCGACCGCTGAGGTGCCGAGCTGCCTGCCAAGCGCACGGTTGTACGGGATGCCGTAATCCGTGAATATTTCCTCAACGATGGGGCCGTATTCGTCGAGCCCGGGAAAAGCCACGAGAATGGAGTCGGCCGGCGTGCCGCCTTTGAGAGACTTCTTTACTTCCTCAGCAATGAGCGTAACCTCTTCACGGGTATTAACGGCGGCGAGGAGGGTTATCTTCTTCGTGAAGGATGCAGCATCGGGCGCCTTTTTTGCGGCTTCGGAAAAAGTGTAGTCCGAGAACAAGGCCGATGCGAGGAACAGTTGCTCAGTATCCGCACTGACGACTTCTTCCTGTGGAAGGATTCCTATCTGGCCAAGGGAATCCTTTATGATCTTGAGCGGATGAAATTCTCCCGCACGTTTCAGTATCTCCGGTGAAGGCGCATCCACGAGACATATGCAATTCCTGCATTCAACCGCTTTCCGGAGGATATCCGCTTCGAGCTCGCCCACATCCTGTATCCCGTCGATGATGATCGTGCGATAGTCCGCAAGCCAGGCACGATCAAAGTGGTCTCGAACGTAGGCGCGCATCCCGGCGGGGTCAGTAAGGTTACTCTCACGGAGAACGTTTTCATATCGTGCGTAGACTTCAGCGAGCAGTTGTACCTGCGGCTTGTCGGAGAGTTCCGTTCCTTTTATTTTCAAACTGAGATCCTCGGGAATCACGCCAGCAGCCGAAAGTTGCTCGATCATTTTCGCGAGAGCCGATGAGAGCGATGGCGCGAGCAGGTCAGGGCTCTGGTTAAAAAGGTTCCTCGCGCCAAGGCGCTCTTTCACGATCCCTTCGAGCAGCACGAGCCTGCTATTCTCATCCATGAGCAGAGGAGCGCTCAAACGGCCATAGAACATCTGAAATAGCTGGTGAAGCGTCTGTATATCGGGTTGGACGAGCGACGCTGCCCCGTGTAGACGCTGTAGTGTATCAAGAAAGATCCTGCCGTAGATCCTCTTCATTCGGGAAGAGGGAACGAGGATTAAAACATCGTTATAGAGGAAAGGTGGGCCGGGCCGGGCTGATATAATTCCTTCCAGAATTCGGATTTTTCCATTCCACCCAGCGTTTCCGTATGGAAGAGTGATGCATTTCATCGCACAATGATTATGCCACAAGTAAAAATTATTGACAATGATAAGTGCATCGTTTATAATTTAAAACATTTGTTATATGCAGTATCGCGTTACTGAAAATAAATGCACCGGATGCGGGTCCTGTTTGGATGTTTGCCCAACCGAGGCGATAAAGATAATAGATAGGCACGCCGTAATCACGTTCGAATGCATTGATTGCGGCGCGTGTCCGCGTGTCTGCCCAGAAGGTGCGATCAAGCAGGTGCTTTCTGCAACTGTTCAAAATTCATGATAACAGGATCTGAAGGAGGGTATGATGGCTGAAGCCGTAACGAGCGCAACATGGGATCAAGAGGTGCTGAAGGCGAATCAACTGGTCCTGGTGGACTTCTGGGCGGTATGGTGCGGGCCGTGCAGGATGGTGGCTCCGATCGTAGATGAGATATCCAAGGAATACGAGGGAAAGCTCAAGGTCCTCAAGCTTAACACCGATGAGAATCCCGATGTGGCCGGCAAATACCGGATCATGGGCATCCCGACGCTGATGTTCTTTAAGAACGGCCAGACCATCGACCAGGTGGTCGGTGCTGTGCCCAAGGCACAGCTCAAGTCAAAGGTAGACGCGCTGCTTGCCAAATAATCAATCCGTGTAGAGTTCTACCCTCTGTCCGGGAGCCGTTGTCTGCGAACGCTGACCTCATTCACTGCCCGCCTCCGGCGGGCAGCTTTGTTTTTCCATTTTGTGTATTAAGGAGATATTCCCAGATGTTCACAAAAAAACCGCTATTATTCCTATTCCTGTTTTTATTGCTTGTCGGCTGCACAAACAAGAGCGAACGGGCCGCCGATGCCGCATCGGATTTCAAGCTTCAGGACTTGGATGGCAAGACCGTTAAGCTCTCAGAATTCAAGGGCAAGCCGGTACTCCTCGATTTCTGGGCTACTTGGTGCCCGCCGTGCCGTGATTCCATTCCGGGGATTGAAAAGCTGCATAAGTCGTACAGCGGCAAAGGATTAGTGGTACTCGGCATATCGCTCGATCAGGGTGGCTGGGATTCGGTAAAGGACTTCGTGAATGAGTTCGGAATCACCTATACGGTTCTTAAAGGCACTGATGATGTGGCAACGAAATATCATGTGCGTACCATCCCCATGCTGGTTATTGTGGATAAGGAAGGGAAAATATTTAAACGGTACCTCGGATTCGGAGACGATGACCAGCTCGACAAGGATGTAAAGTCCGTTTTGTAGGGATTTCCGGCATCAATCCGTGCAATGCGAGAGTCCGTGGATGGGTCCGATGCTCCTCGCCCTGGCGGGGCACACATGGTAAATTTATCCCTGCCCGTTTTTAATTGACAAGCAGGAAGCCTGCCGCTATAATGCTAAACGATAAGCGGGCGTAGCTCAGTTGGTAGAGTACAAGCTTCCCAAGCTTGGGGTCGCGGGTTCGAGACCCGTCGCCCGCTCCATTTTC